>ENA-OWNT01001010-OWNT01001010.1-seawater-metagenome-genome-assembly--contig:-NODE-1010-length-42966-cov-4.356735_pt1 | contig 42966 bp, 34 predicted proteins | sample MGYA00238136_ERZ651165 | MGnify/ENA primary metagenome ERZ651165 (study PRJEB26861, sample SAMN08777766) | seawater metagenome | isolation source: coastal seawater | place: USA: Florida | collected...
GTGGCATAGCCTGCCTCCAACATCTCCATCTGCACGAAAGCGGCGATGGCCTGCACCTGTTCGGGCGTGATGCGGTCCAGAAAGCGGAACATCAGCTGCCGCCAGGTCCAGAAACTGTCGCGCGGGTCTGGCCCGCGCCGTTCGGTCAGCCCGGCCATGGCGCGCTGAAACGCATGGGAATGGGCGTTCGCGGGGGCTGGCAGCAGGCATCTGACGCGGGTGCCTGCGGGTGCAGCCCCGGGCACAATGCGCAGGATGCGGCCGTCGTCGATGTCCACCCGCACATCGCGCTGCCAGCCCGATGGGGTCAGCGCGGTTTCGGCCCAGAGGATCTGCATCGTCAATTCCCTGCTTGACTTGAATATGTGCATACATAAAAACTTTAGGAAGGAATTAATCAAGAGAAATGAGTCGATCATGCTGCTGGTAAACGCGACGGTGGCCACGATGGCGGATGATGCGCCCTATGGGCTGATCCCCGATGGGGCGGTGCTGCTGGACGGTGACCGGGTGGCCTGGGTCGGGCCGCGCGCCGAGGCACCAGAGGCTGAGACCCGCGACATGGGCGGGCGGCTGATCACGCCCGCGCTGATCGACTGCCACACCCATCTGGTCCACGCAGGCGACCGCGCGCGGGAATTTGAACTGCGCCTGCAAGGCGCAAGCTATGAACAGATCGCCCGCGAGGGCGGGGGAATTCTGTCAACGGTGACGGCCACCCGGGCCGCCAGTGTCGATGATCTGGTGGCGCTGGCGCTGCCCCGGCTCGATGCGCTGCTGGCCGAAGGCGTCAGCGTCGTTGAGGTGAAATCGGGGTATGGGCTGGCTATCGAGGCCGAACTGAACATGCTGCGCGCGGCGCGGGAATTGGCTGCGCATCGCAAAGTGCGGATCGTGACCAGTTTCCTGGCCGCCCATGCGGTGCCGCCGGGGGCAGATGCCGATGCCTATATCGACGAGGTCTGCATTCCGGCGCTGCATCAGGCCCATGCCGAAGGGCTGGTCGATGCGGTGGACGGCTTCTGCGAAGGGGTCGCGTTTACGCCTGCGCAGATCGAACGGGTGTTCGTGGTGGCCAAGGCGCTTGGCCTGCCCGTGAAACTCCATGCCGAGCAACTGTCGCATCTGGGCGGGACGGAACTGGTCGCGCGCTTTGGTGGGCTCTCGTCCGATCATGTGGAATACGCGACCGAGGCCGATGCCAGGGTCATGGCCGATGCGGGCACCGTGGCCGTCCTGCTGCCCGGCGCGTTCTACACGCTGCATGAAACGCAGATGCCCCCCGTTGACGCCTTCCGCACCCATGGCGTGCCGATGGCGCTGGCGACGGATGCGAACCCCGGCTCGTCGCCCATGTTCTCGCTGCTGCTGGCGGTCAATATGGGCTGCACCCTGTTCCGTCTGACGCCCGAGGAGGCGCTGCGTGGTGTGACCGTGAATGCCGCGCGGGCCTTGGGCCTGTCCGACCACGGGCAGATCGCCGCCGGAAAGCGGGCCGATCTGGCGGTCTGGGATGTCAAACAACCGGCGGAATTGGCATATCGCTTTGGCTTCAACCCGCTGGCGGAACGCTGGATCGGCGGCGAGGTCGTGGCATGATCCTGACCCCGGGCGCGGCCACGCTGACGGATCTGAATGCGGTTTGGCAGGGGGAGGCGGTGACGCTGGCCCCTGCGGCTTTCCCGGCCATCGAGGACGCCCATGCGCGGGTGCTGGACGCCGCTGCGGGGCAGGACCCGGTCTACGGGATCAACACCGGCTTCGGCAAACTGGCGTCGATGAAGATCGCGCCGGGGGATACGGCGGCCCTGCAACGGAACCTCATCCGCAGTCATGCCTGCGGCGTGGGTAAACCGCTGGAGGAGGACACCGCGCGGCTGATGATGGCGCTGAAGCTGCTATCGCTCGGGCGCGGGGCGTCGGGCGTAGCACCTGCCACGGTACGGTTGATTGAGGGGATGCTGGCCAAGGGTGTCACCCCGGTGATCCCCGAACAGGGATCGGTTGGGGCGTCCGGCGATCTGGCGCCCCTTGCGCATATGGCGCTGGCGATGATGGGCGAGGGAGAGGCGACCTATCGGGGCGAAACCCTGCCGGGCGACAAGGCTTTGGCACAAGCCGGGTTGGAGCCGGTCAGCTTTGGCCCCAAGGAAGGCCTGGCGCTGATCAACGGCACCCAGTTTTCCACGGCCTGCGCCTTGGTGGGCCTGTTCACAGCCTGGGCCAATCTGCGCGCGGCGATCACCCTGTCGGCCCTGTCTACGGATGCGATCATGGGATCGACCGCGCCATTGCTGGCGGAAATCCACGCCCTGCGCGGCCAGCCCGGCCAGATCGAAGTGGCCGCCGCGATGCGGGCGCTGATGGAAGGGTCCGAGATCCGCGAAAGCCACCGCGACGGCGACACCCGCGTGCAGGATCCCTATTGCATCCGCTGCCAGCCGCAGGTGACGGGGGCGGCGCTGGACCTGCTACGCATGGCCGCCGGGACATTGCGGATTGAGGCCAATGCGGTCACGGACAACCCCTTGGTGCTGGCGGGCGAAGGCCGGATCGTCTCGGGCGGGAATTTCCATGCCGAACCCGTGGGCTTTGCCGCCGATATGATCGCGATTGCGCTGTCGGAAATCGGGGCGATTGCGCAGCGGCGTGTGGCGTTGATGGTGGATCCGACATTGTCCTTTGACCTGCCGCCCTTCCTGACACCAGCGCCGGGGTTGAACTCTGGCCTCATGATTGCCGAGGTCACGACGGCGGCTTTGATGAGCGAAAACAAGCATCTGGCGAACCCGTGCAGCACGGATTCCACGCCTACAAGCGCCAATCAGGAGGACCATGTCAGCATGGCCGCCCATGGCGCGCGGCGGCTGGCGCGGATGAACCTGAACCTGTCGCGCATTCTGGGGGTTGAGGCGATGTGCGCGGCCCAAGGTGTGGAATTCCGCGCGCCCCTGCAAACGAGCGCTGCCTTGCAAGGCGTTCTGGCGCGGCTTCGGTCGCGGGTGGCGACGATCCGCGAAGATCGCTACCTCGCCCCCGATCTGGAAGCGGCGGGCGAAATGGTCGCCTCGGGGGCGCTGTGCGAGGGGTTGGATTTGCCCGAACTGGAGGGCACGGTATGACCCCGGTTGAGGTTGTTCAGGGCGATAGCCCCGTCATTCTGGGCCTGCCCCATACCGGCACTTGGCTGCCAGAGGATATCCACGCGAGGCTGAACGCGCGGGGGCGTCAGCTGTCGGATACCGACTGGCATATCGAGCGACTCTATGACGGGTTGCTGCCCGGCGTGACCACCGTGCGCGCGACCTTCCACCGCTATGCGGTAGACGCAAACCGCGACCCGTCGGGGGAAAGCCTTTATCCCGGTCAGAACACCACGGGTCTTGTGCCGCTGACTGATTTCGACGGCGCCCCGATCTGGGGCGACCCGCCGCATGAGGCTGAGGTCGAAACCCGTCGCGCGGCCTTTCACGCGCCTTATCACGCCGCCTTGCTGACCCAGATGGAACGCGTGCGGGCCAAGTATGGCGTAGCGATCCTTTATGATTGCCATTCGATCCGGTCGGTCATCCCGCATCTGTTTGATGGTCTGCTGCCCGATTTCAACATCGGCACCAATGGCACCACCACCTGCGCGCCGGAGATTGAGGCTGCGGTTCTGGGCCTTTGCGCCGGGGCCAAAGACTACACCCATGTGCTGAACGGTCGCTTCAAGGGTGGCTGGACCACCCGCCACTATGGCCAGCCTGACCAGGGCTTTCACGCCATTCAGATGGAACTGGCGCAGTCCACCCATCTGACGGATGAGACCGCCGGTTGGGCCTATGCGCCTGACAAGGCCGACTGCCTGCGCCCGCATCTGGGCCAAATCCTGACAACCCTGGCCGATCTGGCCCCCAAGCTGAAGGGCTGACCCATGACCGACCCCCGCCACAATATCCGCGACGTCTTCCCCGCCACGGGCACCGAGATCACCGCGAAAAGTTGGCTGACTGAGGCGCCCATGCGGATGCTGATGAACAACCTGCACCCCGATGTGGCCGAGAACCCGCATGAGCTGGTGGTTTACGGAGGCATTGGACGTGCGGCGCGCACATGGCAGGATTTCGACCGGATCGTCGACAGTTTGAAGGAGCTGGAAGAGGATCAGACCCTGCTGGTGCAATCCGGCAAGCCCGTCGGCGTCTTCCGCACCCACAAGGATGCGCCGCGGGTGCTGATTGCCAATTCCAACCTCGTGCCACATTGGGCGACATGGGACCATTTCAACGAGTTAGATAAGCGCGGGCTGGCAATGTACGGCCAGATGACCGCCGGATCGTGGATCTATATCGGGTCGCAGGGCATCGTGCAGGGCACTTACGAGACTTTCATGGAGGCGGGCCGCCAGCATTATGGTGGCGATCTGACAGGCCGCTGGATTCTGACCGGCGGGCTTGGCGGCATGGGGGGCGCGCAACCTCTGGCCGCTGTCATGGCCGGGGCCTGCTGTTTGGCCGTGGAATGCGACGAAACCCGCGCCGAATTCCGCAAGCGCACCCGGTATGTGGACGAGATCACCCATTCGCTGGACGAGGCGCTTGCCATGATCGAGAGCTGGACCAAGGCGGGCGAGGCGAAATCCGTGGGGCTGATCGGCAATGCCGCCGATGTCTTCCCCGAACTGGTCAAGCGCGGGGTGCATCCCGATATCGTCACCGACCAGACCAGTGCCCATGATCCCATTCACGGCTACCTGCCGCAGGGCTGGACTGTGGGCGAGTGGCGCGACAAGCAGGAAAGCGACCCCAAGGCGGTGGAACGCGCGGCGCGGGCCAGCATGAAGGTGCATGTGGCCGCCATGGTCGATTTTTGGGATGCCGGGGTGCCGACGCTGGACTATGGCAACAACATCCGGCAGGTGGCGCTGGAGGAGGGGCTGGAAAATGCCTTCGCCTTCCCCGGTTTCGTGCCCGCCTATATCCGGCCGCTTTTTTGCCGGGGCATCGGGCCGTTCCGCTGGTGCGCGCTGTCTGGCGACCCGGAGGATATCTACAAGACCGATGCCAAGGTGAAAGAGCTGGTCGATGACCCGCACCTGCACAACTGGCTGGACATGGCGCGAGAGCGGATCGCCTTCCAGGGCCTGCCCGCGCGGATCTGCTGGGTGGGTCTGGGCGTGCGCCACAAGCTTGGCCTCGCCTTCAACGAAATGGTCCGCAATGGTGAGCTGAAAGCGCCTGTCGTGATCGGTCGCGATCATCTGGACAGCGGATCGGTTGCCTCGCCCAACCGGGAAACCGAGGCGATGAAGGATGGCTCTGATGCTGTATCCGATTGGCCGCTGCTGAATGCGCTGCTGAACACGGCCAGCGGCGCGACCTGGGTCAGCTTGCATCACGGCGGTGGTGTCGGCATGGGGTTCAGCCAGCATTCCGGCATGGTGATCTGCTGCGACGGCAGCGAAGACGCTGACCGGCGGTTGGAACGGGTTCTGTGGAACGATCCGGCCACGGGCGTGATGCGCCACGCGGATGCGGGCTACGACATCGCCCTTGACTGCGCGCGGGAGCATGGGTTGGATTTGCCGGGGATTTTGTGAAGGGAAACGGCCCCTCAATAGCGAGGGGCCTGCCGCTTGGCAGGTCGGGGTGCCGATGCAGTGGCTACCGGTAGGCCGCCTTGTGCTCAACCTCGACATTGCCCGCGCGGAATCGAGGCCGAAGGCCGCCGCGCATCGCCGACGCGCCCCCACGCGGAGGCGATTTGGTTGATGCAGGTGCGCCGCAGTGAAGTTGCTCGGATTTGGCTGACATAAACTGCCTGTTTCAAGCGTCCGATCGCCTCCGCGCGCGTCGTCGATGCGCGGCACATCTCCTGACAGGTGGTTCCCGATCCCCACGTGGCCGTTTTCCCTTGGCAGGTCACGCAAAGCCTGCCAGCGTGACGGGGTAGCGAAAGGCTCGTGATATGCTGGAGACCGTCCAACAATTCCGCGACAGGCTGACCGGGAAATGGTCGGCGCGGTCCACGTGGCCTTGCTTCATTATCAATAACCGCTCGTCGCCAAGCCTTTGATAATCCGATGAAACCGGGGCACGTCCCCACGTGATATGGCCGCCCGTTCGGTGGCCCGGATGATTGGAGCTTTCCAGATGACCCTAACCCCAAACCTGCCCAAGGTGCAGGAGGACTACAAACGCGACGGTGTCGTGCTGCTGAGAAACGCTGTTTCGCCAGACTGGATCGAGAAACTGCGCGCGGCGATTGACCAAGAGGTGCAAAAGGGCGAGCGCTACTTCGCCTACAAGAATATGCGCGAAACCCCCGGCACCTTTCAGGACTATTGCCTGCAATCGGATATCGGCCAACGCGTGGCCGAGGTGGCGGGCAGCCCCTGGACCTCGCTGATTTACGACCAGATCTTTGTGAAGGAACCGGGAACGAAGACCCAGACCGGCTGGCACACGGATCAGCCCTATTGGCCGGTCGTGGGCCCGATCATGACCATGTGGATTGCCTTGGATGAGGTCGACGCAGATAACGGCGCTTTGGAATTTGTGCGCGGATCACATGCGTGGGGCGCGAAATACCGGCCCTTCAAGACCGATCAGCTTGGCGCCTTTTCGCATTATCTGGAGGAAGGGAACCCCGACTATATCGACATGCCCGATTTTGAGGCGGATCGGGAGAAATACGATATCTTCCACTTCCCGCAGATGGCCCCGGGCGATGCGCTGGCCTTTGACGGGATGAGCGTGCATTCGGCCATGGGCAACCGCACCTCGACCCACAGGCGGCGGGGCTATGCGATCCGCTTTGCGGTGGAGGGCGCTGTCTATGATCCGCGCGATGAGGTTACGGAATGGCTGCATGATGACAGCCTTTCCAAGGGTGCGCCGTTCAAGGGCGGGCGTTTCCCGGTGATCTACGCGGCTTGATGGCTACGGGGCCGGGTCTGTCCCGGCCTTGTCCTATGCCGTGACCTGCCCGCGCTGATCGTCGCGGCCCATGGAAACGAGGAGGTTTTCCCTGGCCTGAACGGCCTCAAACCCGGCCTTGTCGGTCATGCCCTGCCATTGGGCCAGCACCAGCGACTGCGCCACAGCGCCCCCGAGTGTCCCGCCAGGCCCGGTGACGATAAACAGATCGGGGGCGAATTCGCGCGCGGCTGTGCGGATCGCGGCGGTGAAATCATAGGTCTCGCACACCTGCGTGTCGAACGTGTAGCGCCACAGCGCGCCGGTGTCCGTGGCCCCCGGCCACCAGATCGACCCGCGCCCGTCGATGAGGGGTTTTTGCGGTTGGCTGAGCAGCGACGCGGGCAGGGCGGTCCGGCCCATTTCGGCCACCGGTTCCTGCATGGCCGTGTGAAACGCCGCGTGGTTGGCAAGCCGCATGGGAAAGCGGCCGCCGATGGGGGGGACAGCGGCCTCAAAGGCTTTCAAGCCCGCTTCATCGCCCGCCAGCACCAGCATTCCACCAAGGTCGATGGACAGGTGTAGGGTATGGCCGGGCTTGGCGTTGATGTCGCCTGCCAGAGTCAAAAGCTCTGCCTTGTGCGCCCTGTCCGGCTGCCAGTCCTCGCCCATCCACGGATAGACCAGTTGCCCGCCGATCAGGTGTTCCTGCATCAGGCCGCCCATGGTGTCGACGACGCGGAACCCGTTTTCAGGGGTCAGAGCCCCGCCCGCCGTCAGGGCCAGATACCAACCCATGGAATTGCCGGTGACGGCGACAATTTCGATATCTGGCGCAAGCGCCGCCGCATCGGCCAGCGAACAGGCGCAGATGAGGGGCGAGGCCACGTCGCCGCGCGAATATTTCGAGACGCTGAATTTCTCTGCCGTATCCAGTGCGGTGATCGTATCCTTGCCGGTTTCCGCCCGGATGGCATCGAACCGCGCGATCAGATCTGCCCGCGCGGCATGATGACGTGCCAGATACCCCAATTCCGGCGCATTATAGGTGCCCCGCCCGGGACAGATCAGAACCGCTTTGCGTGTCATGCCTTGCCCCCTGTCAGTGCCTTCGCCGCGTTGTAAATCCCGTCCGCCGAGGGAAGTGTTGCCCCGTAGGCAGGACCAGTGGCGATAAAGCTGTCTTCGGCGGTGACCCGGGCGAAGCTGCCAATCCCGGCCTCGTGCAGATGCGCCATCAGCGCCTCGGCCTGCCCGCCGGTGAAGCGGCATTCGTCGACCACCAGCACATGGGCGCAACCGCGCACGGCACGGGTCATGGCGTCCACGGGCAGGGGAGCCAGCCAACGCAGGTCGATGACACGGGTGCGCACCCCGTCCGCCCCTAGCCGGGCTTGTGCCTGCCGCGACAGGTAATGGCCGTTGCCATAGGTCACAATCGCCAGATCCTGCCCGTCGCCATGCTGGCCGATCTCTCCGATTCCGATGCGCCGATCCGGCGCGGGATAGGTCGTCATCCAGCCGCCATCGCCCGCCTCGTGCAGGTCGCGCATGGGGTAGAGCGCGATGGGTTCCACGAAGACCACCAGCCGCTGTTCTTCGCGCGCCAGCCGCACGCATTCGCGCAACATCATCGCAGCATCTTCGCCGGTGGAGGGGCAGGCAAGGATCAGGCCGGGAACATCGCGCAGCACGGCCAGCGAATTGTCATTGTGGAAATGCCCGCCAAAACCCTTTTGGTAGCCAAGCCCGGCGATGCGCACCACCATCGGGTTGGTGAACTGACCGTTCGAGAAGAAGGGCAGGGTGGCGGCCTCTCCCCTCAGCTGGTCCTCGGCATTGTGCAGATAGGCAAGGAACTGGATCTCGGGGATGGGGACAAACCCATTGCCCGCCATGCCGATGGCGTTCCCAAGGATGGATTGCTCATCCAGCAGCGTGTCGATCACCCGGTCAGGGCCGTAGCGCTGTTGCAACTTTTGCGTCACGCCATAGACGCCGCCCTTGCGGCCCACATCTTCGCCCATCAGCACGATTTCGCGATGTTCCAGCATCAGATCGGTGAGCGCCAGGTTGAGGATCCTGGACAGCGGCTGTGGGGCTTCCGTGGCCTTGAGATCCGCGCCGAAGATCGCCGCGCGGGCCTCGGCTGAGGGGCCATTGGTGGGTGCACAATCCCGTTTCGGGGGGATGATGCTGGCCATGACGCCCGTTGCGGTCTGCAGGTGGGGGCGGGTCACGGCCTCTGCCGCTACGCGGGTCACGCGGGCGTTGGTGTCCTCATAGATCGCCAGGGCGTCTTCTGCGGGCAGCGCACCCGAGGCGTCCAGCAGGCGTGCGGAATGCAGCAGCGGGTCGTTTGCCTCGCCTGCCTCGACCTCTTCCTTGGACAGATAGCTCAAAGCCACATCCGCGCCCGCATGGCCATAAAGCCGGACCGTGCGCAGGTGCAGGAAGGCGGGTTTCTTGCGGGTACGGACGTAGTCTGCGGCCTCCTGCGCTACGCGGAACGTGTCATAGATATCCAGCCCGTCGGCGCTGAAATAGCGGATGCCGGGGCGGTGGCGCATACTGGCTTCGATCCAACCTTTCGGGGTCTTGACCGAGATGCCGATGCCATTGTCCTCGCAGACGAACAGCAGCGGCAGGGGGGTGGATTGAACGGATGTCCAGCCCGCCGTGTTGATCGCCCCTTGGGCGGTGGAATGGTTGGCGGAGGCATCGCCAAAGCTGCACATGACGATCGCGTCATCCTCATAGAGCTTGTGTTCCGGCGGGTGCCGCCGGGCCAGCCCGATGGAAAACGCCGCGCCGACAGCCTTGGGCAGGTGGCTTGCGATGGTGGAGGTCTGCGGCGGGATCATCAGATCCCGTGACCCCAAAACCTTGTGTCGCCCGCCAGAGATTGGGTCTTCCGAGGAACAGGAAAACGACAGTAGCATATCCCAGGTGATGTTCTGCCCCGGCACCTGCGCGCTGCGGGCGATCTGGAAGGCCGCATCGCGGTAATGCAGGAAGGCCGGGTCCGTGGGGCGCAGCGCGGCGGCGACGGCGGCCATGCCCTCATGCCCCGACGATCCGATGGTGTAGTATCCTTGCCCCGCCTTCTGCATTGCGCGGCTTTCGCGATCAAGCGCGCGGGACAGGCATTGCGAACGGTAGATCGACACCGCCAGCGGTGCGGGCAGGTCGCCTTTGGGCGCGTCCCCTGCCGGAAAGTCGTGGGCGGGCACGCGGGTCAGGAAATTGTCGTGGACGATCTGGGCACGGTCCATGGCGGGGCCTTTGCTGTTCGGTGCCTTGCGCTTTTCTTTAGGTCTGCTGCAGGGGCTTATCAGTATTTCGCCAGAAATATGCGTATTTACACGGCAGCGCCAATGATGAATTCTCCGATCAGTTGGAGAAAAACTCACATGATTGCCTCTCGCCGTTTCTTGCCCTCGCTTCCCTCCATGCTGGCCTTGGAGGCGGTGGACCGTCTTGGCAGCGCCACGGCCGCGGCGGAAGAGCTGTCGCTGACCCACAGTGCCGTCAGCCGCCAGATCAAGGTGTTGGAGGATCAGTTGGGTGTCACTCTGGTACAGCCGGGCCGGGGCGGATTGCGGTTGACGCCCGCTGCGGTGGATTATTGCCAGACCTTGCGGGAAAGCCTGACGGCACTGTCGCGCGCGTCGCTGCGCCTAAAGGCCAACCCCGATGGCGGCAGTTTGGACCTGTCGATCCTGCCCGCCTTTGGTATCCATTGGCTTGCGCCCCGTTTGCGCCGCTTCAGCCTGGCGCATCCCGAGGTCTCGCTGAACCTGTCCACTCGGCTGAAGCCCTTTGACTTCGCCCGTGAAAGCTTTGACGCGGCGGTGCATTTCGGGGCGCGGGACTGGCCGGGTGTGTCCTATCTGAAGATCGCAGGCGAAGAGGTGCTGCCGGTCTGCGCGCCGGGCCTGCTGCCCGAACCGCTCAACCAACCAGAGGCGCTGCTGGACCTGCCGCTGCTACATCTCGACACCCGCTCCAGCGCGTGGGAGGATTGGTTCCGTCATCAGGGCGTCGATGCCAGCGCCCCGCGTGGGATGCTGTTTGACCAATTCACCACTATCGCCCAGGCTGCCGCGCTGGAGATGGGGGTGGCGTTGCTGCCCACGTTCCTGGCCGAAGCCGAGATCGCGCGTGGCCGGTTGGTGGTCGCCTATGGCGGGCCGGTGGCCTCCTCTGGCAGCTATTATCTGGTCTGGCCCGGTGACCGCCCCATGCGCGCCCCGCTGGAACGGTTCGCGGACTGGATTCGTTCGGACCTCTAGGCGGTCAGGGGGTGGTCAGGCAAAGGGCAGGGCGGCCAGTTGAACGGCGCGGGCGCCATCGGGCAGGGCGGCTGTAAGGTCGGAGGCATCGTCGCTGATATTGGCCCGGATCAGACCCACGCCGATGTTTCGGCCCAAGCGTTTTGACCAGGCGGCTTCGCTGACTGACCCGACGGTCTGGCCGTCCAGACGCAGGTCCACCGGATGCCCGGTCGGCTGCATCGGGGCACCACCCAGAACCAGCCCAACACGGCGACGGGCAGGCGCCTCGGCCGCAATCCGTTCCAGCGCCACGCGGCCGACAAAGTCATGCCCGCTGGTAAGGTCGATCAACGGGCCGAAGCCCATTTCATAAGGATTGGCCGGGTGCGTCTGCACACGCATATCCGCCCCATAGGATATCAACCCGCTTTCCAGCCGTTCGGTATCATTTGGTGCCCCCGGCCCGATGCCATAGGGGCGGCCCGCATCCTTGACCGCCTGCCATAGCGCGCCGCCCTTGCTGCCATCGGTCAGATAGAGCTCGTACCCGCCCTGTTTCGACCAGCCCGACCGGGCCAGCACCAGCGGAATGCCGTTCAGGTCGGTTTCCCGGAAGGCGAAATAGCGCAGATCGCGGACCCAGTCCCCGAACAAGGCGGCGGTCACCTCCCCGGCCTTCGGCCCCTGAATGGCCAGCGGCGAGACATCGGGCTCAAACACCTGCACATCCATCTGCCTTTCCCGGGCGATGGCAGCGGCCCACAAATGAATGTCACTATCGGCCACCGACAGCCAATAGCGCTGATCGTCCAGCTTCAGCAGAACCGGGTCATTGATCAGCCAGCCATCGTGATCGCATAGCGGGACATAGCGGCCCTGACCGACCTTGGTGGCCGACAGGTTGCGTGGCGTCAGATATTGCGCCAGTGCCGCCGCATCAGGGCCGGCCAGTTCCACCTGCCGTTGCGCGGCCACGTCCCACATGGCGACACCGGTCAGCAGCCGGTCATATTCGGCGTCCGGGTCTCCGAAGTTTCCGGGGATATACATGTGGTTGTAGACCGAAAAGGACCGCACGCCATCTGCCACTGTCGCATCGAAATAGGCGGATTTGCGGATATTGGGGCCGATATTGATTTCAAAGGGCATGGCGATCCTGCGGGCAGAAATGATTCACTCCAGGATGCTTGTCAGCTTGGACACCGGCAGCCAAGCCCCTTCACTATGGGGGACATGTTTGGTCTGGCTGGCTGCTTCATGGGAAAGATGGAGGCGAGTACCGGAATCGAACCGGTGTACACGGATTTGCAATCCGCTGCGTAACCACTCCGCCAACTCGCCGCCGGTGGTGTTCGCGCGTTTTGCCCCATTCGCGGGGCTTGTGCAAGCGGGTCTTGCGGTAAATCTGCACCGGCTTTGGTCTGCGCGGGCCTTGCGCGTCGGCTTGTCCGTTGCCCCTGCTGGCCTGCTGTGGCATGAGATGCAAAACAACAAGCTTCCCGGGTTCGAACATGCAAGATTTTGCCACTCTCCGCACCGTGATGGTCGACACTCAGGTCCGCCCGCAGGACGTGACGAAGTTCAATATCATTGAAGCGATGCTGTCCGTCGCGCGCGAGGTCTATCTGCCCGAAGCGATGCGCAATGTGGCCTATATCGGGGAAAACGTCACGCTGCCCGGCGGTCGTGTGGTGTTGGAGCCGCGGACCCAGGGCAAGATGCTGGACGCGCTGAATGTCGCGCAGGACGAACTGGTGCTCGATCTTGGCTGCGGGCTTGGCTACTCGGCGGCGGTTATGGCGCATCTGGCCGAGGCTGTCGTTGCGGTTGAAGAGATCGAGGGCATGGCTGAGGACGCGCAGTCCACACTCAGCGCGCAGGGCGTCGACAATGTCGCCGTGATCGAAGGGGCGCTGGCCGCTGGCAGCGCCAAGCATGGCCCCTATGACGTGATCTGTATCGAGGGCGGGGTACAGGACATCCCCTCTGCGGTGACTGATCAGCTGAAGGAAGGTGGCCGGATCGCGGCGATTTTCATGGACGGCCCGGTTGGAGAATGCCGGATCGGACATAAATTGGACGGTAAGGTGAACTGGCGCATGGCGTTTAACGCGACGGCACCCGTACTACCCGGCTTCACAAAGCAGGCCGGTTTCATTTTATAGAAGGTACCCCGGGGTTCCCACCGGGGCGTGACCGGAGAATGAACATATGCGTGTGACGATTCTGAAACATGTGGCGGCCATGGCCATTGCAATCGGGGCCGCGCTGGCACCGTTGGCGGCAAGCGCGGATGGCATGTCCGATGCGCTGGCCGATGCGTACCGGAACTCCGACCTTCTGGAACAGAACCGATATCTGCTACGTCTGCAGGATGAAAGCGTCGCACAGCAAGTGGCCGGTTTGCGCCCGGTGCTGTCCTTCGTGGCGTCATCGCAATGGGACATTCCCGCTGATCGCCAAACCGACCGGCTCAGCCTTGTGGCGTCGATGCTGGTCTATGATGGCGGTGGCCGCCGCCTGGCCCGCGATGCCGCGCAAGAGGCCGTGCTGGCGACCCGGCAGGGGCTTGTGAACCTTGAACAGCGGGTGCTGCTGGACGCGGTGACAGCCTATATGCAGATCTGGCGCGATATGCAGGTCGTTTCGGTTCGTGAAAGCAACGTGCGGGTCATCACCCAACAGCTGCGCGCCGCCGAAGACCGGTTTGAGGTCGGCGAAGCGACCCGCACCGATGTGGCCCAGGCCGAGGCGCAGCTGGCGCAGGCGCGCGGTGCCCTGGTGGCCGCGCAGGGCGCCCTGATGATCGACCGCGAACTGTTTGAGATTGCCGTGGGGCGGGGGCCGAACGGGCTGACCGGGCCAGGCGCTGTGCCATCGCTGCCGGCAACCGAGGATGAGGCCATCGCCATCGCGCGCCAATCGCACCCGTCGATCCTGGCATTGCAGCATGGGGTGCGCGCAGATGAGCTAAGCCTCGCGGCCGCCCGCACCGACTATGGCCCCGAAGTGAGCGTTAGCGCCTCGACCGGGTTTGACCCGGCCCCCTCCGCAGGGGGCGAAGGGTCCACACGTCTGTCCATCGAACTGACGCAGCCGCTTTATGCGGGTGGGCGTCTGGCGTCCGCCGAACGGATCGCGCTGGCGACTCTGCACGCGACGCAGGCCGAACTGAACTACGCCACGCGCGAGGTTTTGCAGGGAATCGGCAATGCCTATGCGCAGATTCGCATTGCATCGGCCTCTATCCAGGCATCGCAGCAGCAGATTCGCGCCAGCCAGCTGGCCTTCCGTGGTGTGCAGGAGGAAGCCTCGCTTGGTGCCCGCACCACGCTCGATGTGCTGGATGCGGAACAGGACCTGCTGGAGGCGCGCATCGGCCTGATCGAGGCGCAGACCTCGCTTTACACCGCAAGCTATGGATTGCTGGCGGCAATGGGGCTTTTGACCGTTGAACATCTGGAACTGGACGTGCCGGAATACGACCCGACCGCCTACTACAATGCGGTTAGCGGTGCACCGATGCGACCCATTTCGCGACAGGGTCAACAGCTGGATGCGGTGCTCGATCGGCTGGGACGCGACTAAGCGCCCGATACACGCAAATTTACCTATCCATTGCCCGAACGGCCCGCTGAGGCTATCCTGCCGGGAAAACATACCCTTGTGCCCCGGGGCAGGTGCGGCAAGAGCGGAGTGGTGCGTATGGCAGATGCGGTAAAATCGGATGAGATCGAGGACGTCTTGTCCTCTATCAGGCGGCTTGTGTCCGAACATCAACCGCCCGCACGGTCCGAGGCGGCTGTTGTGCAGAACCCGGCAATGTCCACCGATGAAACAGCGCCTGTGGTTGACGACAGGTCCCCACCGGCCGACCGGCTGCTGCTGACCCCGGCCTTGCGTGTAACCGATCCCGAAGATCCCTGGGTTCCGATCACCCCGCGTGCCGAAGAGGATGCCAGCGCGGCGACTGGCGATCCGCAAGAGCCCGAAATCGCCCGCGATGACGGTGCCGATTGGGCACGGGACCTGTGGGCCGAGGATGAGCTGGCCGAAGGCGGGCTGGATGCAGAGGACCTGATCGACCACGCCCCCGATCCGCAATTGCAGGCCGATCAGTGGGAAGCAGGCGATGCAGCTTTGCCGCAGGACGCGGTCGTGATTGAAGAAGACGGGTTAAGCGATCCGGTCGATGTGACCGAGGCCGTGTTGCAGGGTGTGGCGCAAGACCTGGCGTCCCCGGTGACGGATGGGGAGGACGATATCGCAGATGTGCCGCTGTCCTTCATCCGCAGCACCAAAAGCGTCGGCGAATACGAACCCGAAGAAGAGAATGATGCGCTGGTGGGCGGGGATCTGCCCGCGCCGATGCTTGAACTGGCAGAGGCGCGTGCCGCCCATGCCGAAACCCACACCGAAGACGCCCCGCGCGTCAAGGTCAAGATCGTGCGTGCAGCGTCCCCTCATGACGAGGTGCCTGTTGAGGACGAAGTCGCTGCGGCTGCGGATGCCGCACACAGCGACGGCCCCGCCGCGGCGGAGGAGATGCCCGCGCAGGACGCCTCTGTGGAACCGGCGGATGCCCCCATTGCCGATGCCAGTCCTGAGCCGGGTGCAGAAGACACGCTCACAGACTTCCTGGCCCCGGTCAGTGACGAGCCCCCCGCTCAGGATGCGCTGGATGTTCGGTCCGACACGGTCGAAGATCTTGGCGAAGCCCCGTTCATCTTTCCCGATGACAATGAAGGGTTCGTGGATGAAGAAGCGCTTCGCGATATCATCGCCGAGGTCGTGAGAGAGGAGCTGCAAGGCGACATGGGCGTGCGCATCACCCGCAATGTGCGCAAACTGGTGCGCCGTGAAATTCGCCTGGCTCTGGCTGCGCAGGATATCGAATAGGCGCGATGCCCCCTTGACCTTGGGACATGAGGGGCCAATCTGGGCCCTATGTTTCCTATTCGTGATCACAATCCGTCTGCGCGGACCCCATACGTCACCTGGATGCTGATCGCGATCAATGCTGTCGTGTTTCTCAGCTATTTTCCCAGTCTTGGCGGTCAGGAACGGCTGCTGATGTCCTTCTACTCGGATTGGGCGTTGGTGCCGTCCGAAGCCTCGCAGGGGCGGGATCTGCACACGATTCTGACCTCGATGTTCCTGCATGGCGGCTGGATGCATATCATCGGCAACATGGTGTTCCTCTATGTTTTCGGGGACAATCTGGAAGATCAGATGGGGCATCTGGGCTATCTGTTTTTCTACCTCGCCTGTGGCGTGGCGGCAGCCTTTGCGCAAATGGCGGCGGACCCCTCCTCGAGCGTGCCGATGGTCGGCGCCTCTGGCGCGATTGCCGGGGTGATGGGAGGCTATCTGCTGCTGTTTCCCCGTGCGCGGGTCGATGTGGCGCTGATCGTGTTCGTGATCATCAAGGTTATAACCGTGCCCGCCTGGCTGATGCTGGGGTTCTGGTTCGGCCTGCAGCTGGTCAATGGCGCGGTGACGGGAACTGCGGGTGGGGGCGTTGCCTATTGGGCCCATGCCGGGGGCTTTGTTGCCGGTGTGGTGCTGGTCCTGCCAGCGTGGTTGCGGCGGGGTGGGGCAGGGTTCTGGCAACACAATCACGGGGTGCCGCCGCATCACGAAGCCCACTATCCCCGCACCCCCCGGACGGGCCGCGCGGGGACGCCTATCAGCGGTGGACCGGGACACCGGCAGAGTGACGAGCCTGACAGCACCCGCGTGCCCCGGGCCGGTCAGCGCCGGGTGGATCGCCAATCGCCCTGGGGTGGATCGCGCTGAAACGGAAACCGCCCGCTCCCTTGAAAGGGGACCGGGCGGCAAGAATTTTGCAAAATTCTTGAAAGATCCTTCAAGGATCTTCCCGCACGCCGTCAGGCGCGTTCTGCGTATTCCATGGTTTCGGTGTTTACGACGATCATTTCATCCTGCCCGACGAAGGGCGGCACCATGACCTTGACGCCATTGTCGAGGATCGCAGGCTTGAAGCTGTTGGCGGCGGTCTGGCCTTTCACCACCGGTTCGGTCTCGACGATCTTGCAGGTCACTTTCTGCGGCACGGTGGCGTTCAGCGCCTCGGCCTCGTGGAATTCCACGACGATGGTCATGCCATCCTGCAGGAAGGGCCGGCGGTCGCCAAGCAGTTCGGCGGGCAGTTCGATCTGTTCATAGGTTTCGGTGTCCATGAACACCAGCATCCCGTCGGTTTCGTACAGGAACTGCTGGTCCTTCTGTTCCAGCCGCACCCGTTCCACCTTATCGGCGCTGCGGAAGCGTTCGTTCAGTTTCGATCCGTTGCGCAGGTTGCGCAGTTCCACCTGGGCGAAGGCGCCGCCCTTGCCGGGCTTCACGTGGTCCACCTTCACGGCTGCCCACAGGCCGCCATTATGTTCCAGCACGTTTCCTGGGCGAATTTCGTTGCCGTTGATCTTGGGCATGTGTCTTTTCCGTGGCGAAGAGTTGAGAAAACTTTAGCAAACCCTATATCTGCCGCTGACAGGGGTGGCAATACACCTGAAATTGAGGGGATTGTGGACTAGTCATGCCACTGGCGCATATCTAGTATGCGGAAATTACACACCCGAATCGCCCATAGTATGGGCATAAGGAACGCCACGCCGGAAATGCAAGAGCAATAAAAAGGACGACGAAATGAGAGATTTCGTTGATGGAACGGCATTCAATCACGAACAGGGCCAGCGGTCCCGCAAGCTGTTTGCGGCCGTGGTTCTTGCCGCTTTGGATGACGCCATCGCTGATGACAAGAAATACGGTAACGGCCCCGAGCAGATCGCCCGGTGGGCCCGGTCCCGTGATGGGCGCGAGGTTCTGTCCTGCGCCGGTATCGACCCGAACGAACGGGTTGTTGGTGGCCTGATGGCTTTCGTGGCCAACGGGGTGCGGACCTCTGTCGCGCTGTCGCGCGAAGAAAGCGAACGTCGGAACCAGGCTGAAGCTGCCTGATCCAAACTGATAAGCTGCCGCCAGAAAAGCGCGCCCTGTTCCGGGCGCGCTTTTCTGTTGTCCGGGGGGCAGGTGCCCTCAGGCCCAGGTCATGTGCTCAAAGCCTTCGCGAAAGGCGAAACGTTCCAGGTGTTTGTCAATCACCTGCCGTCCGCGATCCGCGTCATCGGGGTTTTGCAGGTCCATGGTGACCGTCAACCGTTGCCCGGCCGCGCGAAGCTGTGCCGTCGCAAAATCGAACGTCACTTCGCCTTCGGTTTCGTCAAAGCGAACGGGCCGCTTGTGCCCGAAATGTTTGCAAAGCTGTTGCAGGTATTTGGCGGCATGGGGGGTCTCGAAATGGCCAACGATCTGGGGCATTACATCAATCCTGTCTGATTTTGTCAGATATTAGCCGCGCCATCACCGACAAAACAAGAGGCCGCCCCGCAGGGCGACCTCCTTATTCATGCACAAAGCGGGTGTTCAGGCTTAGTCTGCGCCCCGCACGTCGAAGGTTGCGTCGGGTGAGGGGTGGAACACCTTCTGCACGAAGAAGATCGCCACAGCCGCGCCCACGCCGATGATATCGGTGATCCAGCCGCCCTCGATCATGAATAGCGCCGCAGCAACCAGAGCAACCCGCAGGAACCACGCGGTACGTCCACCCATGAACCAGCCTTGAACGCCTGCGGACAACAGGAACACGCCAAAGGTCGCGGTGATAGCAGCGCGGATCACTTCGAACCACGTCCCGTCCATCAGGATGGCCGAGTTGTAGAAGAACATGAAGGGCACCACGAAGGCCGAGATCCCGATCTTGAAGGATGCCACCGACGTCTCCATCGGGTTCGATCCCGATATCCCCGCCGCCGCGTAGCTGGCCAGCGCCACAGGGGGCGTGATGGCCGAGACCACGGCGAAGTAGAAGACGAAGAAATGCGCCGTCAGATGTGGAATGCCCAGATCCACCAGACCCGGCGCCACGACCGAGGCCGCAACCGCATAGGCCGCCGTGGTGGGCATCCCCATCCCAAGCAGGATCGCGATGCACATGGCGAAGAACAGCGCCAGCAGTTGGCTGGCCGCCGCGATGTCCAGCAGCATCGAAGAGAAGCGCGCGCCGACACCGGTCAGGCTGATCACGCCCACGATGATGCCCGCACAGGCGCAGACCGCGATGATCTGGATCGACATGATCCCCGCCAGTTCGAACGCGTGCAGGATCGACCGCAGGCCCATCCGGTTGGGCGTCAGCCAGCTGACAACCGCAGCGGCCACCGTGGCCAGCGTGCCCGCCCGGATCACCGAATAGCCCTGGAACAGCGCCACGATCAGAATGATGATCGGGATGAACAGATAGACCTGCCGCAGCATGTTTTTCAGCTTGGGCAGTTCATCCTCGCGCATCCCGCGCATTCCCAGTTTCGCGGCCTCCAGGTCAACCATGAAGTAGATCGACGCGAAGTAGAGCACCGCCGGGATGATCGCGGCGATGGCGATCTCGGTATAGGGAATGCCGGTGATCTCGGCCATGATGAAGGCACCTGCGCCCATGATCGGCGGCATGATCTGCCCACCGGTGCTGGCCGCTGCCTCGATCGCGCCGGCGGTCTTCTTGTGATAGCCCACTTTCTTCATTAGCGGGATGGTCAGCGACCCGGTGGCCACCACGTTGCCCGCCGAGGTGCCGTTGATCATGCCCATCAAACCGCTCGCGAAGATCGCCACCTTGGCCGGACCACCGCGCGCACGACCGGCGGCGGCAAAGGCGAAGTTGACGAAGTAGTCGCCCACTTTCGACGCCTGCAGGAAGGCTGCGAAGATGATGAACAGGATGATATAGGTCGAGCTGACCGCCGTGGTCGGCCCCAGGATGCCCGCATCCGAATAGACATGGCCGAAAAAGCGTTGCCAGGTATAGGGCGTTTGCACGGCGAGGATGCCGGGCATCAGATGCGCGGTGAAGGTGTAGGTCAAGAACACCCCGGTGATGATCACCAGCGCCAGACCGGCCACACGCCGCGTCAGTTCCATGATCAGGGCCGTGCCTGCCGTGGCGGCGAAGGCCACACCGATGGGCACGAAGGGCGTACCAACAGAGTTGCGCGCGGCGGTGCCGTAAATCGCCACCAGGTAGATCGCCACAACGATGCCGCAGGCGGCCAGCACCAGATCGGATGTTGCGAAACGGTCGCGCGGGGCGTTTTCGAACCAGCCAAGCACGATGGCCCCAAGCGTGGCGATCAGCAGCGGCAGGCCGAACCAGTAGATCTCCTGCGCGTAGATTTCAGCCCCCGCCGGAATCTGTGGGCTGGAAATCCAGACCGTCAGGCCCCCCATCTGTTGTAGAGTGCCCGAGTTGATCAACTGGCCAAAACCAACCGCCGTATAGAGCGCCACCGCCATCGGCAGCAGCAGTAGATAGCCTGCCTTGGACAGCAACGGGGTGGCCGGGCGGTCCTCGTCCTGAAACAGACGCGCGGAAAACAGCAGAAAGCCAAGCATGACGGCACCGGCGATATGGACGATGCGGAAGTTCCAGGTTTCCAGCGGAAATTGCGGAAGCAGGGGGATCTCGATCCCGGTCCAGTCGCTGATCGACACGCCGTTCAGCGCGATCATGTGGAAGGCGGCATAAAGCGTTGCCAGTGTCGCCAGAATAATGGCGGGAATGCCGCCGAACATCCGGCGGTTCCGTTCGACGGGTTCCTCATCCACGCCTTCGGCCAGGATGATATCCTCGTCATGTGCAGTTTGGTCGGTCATTGTCCCCTCCGCTCCGCCCGGGGAGTGATGTCAGGCGGATCCCGGTTTGAAAAATGCCGCGCCCGGGGGTGGGCGCGGCACAGGTTGTCAGGCCTTGGGCCGCGATTACATGTCGCCGTGGATCATGTCGGCGGCAATGTCGGCGCCTGCATTCTCGGCGAACCACTGGGCGGCACCGGGGTGCCACATCAGAACGCCGTTGCGGTCCCAGTTTTCCGGCAGCGTGGACCGGGCGGCGCGGTGAATGTTCACCATCCGCTCGTTATCCGACATCACCACATCGACGACGGCGTAGACGAAGCTGGCCGGAAGGTCGCAATTGGCGATGGCGAAGTTCCACATCGACACGGACCGCGCCGGGGCTTCCAGCGTGGTGTAGGCGTCGGCGCTGATCTCGAATGCCGACACGGGGAACGACTCCATGATCGTGGCCTGTTCTTCCTCGGTGAACTCGATGATGTTCACGTCGGTTTGCACTTCCAGCTGGCTGACGGCCGGAACCGGCACGCCCGCTGCAAAGGCGATCACGTCAAGCAGACCGTCCTGCAACTGGCCGCCGAGGTCGGACCAACCGCCGTTGCGGCGTTCGAAATCGACACCCAGGGCTTCCATCATACGCGGGAAGTAGGTGTCCGAGGTGGAGCCTGCGGGGCCAAAGCCGATGCGGGCGCCTGCGGGAATGTCCGCGACCGAGGTGATGCCCGAAGACGACAGCGCCGTCACCGAGAACGGCGTCTGGTACATCGGGAACATGGCGCAGGCGTTGGTCATCGGCAGGCCGGGCGCGATCGGGTTGGTGCCTTGCAGCGATTCCGCCGCCGGGCCCATGGTGGTCATGCCGAACTGCGCTTCGCCGGTGTGGACCAGCGCCATGTTCTGCATCGGTCCACCGGTAACCTCGCCGCCGCCGGTCAGGCCCAGTTCTTCGGCCACAAGGTTGGCCCAACCGGACCCATAGGCGAAATATGTGCCGCCCTGCGACGCGGTGCCGACGGTAAAGCTTTCGGGCCAGCCGGTGCGATCCTGATGGCCGTCAGCGAAAGCGACCGTTGTGGTCAGCGCGGTGGTCAGCGCGAACGCTGTGACTTTGGTGAATTTCATTGTGGGTTGTCCTCCGGTTCATGCCGGTCCTCTGCCGGCTTTGTCCGAATGAAGCCTCCTCTCCATCCGGGGCCCTTGGGCGGGCCATGCAGGGCGGACTAGGGGGCAAGGCGGGCGACTCGTTCAATGACCTTGCAGTGCTGAAATGGCTGCTATGCAAAGAAACATCGGGAAATGGGTGGAAAAGGGGACATCGGCCCGAAAGGCATGTCCCCTGATCGACACAAGGGGCGCGCAAGCGCCACCCGAGATCAGTCGGCTTTGTGAAACGCGTCCCGGGACAGGCCGTGTTTCTGCATTTTTTCATACAGTGCCTTGCGGCTAAGCCCCAGGGCTTCGTAGGTGTCTTTCAGGCTGCCGCCATGCGCGGCAAGGCTGGCGGCGATCAGCGCTTTTTCATGTTCGGCCATGCGTCCCGCCAGGTTGCCGGCGCCGCCGGTTTCCACAGCACCGGCCCCGATATCCAGATCCAGCCCGAGCGCGAAGCGATCCGCCGCATTCCGCAATTCCCGCACATTTCCGGGCCAGGCCCGTGCCGCGACGGCGGTCAGAACCGCGCCGGGGATCGCCGGAATGGGCCGCTTGTAGCGGGCGGCGGCCTCGGCCACCAGATGGGTGAACAGGCGTGGAATATCCTCGCGCCGGTCTTCCAGATCGGGAATGCGCAGGGTCACGACATTCAGCCGGTACAGCAGATCGGGCCGGAAGGTGCCTGCGGCGGCCTCAGCCTCCAGATCCTGCTTGGAGGCGGCGATGAAGCGCACGTCCAGCGACACGGGATCGTTGGACCCAAGCCGCGTGACTGTCCGGTTCTGGATCGCGGTCAGCAGCTTGGCCTGCACCGGCTGGCTCATCGCATCAATCTCATCGAGGAAGACGGTGCCGCCGCGCGCATGTTCGAACTTGCCGAACCGGGCGCGGGTTGCCCCGGCGAAGGCCCCGGCCTCGTGTCCGAACAGCTCGCTTTCGATCAGATCGGCGGGCAGGGCGGCGCAGTTGATATGGACAAAGGGTTTGTCCGACCGGGGGCTGCCGCGATGCAGGGCGCGGGCGGCGACCTCTTTTCCAGACCCGGTGGCCCCCTGGATCAGCACATCGGCCTCGGTCGCGGCTATGGCACGGACCTGCGCGCGCAGCCGGACCATGGCATCCGATCGCCCGGTCAGCCGCGCCTCGATCGCGTCGCGCCCGCCGACCTGCCGCCGCAGCGCCCGGTTTTCCAGCGTCAGCCGCCGCTTGTCGAGCGCCCGGCGCACGGTCGAGACCAACCGCGATGGCGCATAGGGTTTTTCGAGGAAATCATACGCCCCGTCGCGCATCGACTGCACGGCAAGTTCCACATCGCCGTGCCCGGTCACCAGGATCACCGGAAATTCCGGGTCGATCTCCAGCGCCTTTGCCATCAGGGTCAGCCCGTCCATGCCGGGCATACGGATATCGGTCACCAGAATACCGGGAAAGTCCCGCGCGACATGGGCCAGTGCGGCGGTGGCGTCGGAAAAGCAGGTGACATCCAGATCTTCCAGATGCAGCGACTGTTCGGCGGCCAGCCGCAGGTGATCCTCGTCATCGACAAACAGGATGGTTTCGCGGGTCATTGGGCGGCCACCGCCGCGTGTTCGGGGGCTTCGGCCAGATCGACGATGAACACGGCACCTCCGTCGGGATGGTTGCGGGCGGCAAGGGTGCCGCCGAAGTCACGCACGATGTTGTAGGAAATCGACAGGCCAAGGCCCAGACCCTTGCCAGGGCTTTTCGTGGTAAAGAACGGGTCGAAGATGTTCTTCAGCGTGTCCTCGCTCAGCCCCGGCCCCCGGTCGCGCATCTCGACCCGGCAGCGGCCTGCGTCGCCTTGGATCGAAATCTCGATGATCGGGCGGTCTTGGGTCTCCATGGCATCCAGCGCGTTGGACACAAGATTCACCAACACCTGCTGCAATCGCACCCGCCCGCCCATGACCATGATCTCGGCCTCGGGCGGGGTATAGCGTATGTCGGCCCCGGCGGCGTTCAGCTTGGGGGCCATCAGGTCCAGCGCGTCGTTCAGAACGCAGGTCAGCGGGATCGGCCCGATCTTGTCCTGCGGGCGGCGGGCGAAATTGCGCAGGTGTTTGGAGATCGAGGCCATCCGGTCGGCCATCTGCGAAATCAGCCCGACATTCTTGCGTGCATCCTCGGGCCGGTCGCGGTCCAGGAAGGTGGCAGCATTTTCGGCATAGGCTTTGACGGCGGCAAGCGGCTGGTTGAATTCATGGCTCAGCGCCGCTGACATCTGCCCAAGCGCCGCCAGCTTGCCCGCCTGCACCAGCTCGGTCTGAGTTTGTCTTAGCCGTTGTTCGGTGGCGCGCCGTTCCTCGACCTCTTGCACCAGTTGCGCGTTGGCGCTGTTCAGATCCGCCGTGCGTTCGGCCACGCGGCGTTCCAGCTGCTCGCGGTGCAGGCGCTGTTGTTCCAGCCGTTCCACCAGCCGGGCACGGCGTTGCAGAAATAAAACCGCGACCAGCCCGGCGAACAGGAACACCAGCACAATCAGCGCCATGATCTGGCGCGCCTGGATCAGCGCCGGTCGGGTGGGCGTCAACACCGAGATGCGCCAGCCGACGGCAGCGATCAGGCCGGTATTGGTGACGAATTCCTCGCGCCCATCCGTGCCCCGTACTGTCAGCAGATCGTGACCCGTGGCGATCGGTTGACGGTCCGTGGCCAGCAATTGCAGCTGATCCAGCGGGTATTGCCGGGTAATGGCGATGGTGTCCAGGGCGGGTTCCGGGATCGGGCCGAAGCTGTTGAAATGCCAGTCGGTCCGATCCGACAGGAAGATCACGTTGCTGGGGTCGGTCACCACGATCGTGTTGGGGCTGTCGCGCCAGGTGGTCTCAAACCCGTCCAGCAGGATCTTGACCGCCACGACACCGACAATCTCGGTGCCATCCAGAACCGGGGCGGCGAAATAGTAGCCGCGTTGCCCCGATGTGGTGCCAAGGGCGTGGAACCGGCCACGGCCCTCGGACAGGGCGTCGCTGAAATAGGGGCGATAGTCGAACCGCCGCCCGACGAACGAGGTGTCGCGCCGGTAGTTGCTGGCCGCAACGGTCAGCCCGTCCAGATCCATCACCCAGATATCGGCCACATCCAGCGTCAGCGCGGTTTGGCGCAGCTGTTCATTGGCGTAAGGAACCAGCCCCTGATTGTCCGGGTCGCGCAGGATGCGGGCCAGAATGGGCCGTTCGGCCAACAGGCGGGGCAGAACGTCGGTCCGGCTGAGCGCACTGCGCAACGATTCGGTCGCCAGCCGCAGCGTTGCCTCTTCCCGCGTGGCCGATTGCAGCAGGAAATACCGTTCCAGCCGGGGCAGGGCCGCAAGGCTTAACCCCACGGCCAGCGCGACGATCACCAGTAAGGATCGCAGAGCAGAAGAGCTGCTGAGTGTTCTGGTCAGGCGTCGTCCCATGGGGCGATTATGCGGCGCGGCGCGGGGATTGCCTAGGGCCCCCGCGCAGGCCCGGTTCCCTTTGCCGGACGCATGGATCATTCTGTGCGAAGTACAGGAGGTTCAGACATGACGGATGCGGTGTTCACAGGCCCGGAGATCTGCGCGAAAGAGGCGCATGAGGTGGTGGCGATGCTCAAAGCAGGCGAGGTCAGCCCCGCCGAACTGATCGATGCCGCCATGACCCGGATCGGGCAGGTGGAACCGGCGGTAAATGCCACCGTGACCTTGTGTGAAGACCGGGCGCGCGCGGCCAGGCTGGATGCCACCCATGGCGATCATCCCGGGTGGCTGGCCGGGCTTCCTATCGGCATCAAGGACCTGACCCCGGTTCAGGGTGTGCGCACCACCTGGGGCTCGCTCGGCTTCAAGGATTTCGTGCCAGAAGACAGCCATCCGCTGGTCACCCGGCTGGAAACGCGCGGTGGCGTGGTTTTGGGCAAGACCAACACGCCGGAAATGGGGGCCGGTGCGAATACGTTCAACGCGGTCTTTGGGCGAACCCGCAACCCGTGGGACACATCGCTGAACGCAGGCGGCAGTTCCGGCGGCGCGGCGGTGTCGCTGGCGACCGGAGAGCTGTGGCTGTCGCATGGCTCGGACCTGGCGGGGTCGCTGCGCACCCCGGCAGCCTTCTGTGGTGTCGTGGGCTTCCGCCCCAGCCCCGGTCTGGCCGGTCCCGGCCCGGCGGGCAACGGGTTCCACCCGGAGGCGGTGCAGGGTCCGATGGCGCGCACGGTGCGCGATTGCGCCCTGTTTCTGGATGCCATGGCCGGGTTCGATCCGGGGTGGGCGATATCTTTTCCGCCCCCTGATGAGCCCTATCAGCAGGCCGTCCTGCGCGCCGATGAGAAGGTGCGCATTGCCTTTTCGCCCACGCTTGGCGGCTTTGCAGGCTGTTCCGCTCAGGTCGAGGGCTACTTGCGTCATGCGTTGGAAACCGTGGCACGCGCCGGTGGCGTGGTGGAAGAAGCCTGCCCCGATCTGCCGGGGTTGGACCGTGCCTATCGCACGCTGCGTGGGATGTTGTGGGCCAGCGGAACGGGGCGTGCGCCCGAGCATATCCAGCGCCATTTCAAGCCGACGCTGGCGCAGAACGTCCAGCAGGGGCGCGATTTGACCATCGACGATGTGATCGACGCCCAATTGGTGAAATCGGACCTGTTCGACCGGATGACCGGGTTTCTGGCCGATTTCGACGTGCTGGCCTGCCCGGTTGTGGGCCTGATGCCTGGTCCGGTTGAACAGGAATACCCGCAGGAAATCGACGGCGAACCGCTGACCGATTACATCGACTGGCTGAAATTTTCGTTCCTGTCGCCCACCACCGGGTTGCCTTCGGTCTCGGTCCCGGTGGGGTTGTCCGACACTGGCCTTCCGGTCGGTATCCAGCTGATCGGCACGCATCGGGGCGAGGCGCGCCTGTTGCAGGTGGCCCGCACCATCGAGCTTGCCTGCGGCGGCCCGCTTGGCCCGATTGATCCGGTGACCCGCGACGGCTGAACCCCTTGCGAGATCCGTCCCTTCGCGGCAAGTGAAGGGGAGAGACGACCAGAAAGGACCCGGCCCGATGTATGACAGCAATTACCTGGCCCACAGATTGCGGCGCGCATCGGCAGGCCACGAGGGCCGGACGTTCCTGACCCATGGCCCCGACGGGCCGGGCGTGACCTATGGCGCCTTCTTCCACAATGCCGAACGCATGGCCTCGGCTTTGCGGCATATGGGGGTGAACCCCGGCGATCGGGTGGCCGTGCAGGCCCCCAAGACGCAAGAGATGCTGGAACTGTATGTGGGGTGTGTTCTGGCGGGCGCGGTCTTTCTGCCGCTGAACGCCGCCTACACACCGGCCGAGATTCGCTATTTCCTGGGCGATGCAACCCCGGCGCTTTTCGTCTGTGACCCCGCCAAGCTGGATGCGCTGATGCCGGTGGCCGGTGATTGCGGCGTGGCGACGATCCGCACCATTGCCGCCGATGGCCATGGCAGCCTGCGGGATGCGCGCGATGCCGAGGCCCCCGGTTTCGACCCGGTGCCGCGCGGGCCGCTGGATCTTGCGGCGATCCTCTATACCTCGGGCACGACGGGCCGGTCCAAGGGCGCAATGCTGACGCATCGGGCGCTGGCCTCGAATTCGGAAACCCTGCGGGACTATTGGCGGTTCACCGATCAGGATGTGCTGATCCACGCGTTGCCGATCTTTCATACCCATGGGCTGTTCGTCGCCACCAATGTGACGCTGATGGCTGGCGGGTCGTGCATCTTCCTGCCGGGGTTTGACGCGGGCGCGATCATGGCGTCGATGCCGAAGGCGACGGCGCTGATGGGGGTGCCCACCTTCTATACCCGGCTGTTGCAGCAAGACGGGCTGGCCAAGGCGGCGCAGGGAATGCGCCTGTTCGTGTCCGGGTCTGCCCCGCTGCTGTCTGAGACCCATGACCGCTGGCGCGCGGTCACCGGCCATGCGATTCTGGAACGCTATGGCATGACCGAGACCAATATGAACACCTCCAACCCCTATGACGGCGACCGGCGGGCGGGCACCGTGGGGGTGCCGCTGCCGGGGGTGGAGTTGAAGATCTGCGATCCGGAAACCGGCGCAGAGCTGCCGCAGGGTGAGATCGGGGTGCTGGAGGTGCGGGGCGACAACGTCTTTGCAGGGTATTGGCAGATGCCGGAAAAGACGGCCGAGGAACTGCGCCCGGACGGGTTCTTCATCACTGGCGATCTGGGGTTGGTCGATAAGGATGGTTATGTCCATATCGTGGGCCGCGCGAAGGACCTGATCATTTCGGGTGGCTTCAACATCTATCCGAAAGAGGTGGAAGCGCTGATCGACGACCTGCCGGGCGTTCTGGAAAGCGCCGTCATTGGCGTGCCGCACCCCGATTTCGGCGAGGCGGTGGTGGCGGTGGTTGTGCCCCTTCCCGGTGATGTGGTCACCGAGGCGGGCGTTATGTCGGCGATTGCCGGGGATCTGGCAAAGTTCAAACAGCCCAAGCGGGTGATCATCCTGCCGGAATTGCCAAGGAACACCATGGGCAAAGTGCAAAAGGCCGCCCTGCGTCAGGACTATGCGGAGCTGTTTCAATGAAAGAGATTTCGCAGGCGCTTGGGCTTTCGGGCCTGTGGGCTGAAACCGGGCAAGGCAGCTTGCCATCGTGCTTCGCGGTCAGCGATCTGGCCTCGGCCTCCGTCGCCTCGGTGGGCGAAGGGGTTGCGGCCTTGCGCATGGCACTGGGCGCTGACAACGCGGCGGTCACGGTGGACAGGCGGCTCGCCTCGCTTTGGTTTTCCTTTTCCATCGACCCGCAGGGGTGGCAATTGCCCCCGGCCTGGGACGATCTGGCAGGTGATTATCGCGCGGCGGATGGCTGGATCAAGCTGCACACCAACGCGCCACACCACAGGGCCGCGGCGATCCGGGCGCTCGGCTGCCGGGAAACGCGCGACGACGTTGCCTGCGCGGTGGCAAGGTGGCAAGCGGCGGACCTGGAAACGGCGGTTGTGGCAGAGGGCGGCGTGGCAGCGCAGATGCGCAGCGTCGCGGACTGGGGCCAGCACCCGCAGGGCGCGGCTGTCAACGCCGAGCCGCTGGTGACATGGGATGCCCCGCGCAAGGGCAGCATCCGCGATTGGGGCGGTACGCCCGAGCGGCCCCTGAAAGGGTTGCGCGTGCTGGATCTGACCCGCATCCTGGCCGGGCCGGTGGCCACCCGCGCGCTGGCGGGCTTTGGCGCCGAGGTGCTGCGCATCGACCCGGTGGATTGGGAAGAACCCAGCCTTGCCCCCGATGTGACGCTTGGCAAACGCTGCGCAAGGCTGGACCTGCGCAGCCCGGAGGGGCAGGCGTGTTTTGCCGATCTGCTGCAAGGCGCGGATGTCTTTGTGAACGGATACCGCCCCGACGCGCTGGAACGGCTGGGGCTTGGGGCCGCGTGGCGGGCGGCGACGGCCCCGCAGGTGATCGAGGCCCGGCTATGCGCCTATGGCTGGACCGGCCCCTGGGCGATGCGGCGGGGCTATGACAGCCTGGTGCAGATGTCGGCCGGGATCGCGCAGGCGGGCATGGACTGGGCGGGGGCCGACAAACCGGCGCCCCTGCCAGTGCAGGCACTGGATCATGCGACGGGCTATCTGATGGCGGCTGCGGTGCTGTCTGCGCTGCGCGACGGGGTGGCCGGTCAGGGGTTGCGCAACGCGCGGCTGTCGCTGGCGCGCACCGCGGCCCTTCTGGCCCGCTATCCCGCCGATCACCGCGCCCCAATCTCGGCCACAGGCGACGCCGATTATTCCGACCAGCCAGAGATCACCCCATGGGGCCCCGCGCGGCGTTTGCGCGTGCCGCTGTCCCTGGCGGGGGTGCCGATGCACTGGGACCGTCCTGCCTGCGAATTGGGCAGTGCCAAGCCCGTATGGCCCTAGGCGCACAGATTTTGCTTGATCGACTCAGGGATCGGGGGCCTCATGGGGTGGAACCGTCCAAGGGTGATGCCATGCGGCCCATTCCCTATGCCCCCGTGAAAGACGCCATGAACCGGCGGGCGACCGGCTGCGATCTGGTGCCCATGCGGGGCTGACGCCCAAACCCCGCGCGCCCCTATCCTTTCCCCCGTGTTGGACATTTCCCATGACGCAGCCCGACCTGCGGCTTGCCACCGATATCGGCGGCACCTTTACCGATACCGTGCTGATGGATGGCGCGGGTGTGGTGCTGGCCTCGAACAAGGTGCTGACCACCCACGACAATCCTGCCGATGGTGCGTTTGCCGGGGCCACCCGCGTACTTGCCATGGCGGCAAGGCGGCTGGAAGAGGTGACCGGGTTCATCCACGGCACCACGCTGGCCACCAACGCCCTGATCGAGAAACGCGGGGCCGTGGTGGCGACCATCGCGACCGAAGGCTTTCGCGACATCCTCGACATCGCTTATGAGCGGCGCTACGCGCAGTACGATATCGCCCTCGAAAAGCCCGATCTTCTGGTGCCCCGCACCCGCAGCTTTACCGTGCCCGAACGCATGTCGGTCGCGGGCGATGTGCTGATCGGGCTGGATGAAGCCACGATGCCCGGTCTGCTAAGGCAGATCGACGAAAGCGGCGCTGATGCCCTGGCGGTCTGCCTGCTGCACAGCTATGCCAACCCCGCCCATGAACGCCGCCTGCGCGACCTGATCCATGCCGCGCGGCCATCTGTCAACATCTCGCTGTCCAGCGATGTCAGCCCCGAAGCGAGAGAGTTTGACCGGCTGTCAACGACCGTTGCCAATGCGTATATCCAACCGTTGATGCAAGGGTATCTGACCGCCTTTGAGACGCGGTTCCGGCAGGGCGGGCTGACTTGCCCGATCCTGATGATGACGGCGGGCGGCGGCATGTGCACGCTGGATACGGCCGCACAATTCCCGATCCGTCTGGTGGAATCCGGCCCGGCGGGCGGGGCTATTCTGGCCGCCCGGATCGCCCGCGAAAACGGGCTGAACGAGGTTCTGTCCTTCGACATGGGTGGCACCACGGCGAAGCTGTGCCTGATCGAAAACGGCCAGCCCCAGACCTCGCGCGCGTTTGAGATTGCCCGTGCGGCGCGGTTTGTCAAAGGGTCCGGGATGCCGGTGCGGATTCCGGTGATCGAGATGATCGAGATCGGGGCCGGGGGCGGCTCGATTGCCGGGGTGGACCGGCTTGGGCGGCTGACCGTCGGGCCACAAAGCGCGGGCTCTGATCCCGGCCCGGTGGCGTTCGGGCGCGGCGGCACGCAGCCCACGGTGACCGATGCGGACATCACGCTTGGCTATATCCGCCCCGAAGGCTTCGCCGAGGGCCAGTTCAAGGTGGACGGCGATGCAGCGACCCGCGCGCTTGGGGAGGGGATCGGGGCGGTGCTTGGCCTGTCACCGACCGAGGCCGCCGATGGCGTCAGCCGCATCGTGGATGAAAGCATGGCCAGCGCCGCGCGGATGCACGCGGTCGAATGGGGCAAGGATCTGACCCCGCGCATGATGATCGCCTTCGGCGGCAATGGCCCCTTGCACGCGGCCCGCCTGGCCCGGTCCGCAGGCGTATCGCGCATCTTGATCCCGGTAAATCCCGGCGTGGGGTCGGCCGTGGGGTTCCTGTTCGCGCCGGTGGGGTTCGAATTGGTGCGCAGCCGCTATACTCTGCTTGGCGCGCTTGACCCGGGCGCCATCAACGCGTTGTTTCAGGACATGTCGCGTGCGGCTCTGTCCGTGGTTCGCCAAGGCGCGCCCGAGACGCCTGTCACCACCACCCGCACCGCGTTCATGCGCTATCATGGGCAGGGCCATGAGATCGAGATCGGCCTGCCCGACCGCACCTTGGTGGCAGAGGATCTGCCGAAGCTGACCCAGACGTTCGAAACCGCCTATGCGCGCCAGTTTTCGCGCCCGGTTCCGGGCATGGATATCGAGGTGCTGAACTGGGCCGTGCGTGTGGAAACCGCGCCGCCGCCACTGTCCCCGGCTCCGCCGCCCCCTGCCGTGCGCACCCGCCGCCCTGACCGGCAGGTTTCGATCTTCTGCGATGTGACGGCGACAGACCGCCCCGCAGGCGTCATCGAGAGGGCCGGGCTGAGCCCCGGGGACTGCTTGCAAGGCCCGGTCCTGATCACCGAACCCCAGACCACAACCTTCGTCGCCGCTGACTTTACCGCCCAGGTGGACGCGCGCGGCAACCTGATCCTTATACGGCAAGGAGCCTGAGCCATGGCTGATCATTCCGCCCCCCGCCTGCAGGTCATGTGGAACCGGCTGCTGGCTGTGGTTGAGGAACAGGGCCAGACCCTGATCCGCGCCGCCTTTTCCCCCATCGTGCGCGAATGCGGGGATATTTCGGCGGGGATCTTCGACCTTCGGGGCCGAATGCTGGCCCAGGCCGTTACGGGCACGCCGGGGCATATCAACACGATGGCCGAGGCGGTGACGTCGTTGCGTGCCCGGTTTCCGATGCAAGACATGCGCCCGGGCGACATCTATATGACGAACGATCCCTGGCTCGCGTCCGGGCACCTGAACGATTTCCTTCTGATGATGCCGGCGTTCAAGGATGGGCGTGTCGTTGGCTTTACCTCCTGCACCTCGCATCTTGTGGATCTTGGCGGGCTCGGCATGGGGCCGGAAGGCTCTGATATCTATGACGAAGGGTTACTCATTCCGCCCTGCAAGCTCGTGGATCGCGGGGTGGTGAATGCGCTGTTGCTAGAGATCGTGAAGGCCAACAGCCGGGAACCGATTGCCAACGAAGGCGACATCTACGCGCTGATCGCCTGTTGCGAGGCAGGGGCCGCGCGATTGGTGACGATGATGGTGGATTTCGGGTTGGAAGACCTGGACCCGCTGGCCGACTACATTATCGAAACCTCTCGGCGCGGGACGCTGGATGCCATCGCAGACCTGGCGCCGGGAACCTATCGGAATGTGCTGCGGGTCGATGGGTATGAACGGGACCTGGATCTGCACGCCACCCTGACCGTCAGTGCAAAGGGGCTGCACCTGGATTTCACCGGCACCTCGGGCTGTTCGGCAAAGGGGATCAACGTGCCCCTGAACTATGCCACGGCCTATTCGGTCTTTGCGCTTCGCTGCCTGATCGGCCCTGACATCCCCAACAATGCCGGGTCGCTGGATCCGTTCACCGTAACCGGCCCACCGGGCTGCATCCTGAACGCCGAGCGCCCCGCGCCGGTGGCCATGCGCCATACATTGGGGCAGATGACGCCCGATCTGGTGCTTGGCTGCCTTGCGCAGGCCATGCCGGGGCAGGTCCCGGCGGAAGGTGCGTCCTGCATGTATGACCTGCCGTTGCGCCACGCGCCCGATGTGGCGCGCCAGGGCGGGCGGCCCTTCGCGGTGGAACTGGTGCATAACGGGGGCACCGGCGCGCGGGCCATGTCGGACGGTCTGTCGGCCACGGCCTTTCCATCGGGTGTCTTCGGCAGCCAGGTCGAAATCACCGAGGCGGTGGCCCCGGTGATCCTGTGGCGGCGCGAATTGCGCCCCGACAGTGGCGGGGCAGGGACCTATCGCGGCGGGCTGGGTCAGCGCATCGAGGTGACCTCGGCGATAGAGCAGCCGTTTCTGGTCTTTCTGTCGGTCGAGCGGGTCAGGAACGCCGCAAGGGGGCGCGATGGTGGCCTGCCCGGCGCCACGGGCCGGATCAGGGTGGCGGGGCGCGAGGCGGATATTCCGGGCAAATGCGAACTGCGGGTGGACCCGGGCGAGCGTTTGATCTTCGAAACCCCGGGCGGCGGTGGCTATGGCCCGCCGCAGGGCCGTGCATCAGAGGCATTGGCGCGCGATCTGGCGGCAGGGCTGGTCACGCCAGCGGGCGCGGCGCTGTATCGGGGGGTGTCGCCATGATCCGGGCGGTTCCGGGCGTGGCCGCGATGGCCGCCTATGCGTTGGCCGATATGGGCGGTCCGGGGATGATCTCGCTCGCTCAGAACGAAAGCGCCTTCGGGCCGTCGCCCAAGGCGTTGGCAGCGGGGCGCGCGGCGCTGGCAACTGCGGCGCTTTATCCTGACCCCGACTGGACCGATCTGCGGCGGGCGATTGCCTCGGTGCATCGGGTGGACCCGGATCGTATTTTGTGCGGGGCTGGGTCGATGGACCTGATCGGCGCGGTGATCCGTGCCTTTGCCGGGCCCGGCGATGAGGTTTTGGGCAGCGCCCATGGTTATTTGTTCGTGGCCACGGCCTGCCAATTGGCGGGCGCGCGCTATGTCACTGCGCCCGAACCGGCGCTGGCCGTCGATATCGCGTTGGTCTTGCAGGCCGTGACGCCGCGCACCCGTGTCGTCTTTGTCTGCAACCCGGGCAATCCTACCGGCACGACCCTTCTGACCGCTGACATCCTGCGCCTGCGCGCGGCGTTGCCCGAGCCGGTTCTGCTGGTTGTCGATCAAGCCTATGGCGAGTTCGACAGCCAGGACCCCGCCCCGGTTTTCGCCCTGGCCGACAGGGGCGACACGGTGGTTCTGCGGACATTTTCCAAGGCCTATGCGTTGGCCTCGGCCCGGGTGGGGTGGGGCGTGTTTCCCGCCGCCATCAGCGCAGAGACCCGCAAGGTGATGCCCCCCAACAACGTTCCAGCCGTCAGCCAGGCCATGGCCATGGCGGCGATGCGGGATCAGGCACATATGGCGGATATCGTGGCGCGAACGGCCACCATTCGCGACAGGTTCAGCGCAGACTTGCGGGATGCGGGCTTTGCAATCCCGGTGGCGCGGACAAATTTCGTTTTGATCCCTTTCGGCTCGACCCGGATTGCGCGGGCCGCCGATGCGGCCTTGCGGGCGGAGGGCCTGCTCTTGCGCGGGATGGCGGGATATGGCCTGCCCCATTGCCTGCGCGCCACCATCGGACCCGCCCCGGTCATGGCCCGCGCGGCCCGCGTCCTGGCCCCGTTTGCAAAGGATATGCCATGAGTCCCCCAAGGTCTGGCCCCAGGATCGGGGTTCTGGTGCCCTTTACCAACAGCAATCTGGAACCGGACATGATGGCGCTGTGCCCGCCCGGCTGCACGATGCATTTCGCCCGGATGGGGGGCTATGACGTGGAGGAGGTGCCGGGATCGGCGCAGATGGCGGGGCTTGGCGCTTCGGATCTGTCCGAGGTGTTGCGGCTGTTATCAGGCGTCCGGCCCGCGGCGATCCTTTATGGCTGCACCTCGGCCACGCTGACCCATGGCACCGGGTTCGACCGCGATCTTGCCGCCCGGATCGCGGCCCTGTCGGGGGCGATCAGCCTGACGGCGGCAGGGGCGCTGGTGGCGGCGATCCGCGCGCTTGGTGCGCGGCGGGTGGGCTTTTCATCGCCCTATCTGGGCGAGATCAACGATCAGGCCGAGGGGTTTCTGGCCGATATGGGGATCGTCACAGTGGCCCGTGCCGATATCGGGCGGGAACTGGGAAATTACGGGCAGTCAGAGCTGTCGCCGGACGAGGTGTTCGACCTGGCCCTGCAGGCGGATGGCCCGCAGGTGGAGGTCCTTGTCCTGAGCTGCACCGACATGCGGTCTGTCGAGGTGATCGACCGGGTTGAGGCCGCGACGGGCAAGCCGGTGGTCACGTCCAACCAGGCGATGATGTTCTGTCTGATGCAGGCCCTTGGGTTGCCGGCGCATAAGGGGCTGCCGGGACGTTTGTTTCAGCACCTGTGACGGGCCCGCGTTCGGACGCCCCACCCGCCCTCCCGCGTCCGAACGCGGGCCCTTGCCCCTAATACCCCCGGCTTGGGTCGACGACGTTGTGAAGCAGCTCACCCCGGCGATAGCGACCCAGGTTTTCAGCAAACATGCGCACCGATTTCGCTGTCCACCCGGCATAGACCGACGAACAGTGCGGCGTCAAAATCACGTTTTCCAGTCCCCAAAGCGGATGATCCCCCGGCAGCGGTTCCTGCGCGAAGACATCAAGCGCCGCGCCCCGGATGCGGTCCCCTTGCAGCGCCGCAATCAACGGTCCGTCCTCGATCACGCCCCCGCGGGAGATATCGACCAGCACCGCCGTGGATTTCATCGCCGCGAAGGCCCGTTCGTCCACCAGCCCCCGCGTGGAGGACAGCAGCGGCACGCAGACGACGATGACATCGGCGCGTGGCCACAGATCGGGCAGCGCGCCCATCCCGTGAACCTCGTCGCAATGGGTCGTGGGCCTGGGTTGCGCCCGGACGCCGAGTGTCTCAAGGCCCATGGCCTTCATGCGCCGCGCCACCGCCTCGCCGGTCTTGCCGAGCCCGAGGATCAGGCAGGTCTGACCCGCGAGCGGTTCGACATAGTCGTTCGGGCTCCAGTGCCGGTCGGCCTGAAGGCCGCGAAAATGATCGAGCCGCAAGGTGAAGTGCAGCGCCGTCCCCAGCACATATTCCGCCATCATATCTGCCGCGACGCCCGCCGCATTGGTGACGGTGACCGCATCGGGGGACCATTGCCCCAGATGGTCCGTGCCGGACCCGCCAACCGAAAGCCACCTGACCGGAGGCGACAGGACCGCGCTGGACGGATACCCCGTTGTGCCTGCGAAACGGACGGAAAACACGACCTCTGCGCCGCTGTCCGCGATCAGCGCGGGAAGATCCGCATAGCTGTTACAGCCATGTAGTGTCAGATCGGGATGCGTGTCTGCGACGATGGCCATGGCCTCGTCCGGCGCGTCGCAATGCAGGATGACAGAGGGCTGGGTCATGGGGCCTTTTTCTGCGTGTGGCAGGGCGGTTTCACGGGGCAGGAAGGATCAGCCCGGTCACGTCCGAGAACAGCACGTCCGACCGCGGCAAGGCAAGCACCGCGGTCATCAGCGCCTTGGCCCGGGCCCTGCCCAGAACCGGTGCGGCGAAGGCCATGTATTTGGCGCAGATCCTGTCGGAATCAAAGGGCGCATCCGGGCCGCCGCTGGCGTTCAGGTCGCCCGAGCGGTAGGTGCTGCCATCATCCATCCCGATCTCGATATCGGCCCATCTGCCGCCGGGAAAGCGGCTTTGGTGGCGGGGATCGACGATGCCTTCGGTCAGCCCGACAAGCCGCGCAACGCGGGCATCCGTCAGTCCAGCCCCCGAAATCTGATCCAGCCCGATATGACCGTTCACAAGCATCCACGCCACGGGAAAGGCCAGCGCATATTGCGCCCGTGCGGTGTGGTTGGGCATCGCGGGGTATAGCGCAATGGATTCCGCAAAGCTGCGAATGGTGATGCGAGTGATCTTGGTGTGGTCGATCCCGTGGCGGTCGCGCAGCAGCTTGGCGCCGTCAATCGGTGCGTGGGCCCACCGGCAAATGGGGTAGGGTTTGACATATTGCAGCTCGGTCTGCCAAAGCTGCCCCAGATCGGCCCAGTGGTGGGCCACATCCGGGGCCTCAAGCGTGATTGCGGGGGCACCGGTAAAGCCCTTTTCAGCCATGATGACAGATGAGATCCCGACCAGCGCCCCCATGCCGGACCCGTCATGCAGCATCGTGGGGTTGGCAATCTCGCGCATCATTTGGCTGCGAGGACCGTGATATTCCGCGATGCCAAGCGCATGGCGCAACTGGCTGTCGGACAGGCCGCGAAGCCGTGCTGCCAGGGCCACGACACCAAGCGCATTCCACGCACCCGATGTGTGATAGTCGCTGACCGAGCCGTGCAGCGCGGTGCCGGCCCGCCCCGCCACCTCATAGCCGGTGATCAGCGCGGCCAGCGCCTGGGGTCCGGTAAGGTCTGGCAGGTGCTGCGCCAGAGCCGACAGCGCCGGCACCGCCGCCACGCCGATATGGCCCTTGGTGGGGTTGTAGCCGTCATGACCATCGAGGTTGTCGGTCTGGGTCGCGGCGGCGAAGGCTGCGCCGGCCAGGCTGGCGGGGCGGCCGTCAAACAGCAGACGCGCGGACATGGCCGGGTCTGCGGTGCCATAAAGCGCCAGCGTGGTGTCGCGGGCGATACGGCCCGCATCCATCGGGGCAGAGGCCGCGCAGATGCCGAGCGTATCGAGCAACAGCAGCGCGGCGCGGTCCATGGTGCTGGCGGGGATTTGGGTGGGGCTGCCGCGCAAGGCAAAATCGGCAAGTCGCGTGAAGCTGTCGGACGGGGCTGGGATGGCGATGGACATGGGCACGCTCCTGCGGGTGGCAGGATCAGCCTAGCGGCGCTTGCGCCGGGTTCGGTTGCCGGGTGGCGACGCAAAAGGCCCGCGATTGGTCGATTTCAACCCTTTTCCGTGGCAAACGCCACGACGGCATCCACCAGGACATCGAGCGAGTCGATCACGCGGGCTTCGGCGCTGGCGGCCTCGGCAATCAGCGAAAACTCCGAACAGGCGATCAGCTGTGTGTCCACGCCCTGGGCCAACAGGTCTTCGGACGCGGCGCGCAGGATGTTGCGGGCTTCGACCGTTGCGCCATTGGCCTTGATGATGCGAATGGCGTACAGAAGGGGGGCGTCATCCCTCAGCCAGACCGGGGTGGCGCCGACGCGGGTCAGCGCCTTGTCGAAGACGCCGGTGATCCGCGTGGCGGGCGAGGCGAGGATACCCACCTTTCCGGGGCCCGCCTGATCCGCTGACAGGGTGACCATGTTCAACAGTGGAATATCGACAGCCGCCGTGATGCTGGCGGCATAGGAATGGGCGGTGTTGCAGGGCATGGCCAGCGCCTTTGCCCCGCCGGTTTCCAGCCGCCGGGCCATCTGCGCCAGCACCGGGGCCGGGTCGCCGCCGGTGCCTTCGATCAGATGCGCAATGCGCGAGGGCACCTGCGGGTTCATGTCGATGAGCAGCGGGATATGGTCGAAATCATCCTCGGCCGGCACGGCCCGAAGCAGCCGCTGCTGCATCAGGATCGTGGCCTCGGGCCCCATTCCCCCAAGAATACCAATCCGGCGCATCTTACTTGCCGAAGGCGAAGTCATAGCCGAAGAGGCCAACCGCGCCGCCTGTGTGAAGGAAAACGATGCGCTGATCCTTGAAGGCGCCCTTGCGGGCCAGGTCGATCAGCCCCGCCGCGCCCTTGCCGGAATAGACCGGGTCCAGCAGGATGCCTTCCAGCTCTGCGAACATTCGGATCGCTTCCAGCCCGCTATCCGTGGGCAGGCCATAGCCGTCGCCCACGTAATCGGTGTTGGCCATCACGTCCTCACGCGCGACCACACCGGGGCAGCCCAGTTTCTCGGCCGTGCGACAGGCGAGGTCGTAGACCATCTGTTCCTGCTTGGGTTGCGGCGCGCGGGTGCCGATGCCAAGAACGGGAATGCCCGAATTGATCGCCGTCAGGCCCGTGACAAGCCCGGCCTGTGTGCCGGAAGACCCTGTTGCGTGCACCAGCCGGTCGATCACCAGCCCGCGGTCATTGGCCTGTCCGACCAGTTCGAAGGCGCAATTCACATAGCCAAGCGCGCCGGTGGGGTTCGACCCGCCGCCAGGGATCACATAAACCTTCTTGCCCTGCGCCCGCTCGGCCTCGGCGGCCTTTTCCATCTCGGCCACCATATCGGTGCCGCCGGGGAATTTCTGGGTCGTGGCACCATGCAGGTGGTCGAGCAGCACGTTGCCGTTGGCGTTGTAGTTTTCGTTGTTATAGCCGGTGCGATCTTCCAGTAGGATGTGGCAGCCCATGCCAAGCTTGGCCGCGAAGGCGGCGGTCTGGCGGCCATGGTTGGTCTGGGTGGCACCTTGGGTCATGACCATGTCGGCGCCCATTTCGACGGCCTCGGCCATCAGAAATTCCAGCTTGCGGGTTTTGTTGCCGCCGGTGCTCATCCCGGTGCAGTCGTCGCGCTTGATCCAGATCTCGCAGCCCAGTTCCTTGGACAGGCGCGGCATGGGTTCCAGCGGTGTGGGCAGATGGGCGAGATGCAGACGGGGGAAACGCGCAAGATGCATGGGAGGGGCTCCGCTAAGGGTGATCTGGCGGAGACTAGCGCCCTCTCTCGACCGGCGTCCAGAGCGATCTGGGGCCTGTGAAGGGTTTGTTTCGCTTAGCTTTCACGCAACTTAAGATCGGTTTCCAGAGCTCTTAACCTGCGCGGGGGAAGGCCTTTGCAAAGGCCTTTTAACGGCCTTCAAGGCCGTTCCCGCGCCCCGCTTAGATGATTGCGCTTCGGCGCAGAAGGTAGATATCCATGATCCAGCCATGGGCGGCGCGGGCATCAGTGCGGGCTTTGACAATGGCCTTGGTAACTTCTGCAACGGGCCCAGACAGGGAGATCTCGTTTTCCATCCCTGCATAGCCCGTCCACCAGATATGCAACCCCACCGGGTCGAGCCCGCGGAAGCTCAATTCGCCGTCCAGCATCACCACGGCGGTGTTCGTCCCGTCAGGAAACCCTAGGTCGCGGATCTGGCGCCCGGTGGTGACCACCACGGGGCCGTTGATCTGGTTCAGCGGGATCGCATGGGCCGCTGTCAGCGCCTGGATCGAGGTGATGCCGGGGATGACGCGGGTTTTCAGGGGCAGAATGGCGGCCACCCGGTCGGCGATCCTCAGGGTGGAATCGTAGAGCGACGGATCGCCCCAGACAAGGAACGCGACCCGGGCGCCCTGACCAAGATGGGTTTGGATCGTCTCCACCCAGATCGCGGCGATGGCATCATGCCATGCGTCCACCCGCGCCCGGTAGTCGGCAATCTCGGGGTCGCGTTCGGGCAGTGCAAATTCCACGATCCTGGTCGCCGGATTGGTCAGCATATCGGCACAGATCTGGCGGCGCAGACCCGCAAGATCATCCTTCTCGGTGCCCTTGGTGGGGATCAGGATCAGATCGGCGGCGTTGATCGTGTCGATGGCCTGCAAGGTCAGGTGGCGTGGATTGCCGGTGCCGATGCCAATAAGGTCTAGCGCGATCATCTTGGGGGGCCCTTTCAAAGAAACACGGCCCCGCGATTGGGGGCCGTGAAACGCAGTGCCGTCAGGCTTTGGATCAGGCGGCGTCAAAGACGCGCGGGTTCACCAGGCCAGAGCCCCGCAGGCCCGTCAGCGACTTGGCGCCCGCCAGAACGGCCAGATCGACCAGCGGCTCGATCAGGACAACCATCATATAGGCCCCGCCGAAGGCCAGAACCGAGGTCATGGTGTCAGCGCCGAAGCCCTGACCGTAGAAGGCCCAGAACGCAACCCAGGCCACCACGCCGCCCTGATAGGCGGTGGATAGCTTCAGCGCCTGAACATAGCCGAGGTCAACATAGCGGGTGTCGGGGGCAATGATCTTCTTGGCCAAAGCGGAAATCGCGATCAGCGGCACCAGCAAGGTGGTGAGGTTCACGAAATACATCGGCATGTCGGTCGGGGCAAAGAACAGGCCCTGAAACAGCAGACCAAGCGCAAGGCCGATGGCGGCGGGCGCGGTTCCCAGCATCAGCAGCAGGGTCGAGCCGAGGATGAAGTGCACCTCTGACACGCCCACGGGAAAGTGGGGCAGCAGTTCGAAAAACACGAAGGTGGCGACCGTGGCCAGGACAGAGCGGATCGCCAGCGAGGCGACGCCGTTTTCGCGGATGGTGTCCAGCGCCATTTTGGCGGCGTAGGTGGCACCACCGGCGGCGGTGGCATAGGCCAGCGCCATTTTCGCACCGTGGACGATACCGGGTTCGATATGCATTTGTTCGTTCTCCTTGCCGTCACACCCGACGGCATCAATGGTTTCGTTTCCGGTGGCCGGTCTCCTGACTCGCGGGTCACAACCGAGCCTTTCCCCTTCCCACCGGTGTCTGACGACCCCGGCAGTGGGTTAACGAAAGGCCGCTCGCCGCTCACAGTCGCGGGGGCGGTGGGGGCTTGGGGCGCCGCAACTTGGTCCGCCCTTTCCCCGTTCCCGTTTCAGTCCCGGCGCTTTGCACCATTGGGACACCACATGCCGGTCACTATGCCTGTCAGGGATGTTTCCGGTCAATGCGCAAAACACGTCCTGTTACGCCCGAAAGCGACGCCGGGGGTTGAAACACCGCCCTGAACAGGCCCGCCAGCAAGCTCCCATGCGCAAGTCAGTCAGGCGCCGCCCTCGGCCAGCGGTCCATACAGGATCAGCCCGGGCAGCTTGCTGTCCGATGTCATCAGCGCTGCGGCCAGTTCTGTGACGGTGGACCGTGTCAATCGTTGGTCCTCGGTCGAGATACCCTCAGCGAACAGCGCTGGGGTGTCGGCGGGCAGGCCATGGGCCACCAGCCGCTCCACCAGCGCCGCGAAGGTGCGTTTGCCCATATAAACAACGGTGGTGGCGCCGGGATCGGCAAGGGCTGCAAGGTCCAGCCCCTCGGGCAGGGCGCCGGTCACGTCATGGCCCGTCACGAACTGCACGCGGCGCGCGGTCAGGCGGCGGGTCAGCGGAATGCCAGCCGCGGCGGCGGCGGCAGAGGCAGAGGTGACGCCGGGAATGATCTCATACGGGATGGCTTCAGCGCGCAGCGCGGTAATCTCCTCCTCCAGCCGTCCGAAAATGCCGCAATCACCGGATTTCAGCCGCACCACGCGCTGGCCGGTCTTGGCGTAATCCACCAGCAGACGGCTGACATGGTCCTGCTTGGGCGAGGGGCGACCGGCGCGTTTGCCCACGCCGATCAGGTCTGCGCCTTCGCGGGCATGGGTCAGAATCGGGCCTGACGATAGATCGTCGAACAGCACCGCGTCGGCGCGGGCCAGCCGGTCCACCGCTTTCAGCGTCAGAAGCTCGGGGTCGCCCGGGCCGGAGGAGACGAAGCTGACGAAACCGGTCATGTTAGCGCGTGGCCTCCGCGATCAGGTGAAAGAAGGTGCCTGTGGCACGGCCCCGGCGCGACCCGGTTTCTGGCACCATTGCGCCGCTTGCATCGACCACCTCGGCCAGGGGCGCGTCGGGCTGGTCGAGGATGGTACAATAGTGAAACTCATGCCCGCGCAGCCGTGCGCCGGGCGCGTGGCCGGGCATATCAGATTGCAAGGTGGCCAGCCGATAGCCCAGATGCATCTTGCGCTTTTCATAAGAGGTCACGAGGCCAAGCAGCCCGGCCATGTCA
>ENA-OWNT01001011-OWNT01001011.1-seawater-metagenome-genome-assembly--contig:-NODE-1011-length-42865-cov-8.250374_pt1 | contig 42865 bp, 40 predicted proteins | sample MGYA00238136_ERZ651165 | MGnify/ENA primary metagenome ERZ651165 (study PRJEB26861, sample SAMN08777766) | seawater metagenome | isolation source: coastal seawater | place: USA: Florida | collected...
AAGGAGCCTCCCGTGGAACGAGAATCGATGGAGTTTGACGTAGTCATCGTCGGTGCCGGCCCAGCTGGATTATCAACTGCTTGCAAGCTTATGCAGCTTGCTAATGAAAAAGACCAAGAACTCATGGTTTGCGTGGTCGAAAAAGGCTCCGAAGTAGGTGCACATATTCTTTCAGGCGCCGTGTTTGAACCACGTGCGTTGAACGAGCTGTTCCCAGACTGGAAAGAAAAAGGCGCACCGCTTAATACGCCAGTTACCGAAGATCATATTTATCTTCTTAAAGATGAAACAAATGCTAAAAAGCTACCGAATAGCATAACGCCTAAAACCATGCATAACGATGGTAATTACATCGTATCGATGGGCAACGTTACGCGCTGGTTAGCCGAGCAAGCCGAGCAACTGGGTGTAGAGGTATTCCCAGGTTTTGCTGCTTCTGAAGTTATTTACAACGAAGACGGTAGTGTGGGCGGTGTACTTACGGGTGATATGGGCGTTGGCGAAAACGGTGAGCCTAAAGATGGTTACATGCCTGGTATGGAACTTCGTGCCAAATACACCGTGTTTGCAGAAGGTTGTCGCGGTCACCTTGGAAAAGAGCTTATTTCTCACTTCGAGTTAGACAAAGAAAGCTCTCCTCAACACTATGCAATTGGCTTTAAAGAGATTTGGGACATCGACCCAGCTAAACATCAGCCAGGCCTTGTTGTACACAGCGCCGGATGGCCATTAGATGATGCTACAGGCGGAAGCTATCTTTATCACGCTGAAGACAATCAAGTATTTGTGGGTTTAATTGTAGACCTTAACTACGACAACCCTTACTTAAGTCCCTTCGATGAATTCCAACGCTTAAAACATCACCCAGTGATGAAGCAATACCTCGAAGGCGGTAAACGCGTTTCTTACGGTGCACGCGCAATTGCTAAAGGCGGCTTTAACTCGTTGCCTAAAATGACATTCCCGGGCGGCCTATTAGTAGGTTGCGACGCTGGTACGCTGAACTTTGCAAAGATAAAGGGTAACCACACGGCAATGAAGTCGGGCATGCTAGCGGCAGAAAGTATTTTTGAAGCCATCAGCGAAAACGCTGAAGCGCCAACGAAAGAGCTAACAAGCTTTACAGAGAAGTTTAAGTCCTCTTGGCTTTACGATGAGCTTTTCCGCTCGCGTAATTTTGGCCCTGCTATTCATAAGTTGGGTAACTTCTGGGGCGGTGCGTTTAATACACTTGAACAAAACTTCTTCAATGGCAATCTGTTCTTTACCATGAAAGATGAGCACAAAGACCACGCTCAACTTAAAGAAGCGAAAGATGCCACTGAAATTAACTACCCTAAACCAGATGGTGTGCTGAGCTTTGACAAGCTCTCATCGGTATTTTTATCGAACACAAACCACGAAGAAGACCAACCTTGCCACCTACAGTTAAAAGATCCATCAATTCCGTTACAGGTAAACTTGCCTAAGTATGCCGAACCTGCACAGCGCTACTGCCCTGCAGGCGTTTATGAGGTAATTGAGGAGGAAGGTGAGAAACGCTTCCAAATTAATGCACAAAACTGTGTGCATTGTAAAACCTGCGATATAAAAGATCCTAGCCAAAATATTCGATGGGTAGTACCTGAAGGTGCTGGCGGTCCTAATTATCCAAACATGTAATAGTTTATTTTGCTATTCAACTTATAAAATTTAAAAGCGGGCGTTGCCCGCTTTTTTTTTGTGCTACTTTTAATTACTATTATTTAAGATAAGTACAACGTATTAAGGTTAATGAATGAGTGACTTTACCGATATTTTAACCCATGGAAGACGTTTACAAGGTGCTGTTAAGGAATTAAGCCTTGAAGAACTTGAAGCTGTTCAAGAAAAACTAGGCAGTATTATTGAAAAAAGAAAGGAAAGAGCACTGGCGCTTGAAAAAGCAGAACAAGAAAAAAGAGAAATGCTTGCTTCTATTCAAAAGCAAATGGAAGAAGCTGGACTTAATGTTGAAGACCTTCAAGCGCTTACCAGTGAAAAAAGTAAGAAAACAGGCAAGAAACGCCCAGTGAAATACACGCTCACTGACACCGAAGGTAACACACATTCATGGACCGGTATTGGACGAATGCCTCGTGTTTATAAGGACGCACTTGATAGCGGTAAGGCATTAGAAGACTTCGCTGTAAATTAATACATTCTTTTCTTTTTTAATAAGGTCTGTCTTACAGGCCTTATTTTATTTATACGCCAATTAACGCGAGTAAATAGTGAATTTAAACTACAAACTTTCTAAAAGTGACGATACACACCCTTGGCTAATTTTAATTCATGGGCTTTTTGGAAATGCCGACAATTTAGCCGGTATAAAGCGTCATTTTGAATCTTCTTACAACATCGTATCGTTTGATTTGCCCGACCATGGTGAATCACCATGGACAGATGGTTTCAATGTTAAGGAAGCTGCTGAAGCCATTTCGAACATTTTAAAAACGCTCAATATAAGTAAAACCGCCGTTCTTGGGCATTCGTTAGGTGGAAAAGTGGCTATGGCACTAGCACTTAACCACCCTCACCTTGTGTCACATTTAATTGTTGCTGATATTGCCCCAGTATCTTACCAGCATAGCCATCAAGCGGTCTTTGACGGGCTAGATGCGGTGCCATTAGCAAGTATAAGCAGTAGAAAAGATGCTGAAACCGCCATGCGAGAGCACATAAAAGAGCCTGGCGTTAGACAGTTCTTACTTAAAAGCCTTTACCAAAATGAAGAAGGAACATGGGCTTGGCGCTTTAATGTTGCGGGTTTAAAAAGTAGTTATGGGCATATTATTGATTGGGAACAAAGTTCTCAGCAGTTTGACGGTGTAACCTTATTTATTAAGGGAGCATTATCTGATTACATTACATCAGCACACCGTGAAGACATTGCACGTTATTTTCCGAAGGCGAAAGCACATGTTATTGAAGGTACCGGCCACTGGCTTCACGCTGAAAAGCCTGCAGCATTTAACGCGATTGTTGAGCGTACTTTAGCCAAATAATGTGAACCACGCAGTGTAGCTTGTAAAAATGAGAAACCGTTCTATTACATAATTTTGAACGTTTTGTTCTCTGACACCTGCGCATACTGTGATATAGTTGCGCCAGATTTTTTTAAGTAATAACACTATGCTTGCAGAAAACTACGAACTGATTGAGTCCATTATGTTGTACGGCGGTTTATTTACGCTGTTTTTATTAATGGGCTTTGCTGTTCACGATGTATTACGAAAGAATGATGTACCGCTTATCGGAAAAGTGGTGACTTATGGCGTGCTTGGACTAGGCGCACTAGGCTTTCTTGCGAAAGGCATCATCGAATGGTTCTGGCTAAGCACTGGCGTTTAATTAGTAACGATTAATAGAGGTTAGATATGGCAAGCGTTGGCCTATTTTTCGGAAGTGACACGGGTAACACCGAACATGTTGCGAAAATGATCCAGAAGGAATTGGGTAAACAGCTAATTGATGTGAAAGACATTGCCAAGAGCAGTAAAGAAGACATCGCAGATTTCGACTTACTTATTTTCGGCATTCCTACATGGTACTACGGTGAAGCACAATGTGACTGGGATGACTTTTTCCCAGAACTTGAGCAAATTGACTTTGAAGACAAGCTTGTAGCTATTTTCGGTTGTGGTGACCAAGAAGATTACGCAGAGTACTTCCTTGATGCTATGGGCATGGTACGTGACATTGTAGAAGCTAAAGGCGCTATTTTAGTGGGCCAGTGGTCTACTGAAGGTTACGACTTTGAAGCGTCAAAAGGCATGGCTGACGACAACCATTTTGTGGGTCTTGGTATCGATGAAGACCGCCAGCCAGAATTAACTGAATCACGCGTAAAAGCATGGTGTAAGCAAATTCACGACGAACTTTGCCTTGCTGAATTAGCGTAAAGTAAACACGCATTAAAAAACCGCTCTAAGAGCGGTTTTTTTGTTTTTGTTAATTGGTGATTAGCGTTTATAGCTGAAAACGCTCAACCGCTTTTCGCAAACTTTCTGTTTGTGCATCCAGCATCATGGTTGATTCGTTAGATTGCCTTGTACTTTCAGCGCTCGCATCAGCTAAATCTACAATTCTGTTCAAACTTTCTGCTACATCACCTAACAGCACATCTTGTTGCTGAGTGTCTGCAACAATGTGGTCGTTAATGTCGCTTAAACGTTGAATGATAGTGCGAACATTCTCTACCTGCTCAGATACGTTCTGTGTAAGTTGAACACCCTCTTGCGCTTGCTCCCTGCCCGCTTTAATGGCTTTTACTGCCTCTGCGGCATCTTTTTGCAAGTTGCCAATCATTTGTTCAATTTCTTCAGTAGAGTCGTGGGTTCTATTTGCTAACGTTCTTACTTCATCAGCTACCACAGCAAAACCTCTGCCCTGCTCGCCAGCTCGCGCCGCTTCAATCGCTGCGTTAAGTGCTAGCAAATTCGTTTGTTCGGCAATGGTTTTAATAACATCTAGAATACTGCCTATGTTGCGTGAATTTTCATCTAAGCGACCAATAATTTGCGCAGAAGTGTCGGCCTGTTTTGCCTGCGCCTCAACCTGTTGGCGATTGCGTTCGACCAAATGCCCAATATCGGTGCTTTGCTGTGTAATGTCTTTGAGCGCATGCATGGCGTCATCTATTTGCGCCAAGTTACTACGGCTCTTATCCTGCACGTCCTTGGTGTTGCTTGACGTTATCGTTACCTGTTCGCGTTGCTTGTCAACTTCGGCAAGACTCTTATCACCTAACTCAACGCTTTCTTTTGTAATTTCAATAAGACGCTTTTCTTGTTCAAGTATGTTACCAACCAGCTCTCTCAAGCTCTCGGTTAGGCTGTTTACTTTAGCTGATAGCGCAGAGAACTCGTCTTTACCCTCTTCTGAAAGTCGTGTACTCAGGTCGCCCTTACTTAATAATGACAGCCCCTTGTTAATTCTTCCAAGTGGTTTAGAGATACTGCGAGTTACAATAACAGCTAGCGCAATAGCAGCCACCAGGCCAACAACAGCCACAATTAGATTGCGTACAAGGTTTGCCTGTACCGATTCAAGTATGGCGTTTTGTCCGTCCAATGACTGTTTTTGCACCGTGTCGAACAAAGTGTTTATATCGGCAAGTGCAGTAGCTAAAGCGGTTTTAGCGCTTTTCTGCGACTTCGCCGCACTCTCTATTTGTGCTAGCTTTTCTTTTTGCAGTGCCACCAGCCCCGCGCTGCCGTTTATGGCTTCTAATAACAAGTCGTACTGTTCGTTGAACGCACTCACTGTGCCGCCGTCATCAACACCTGACGCTAGACGATTAACGTAGTCTTTGTCTACTTGAAGGTTGCTTAGCTGATATGAAAGGTCTTCGATGATATTTGCACTTTGGTCTGCGCTACTCGACTCTGCAAGCTCTACAAACGAGTCGTTCATGGTCAGCAGTTTATTGTCGATGGCAGTACCAGCACCAATAAGGGTTTCAATACTTGGATTAGAACCCTCAAGATAAGACAGGTCGAGCATGAGCGCGCTGGCTTCATCAGCGAACATAAGCACTTTCTCAAGTTGCGCGGCAAGTTCTTGCTCTATTTGCATGCGCTTTGAAATAGCGTCGTACATATCGTTCGAGTGACTGACGTACGTCGAGCTTACCTCAATGGCTTTTGCAGCGGTGGCATTCGACGCCATCAACGATTTTAATTTGGCAAGGTCGTTTGAAAACACAGAAGACAATTCGTCAAAGGTGGTTTTATTCGACGTCAGCTCTTGACGGTTTTCTACGTGATACCCGTTTGCAGTAATAACCGACAGAGAGAGTATTTCTGTTTTTACTTTTACCATGCTGGTTTGCACAGGCATTTTTTGTTCAACAACATCAAGTGCGGAATCTTTAATACCACTGAGGCCAAAATAAGAAAGAATACTAGTGAGTAATAAGAGGCAACCAAAAAGGCCAAAACCTAATGTGATTTTATTTATTATTGTTAACTGCATGGGCATTCCACCGATAAAACATGCCAAAATATAAGGATCATAGTTCCCTTTTTAAGTTTAGTTTAACAGGATGTTAATTCAATGCACCAAAAGTTTAATTCCCACTGCATATTTGTTAGTCTAATCCAGCACTTACACACTGGTCAGGCCACGTAGCACAAGGGCTTTGAAACCGTTAGTCAAATTTTTACGCAACTAGTAAGCGTATCGGCATTCTGCGGATAATGTTGAGACAAAAAATTGGGGTGCATAATTTTTCATCGCTAATCGAAAGATTCCACGGTTTTGCTTTTAAATTGTTTTAACTTACCTATAATAACCAAAAATATTTTCATGAGTTCTTAGTGGGTTGTAATGGATCAAAATAAAGAATTGAAAAAAGCAGGGCTTAAAGTCACTCTGCCTCGCCTAAAAATCTTACAAATTCTGCAAGAGCCAGAAAACCAGCATATTAGCGCGGAAGATGTTTACAAAATTCTTATCGAGCAAGGTGAAGAAATTGGTCTCGCGACAGTTTACCGCGTATTAAACCAATTTGATGATGCAGGTATTTTGAATCGCCATCACTTCGAAGGCGGTAAATCTGTTTTTGAAATAAGCCACAAAGATCATCACGACCACTTGGTATGCTTAAAGTGTGGAAAAGTGATTGAATTTGAAGATGAGATCATTGAAGAACGTCAAGAGTTGATGGCAAAAAAGCATAACATGAAGCTTACTCATCACAGCCTTTATTTATACGGCGAGTGCACTGACGATAACTGCGACAGCGCCGCAGACTAAGTACAGTAAAACGTAACAAGCGCGAGTTAGCTTGTTAATGCTTAGGAAACGCTAACTTCGCATAGAACAATGAGAACCTTAAAAATAAAAGCCTGCAATGTTAGCAGGCTTTTTTGTTTTTACAGATTGTGGCTAGTTATGCATCAAACTTATAAGCATGATAGGCACGAATTGCTTTTTCCCATACTGGGCCAACAATGCCCTCTCCTATTTGCTTGCCATTTACTTCGGTAACCGCAGCGACCTCTTTACTTGATGACGTTAGCCATACCTCATCAGCATTAAGTAAATCCTCCTTCGAGAACCAGTCTTCTTTTACATCAAGCCCAGCGTTTTTAAATGCAGTAATGGCAATTGCCCGCGTTATACCGGGCAACAGTTGGTGGTTCAAGGGTGGTGTCATAATCACATTATCTTTTACCATAAACACATTACAGGCACTGGCTTCAGTAATCATGCCTTCACTGTTAAATAGGATTGTTTCATTAACACCTGCGTCGGCACCCGCTTGAAAATGCATTACGTTACCAAGTAGAGATGTTGATTTGATATGGCAACGCTGCCATCGTTTGTCTTCTTCCAGCGCTACTTTTAACGCCTTTGCACTTTGTTTGTCTGTAGGTTGCGGTGGCGCAATTTCAAAAGCAAAACCAAATACGGTTGGCGTAACCCCTGTTGGATAAGCGTGATAACGCTTTACATCAGCGCCGCGGCTTACATGAAAGTAAATACCAATATTACCCGTTGAAAAATGTGTACTGTTTTTCGAAACAAGCGTATCGAGTATTTCCCGCCATTGTTCTGGCGTATATGGGTTGTCTATATTTATCGCGCTAAGTCCATCCGACATCCGAGCCGTGTGGCCTTTAAAACCTACAGGAGCACCATCGTAGGTAGGTACTACTTCATAGATGCCGTCGCCAAATAAAAAACCTCTGTCCATGGGCGAAATTTTTGCCTCAGCTAACGGCATGAATTCACCATTTAAAAATGCGATTGTCATAACATCTCTCCTTGTAACTGACGCATTCTACTTGTCGCCAGTAAACATTGTGCTCGTGCTGCTTCATTGTTTTGAAACGCAAAATGTATTTTTTCACCCGGTACCGCTTGCGCTAACCTGTTTATATCTATCGGGTTCACACACCCAAGTTTGGGATATCCACCCAGCGTTTGGCGGTCGCGCATCATAACTATTGGTTGGCCATCTGGTGGTACTTGAACCGCACCTAAATGCACGGCTTCTGAACGCATTGTGTCAATTGATGAGCGAATATCTGGCCCATTAAAACGATACCCCATACGATCGATAGACGATGTAACCGTATATTCGCTACTAACAAATAATTGTTGAGCAACATTGCTGAACCTATCTATTTGGTAACCAGGAATGACGTTTATAGGAATTTCTAGGTTGTATTTAGGCCTTAATGCGTGGTGTAGTTTTCGCAACCGTTTGCGCTCGATATTCAGCAATGAGTTTTGCTTTATTTCAAATACGTGGCCTTGCTGCAATGGTTGCCCATTTTCATTTAAACCGCCAAGCCCTTCTCTCATCACCGTACTTTTACTGCCTACTACGTCCGGCACTTGCCAGTTACCGCTTATCGCCAGATACGCTTTACAGCCAAGTGTAGCGCTGCCTACGCTTACTTCATCAAAAGCATTCAGTAAAACGGTGGTATAGTGTGGCCGATGCTCTCCGTTTACTGTTAATGTAACATCTCGCCCGGTTGCCGCTATGGCACATGCTTCGGTTACTTGCAGACTTATATTGCCCATAACCTCAAGACACGGCGTATTGTCCATGTTGAAGGCTAAAAAGTTAGCCCACTTATATGCCAATTCATCCATAGGTCCCGACTGACAAAAACCATCTTTTTGTCTACCTACTCGACCGCCGTCAATGATTAGGCTAAGTAAGCCCTTGTTGGTAATTTCAACCTTCATTGTACGCTTTAAATTCCTCTTCAGAGATGGCTACAAATCTTACCTTATCTCCCGATGTTAAACGTGATGTGCTGCCATGTACGTCATGTGTCACCATATCTGACGGCGTTAAACCCAATAAATTCCACCCACCAGGCGATTCGCTAGGGTACACCGCTGTTTGTCTATCGGCGATAGCTACAGCGCCTTTTGGTACACGTTTTCTGGGCGTGCCTAACCGTGGGCACTGAAGCTTAGTTGGGATCTCGCCCATGTAAGCAAATCCAGGGGCAAAACCAACGGCGTACACTCTGTAAATAACACTCGTGTGTTGCTCGATAATGTCGTCGATGGACAACCCCGTTTGTTTGCTCACTACGCTAAGGTCACTGGCATTTGGTGCGCCATACCAGACGGGTATCAGCTTTGTGTCTGATGAATCTTCTTTAGCAATGGTAGCCTGTGCACCTTTTTCCAAACTTGAGTGCACACTTTCTATCTGCAAACCTTCAAGGGCTTTATAAACACCATGGCTGTCTATAAGCTCATAATTAAAAACAATCAATAAGCTGTCGTAAGACGGAACACACTCAATTAGCCATGACCATTGTGATGGAAACTGTTTATTGCCATTTTCAATTGCAGTCAGCCACCTTATGCAAGCGTGGTTTGCCTCATCAAGCGTTGCACCATCGAAATACAAAATGAGTGCGTCAATTCCCGCATAGGCAATATGCTTTACATCGCCAAACGCTTTCATCTAGTTTCCTTGGTAATTATGTTTTTTATGTGGCAACGATATTGAAATGTGATTGATTTATTTGGTTTCAAAAACAACGTTCTGACACCCCTAGTCAATGAATTGTCTTATTTGTTTTGCTATTTCAACGGCACCTAATGTATCGCCATGTACACACAGCGAATGCGCATTTATGGAAAGCGTATTGCCCGACGCTGTGGTTACTGTGCTTGTTTCGATTAGCTGTTTCGCTTGATCAAGGGCTTGAGACTCAGTTAAAACCGCACCATCAACTAATCTAGGCTGTAGTAAACCTTCATCGGTGTAGCGTCTGTCAGCAAAAGCTTCAAAATATAGAGTAAGCCCCAAATCATTAGCCATGCGTTGGTATTGCTCGTTATTGGCTGTTGCTTGAATCATTAGCGCTAATGGCGACGCGGCTTTACTCATTGCACTTACACTATTCATCACTGCTTCCATAACGTCGATGTTTTTCATCATATCGTTATATAGCGCGCCATGGGGTTTTACATAGGTTACCTGTGTATCGCAGATACCAGCCATTCCCTGAAGTGCAGATACTTGATATTGAATGATGGCGATAAGCTCATTTGCGGGTATCGACATACTGCGTCTACCAAACCCCTGTAAATCTGGGTACGCTGGGTGTGCACCAATGGTAACGTTGTTTGCTTTTGCTAGTGCAATAGCGCGCTTCATCACTAACGGATCGCCAGCGTGAAACCCACACGCAATATTGGCTTGGTCAATTTGTGCCATAATTGTATCTTCAACAGGCATTGACCACGCGCCATAGCTTTCACCTAAATCGCAATTTAACTTCATAATGGTTTAGCTCTTAGCCCTGTTTTAGTATCATGTTACCTGTTCTTTTTAAAAAGTCAGTGATAATGATAAATATCGGAAAAATTAATACATTACGCGTAGTGGCCGAGTACCCATTTGGTTACGCTTTAGCGCCTTTACTTGATGGCGAAACAAACGATGACGACGTTTATGAGGCTATTGAACAGGGGGACCAGCAAACCGTAACACTTGCCATTGATGAAGTTGAAACGCCGCTTACAGAGGGCCAAGAGCTTAGCGTATTTGTTACCACTGACCAGCGCGGAGAACTTTACGCTACTTTCAAGAAGCCGCTTATTCAGGTTGGAGAAACAAAGGTACTGAAAGCAGTATCGGCAACCAATTTCGGCGCGTTTTTTGATTGGGGTTTAGAGACTGATCTCCTTATTCCAAACGACTACCAAGCACAGCCAGTGAACGCCGGAATGTACTATGTAGTGCACGCCTTTTTCGACGAGAAAACACAGCGCGTTCTGGGCGCTACCAAACTTCATTACTTCTTGAAAGAAAACAGTGCTTACTTGAATGAAGGTGATACCGTTGATTGCTTGGTATACGCGAAAACAGACTTGGGCTTTAAGGTGGTTATTAATGAAAAAAGCTTAGGTCTCATTTTTCATAGCGATGCATTTAAACCACTTAAAGTTGGTCACGCCACTGAAGGCGTTATTAAAAACATTCGCGAAGACGGCAAAGTAGATGTAGCACTTCAGCGTGTAGACAAAGGTGGCCGTGACGCACTACAGCAAGCAATATTAGAAGACTTAGAAGCACACGGTGGTATTTCAACGCTAACTGACAAAAGTGCCCCAGAGGCCATTTACACCCACTTTAATGTGAGTAAAGCCGCTTACAAAAAAGCCATTGGCGCTCTGTATAAACAAAAGAAAATAACGCTTAGCCCCGACGCTATTCGTTTGAACAAAGATAATGCTTAACAAGCCACGTAATTATTAGGATTTAAGATGAAAGCAAACGTTTCTTGGGATAAAGATCTGTCGTTTACAGGCACTACCGACAGCGGTTATAAAACGGTGATGGACGGTAACGGTAATGCGATATCACCCATGGAATCTGTACTTGTAGCAGCAGGCGCTTGCTCGAGCGTTGACGTTGTCGACATTTTGAAAAAAGGCCGTTTTGACATAACGCACTGCGACTGTGAACTAGAAGCAAAGCGTGCAGAAGAGCCACCAAGAGTTTTTACTGAAATTCACGCGCACTATAAAGTTACTGGTGAAGGCATTACCGAGAAAGCGCTAGCACGAGCGGTTCAGCTGTCTGCCGAAAAATATTGTTCGGTAATGCTAATGCTAGAAGGCAAAGTAAAGATCACCACCAGCTATGAGCTAGTTTAACTACTACTTTGGTGTAATAAACCTTAGTTTAGTAATAATTGCTAATGAATAGTGAAAAAAGCCAACGCCTGACGTTGGCTTTTTTGCATTTACGCTTTGTTACACATGTAAACCATTGATAAATATCACTTTTAACATCGGTTAACATCTTTGGCATGTTAGCTGCTGTGCATGGTCAATAATATATAACGACGACAACGTTAGGGTTTTGACCATGGAAACAAACAACCGCTCTTCACTCGCTTTTTCTAAACCAACTTTGCGTTTACTACTTGGTAGTAGCATTGTTGCCCTTTCACTATCAATATCGGCTTGTTCAGACGCAGATGCAGTAGATGCTGAAGCAGATAAACAAGAAGAAGTGGTTTTCGCCATACCGGTTGAAACACAAAGCATTACCACAGGCGATATAACGTCTACTTACGACACCACCGCTATTTTAGAAGCGCGTGAAGAAGCATTTGTTGTAGCCCGTGCCTCGGGCATTATTGAAGAGATCTTCGTTGAAGAAGGTGACTACGTTGAAAAAGGTCAAGCTCTTGCTCAGCTTGATAAACGTCGCTACGAATTAAACTTGTCGAAAGCGCTTGCTGATTTAACCGGCATAGAAAGTGAACTAGACAAAGTGAATAAAGTTTATTCGAAGAAACTCATTAGTGACGACACCTACGATAAATTAAAAGCGCAATACGAATCAGCGAAAGCGTCTGTTCGCCTTGCTGAACTAGATTTAAAAGAAACGACTATCACCGCGCCTATTAGCGGTTATGTTGCCTCTCGTAACGCAAAGGTAGGTAACCTTACCGAGTCGTTCCAGCGTGAGAGAATGTTTCATATTGTTCAGCAGCGCAATTTACAAGGTGTGGTTTACTTACCTGAAAATGAATTACGCAATGTTTCCGTGGGTCAATCTGCTTCACTTACAGTTGCAGCACTTGGCGATTTAACGATTGCCGCTAACGTTGAGCGTATAAGCCCGGTTATTGATGCAACCACCGGTACCTTCAAAGTTACGCTTAAAGTACCTAATGAAAACAATGCGCTTAAAGCTGGCATGTTTACCGATGTATCACTTGAGTATGCCACGCATGCCAATGCCACTCTGTTACCTAGAAGAGCCTTAGTGACTATAGACAACAGTCACAGCGTGTTTGTAGTAGACAACGGAAAAGTGCGAAAAGTAAACATTGATACCGGCTTTGAAAATAACGACGTAGTAGAAGTAGTAAATGGGCTTCAAGGAAACGAGGAAGTGGTTACTGCAGGACACCAAAACCTAAAAGACAGCGCCCCTGTTGAAGTAGTTAACAGCTAAGCACGCTTTAAAAGGAGTTTTATTATGCGCATTGTCGATATAGCAGTCAAACGACCTGTAGCAGTAAGCATGTTCACCTTTGCGGTACTGTTGTTCGGTATGGTGTCGTTAGGCAGATTGTCCGTAAACCTATTACCCGATTTGTCTTATCCCACGCTTACTATTCGTACCGATTACGATGGCGCGGCACCAGCTGAAATTGAACAGCTTGTATCTAAGCCCATTGAAGAAGCCATTGGTGTGGTAAAAGGCGTGCGAAAAGTTACGTCGACCTCACGAGCAGGCCAGTCTGATGTGGTACTGTCTTTCGCATGGGGAACAGACATGGACTTCGCCAGCCTTGAAGTTCGAGAGAAGCTAGACGTACTTCAACTTCCGCTTGATATTGAAAAGCCACGCCTACTTCGCTTTAACCCAAGTTTAGACCCGGTTATTAAGCTTGGATTAACAGCACAAACTGAAAACGCAGCCTTGCCTGTTGCTGAAATGAAACGCCTTCGCTTGTATGCAGAACAACAAGTTAAACGTGCGCTTGAGTCGGTAGAAGGCGTTGCCGCAGTGCGTGTAGGCGGTGGCTTAGAAAACGAAATTCACATTCTTATCGATCAGCAAAAAGCCAGTCAGCTATCAATTCCTATTACCACCATTATCGACCGTGTCAGTGCTGAAAACATTAATGCTGCAGGTGGTCGTATTGATAACGCAGCTCAAGCGTTTTTGGTGCGTACACTTAACCAATTTGAAAGCCTAAGCGATATTGAAAATTTATACATCGGCCGATTTGAAGGACGTAACATTCAGCTTAAAGACGTAGCGAACGTTGAAAGTGCGTACAAAGACCGCGATGTTGTTACCCGTTTTAACGGGTTTGAAGGCGTTGAAATTGCTATCTATAAAGAAGGCGATGCAAATGCCGTAAGTGTGGCAGAAAAAGTAGCCGCCCGTTTAAACGAAGTGCAAAACAACTTGCCCAGCAACTACACGCTTAGTGAAATTTATGACCAAAGTGTTTTCATAAAACAGGCCATTGATAATGTTAAGTCGGCTGCTGTAATGGGTGGAATACTCGCCATGCTGGTGCTGTATTTATTCCTAAAAGACTTTTGGGCTACGGTTATCATTTCAGTCTCTATCCCTGTCTCTGTTATTGCCACTTTCAACCTAATGTACGCTAACGACATTAGCTTGAATATGATGAGCCTTGGCGGCATTGCCCTAGCGGTTGGTTTGTTAGTAGATAACAGCATTGTGGTGTTAGAAAACATTGATAGACATAAAAAGCACAAGCAAGCACTTAACGTTGATGATGCTGACGCACTAGCGGCAAGCCAGGGAACTAAAGAAGTGTCAGGCGCCATTGTTGCCAGTACCCTTACGACTATGGCGGTATTTGTTCCACTTATATTCGTGGAAGGCATTGCGGGGCAGCTGTTTCGCGATCAGGCACTTACCGTATCATTTGCGCTAGCTGCATCACTTGTTGTCGCGCTAACCCTCATTCCTGCAATGGCACACAAAAAGAAAAAGCAGCAGCTAGATCATGAAGACGTTTTTACTACTGACGCACCACAGCCACCTACCTCAACACTGGGTAAAGTAGCTTATTACTTAACCTGGCCTGTAAGAATGGTATTCAAGTTTGTTTTTGTATTTCTTCCCGCGGCCTTGGTAACACTGGTTATTGGTGCATGGCATGTTGCCAGCAAATGTTTAAATGTAGTGTTTAAACCAGTACTTTGGCTGTTTAATAAAGCGTTCGATGTGTTGGCAGTGGGTTATGAAAAACTCCTAAAAATAAGCCTAAAAGCACGAGTTTTGGTAATTGGTGTTGCCGTTGCGTTATCGGCTGGTGCAGTTACCTTAATACCTAAATTAGGCATGGAGCTAATACCCACATTATCGCAAGGTGAGTTTACTGTAGAAGTTACTTTACCTGCCGGTTCACCGTTGTCTCGTACCGATGCCATCATAAACGAGTTAGCAGCGATTGCAGTTATGCCCATTTCTATTGTTGCGCCTACAAATTCTTCATCAGTAGAAGTCGGTGCTAATACCGATACAAATAGCAATACTACACAAGTACTTCGCACTTACACTATGTCTGGTACAGGCAGCTTAATAAGTGCGGCGCCTAATCAAGGTGGCGATCATTGGGGCAAGCTTAATATTGTTATGAAGCCTGGCGCTTCAGAACAAGATATGAACAATGTTAAAACAGCGCTTCGCGATCACTTAGCACTTAAGCCTCAGGTTCAGGCGACATTTTCAGAGCCTGAATTATTCAGCTTTGCTTCACCTATTCAAGTTGAAGTGTCTGGATACGACTTAAATCAGCTTCAGCAATACGGCGACGCTATTGCTACAAAGCTAGCCAGCTATCCTAATTTCGCAGACGTAACCACCAGCATTCGCGATGGTAACCCAGAGCTTAAGATTGCGTTTCACCATGCCAAACTTGCGCGACTAGAATTAGACGCTGCTACCGTGTCTGAGCTTATTGCCGCCAAAGTTGGAGGTCGCGTGGCGACACAGTACAGCGTTGAAGATCGCAAAGTAGATGTTCTTGTCAGAACGTTTGAAAATCAGCGCAACAACATAGCCAGCGTACGTGCCATTGTTGTAAACCCAGGTTCAGCGCAGCCTATTCCACTAAGCGCCGTAGCTGATGTGTACATGAGCGTTGGGCCAAGTGAAATAACCCGTGTGGGTCAACAGCGTGTAGCACTTGTTTCTGCAAACCTTGCTCAAGGCAAGCTTGATGAGGCCGTGGCGGTAGCAAACAAAGTGTTAAATGAAACTCAGCTCCCTCTTTCACTAAATGCTTCAGTGACAGGGCAAAGCGAAGATATGCAAAACAGCTTCCGCTCTTTACAGTTCGCATTGGCGCTGGCGGTATTTATGGTTTACTTGGTGATGGCATCTCAGTTCGAGTCATTGCTTCACCCGTTACTTATATTGTTTGCTGTGCCACTTGCCGGAGCCGGTAGCGTATACGGGTTATGGCTTACAGGTACACCGTTAAACGTAGTGGTGTTTATTGGCTTAATCATGCTGTGTGGCATAGTAGTAAATAATGCCATTGTATTGGTAGACCGTATAAATCAGTTGCGTCGTCAAGGCATGGAAAAACAGTTGGCGATTATCGATGCTGCTAAAACACGATTACGCCCTATTGTAATGACTACGCTCACCACTATTTTGGGGCTGCTTCCCATGGCATTTGGTTTGGGTGAAGGTGCTGAAATACGCACACCAATGGCCATAACGGTAATTTACGGCCTACTGTTTGCCAGTTTACTAACGCTTATCTTACTTCCTGTGTTGTACAGTTTGTTCGACACCAAAAACATTTCGCTAACTGCTGATGCTAATGACCAAGTAAGAGATGATGCGCAGCTAGGCAATAACAAGTCGCTTCAAGAAGGAGGCGCAGTATGAGCACGCCTTCCTCAAACAACACGCAAAGCATGACAAAAATAGCCGGTATTGGGGCATCGCTAGCGCGCTTTGCCCTTAATAAACCCGTTACAGTCAGTATGCTGTTCCTTTCAATGCTGCTATTTGGCATTGTGTCGGGGCGCTTGTTGCCGCTAGAGAAATTTCCAGGCATTGATATTCCGGAAATGGTGGTACAAATTCCCTACCCCGACGCCACACCAGTTGAAATAGAAACCATGATAACGCGCCCTGTCGAAGAGGCTGTTGCTACCATGTCGGGCATAAAAAGGCTTCGCGCGCGCTCTTATGACAACATGGCCGAAGTGATTGTTGAGTTTGACTGGGACGAAAACCTAAAAGCCAAAAGCATTGAAGCGCGTGAGAAGATTGATGCAATACGTCATACATTGCCTGACGATATCGAGCGCATCATGGTGTATAAATTTAACACCAATGATATGCCTATTTTTCAGCTGCGCGTGTCAAGCGATAGAGATCTGTCCAATGCTTACGACCTGCTGGAGCGTAACTTAAAGCGCCCGCTTGAACGCGTTGCTGGGGTGTCGAAAGTAGAATTATACGGCACCATGAAGCGCCAAATCACTATTCGTTTAGATCCGCAGAAAATGGCAGCCTATCAAATAGACGGCACGCGTCTTGAGCAACAGCTTCAAAGTGCTAACTTTTCGCTTACTGCGGGTTATATGTACAACAACGGTGAAAAGGTACTAGTGAACCCAACTGGTGAGTTTACTGACGTTAACGACTTTAAAAACATGTGGGTAACGCGCAGTGTAAGACTATCTGACATTGCATCGGTAACTTACGAATTACCAGAGCGTAACGAAGGAAGACATTTAGACCGTACTTTCGCTGTTGGATTTAATGTATTCCGTGAGTCTGGTAGCAACCTAGTAGAAGTATCTAACGCTGTAATGAAGGTGATTGAAAAGGCAAAAGAAGACCCAGAGTTTAACGGTATTAGCTTATTTGTAATGGACGACACCGCAAAAAGCGTAACGTCTTCATTAAGCGACTTGCTTAATGCTGGATTGCTTGGCGCACTGCTGTCGGTTATCGTGCTTTACTTATTCCTACGCCAGCTAACTACTACGCTTATTGTTGTTCTGTCGGTTCCTTTTTCTATCTGTATTACGCTGGGTATTATGTATTTGCTTGGCTATACGCTGAATATTTTATCACTTATGGGCCTAATGCTTGCCGTGGGCATGCTAGTTGATAATGCAGTGGTAATTACTGAAAGCGTGTTTCAAGAGCGCCAGCAAAACAGTAACGTTAAAAGCGCTACGCAAATTGGCGTAAATAAAGTAAGCCTAGCGGTAATTGCAGGTACAGCAACCACTGCCATTGTGTTCTTACCCAACATTATTGGTGTAAAAATAGACGTTACCATTTTTCTTGAACATGTGGCTGTTGCTATTTGCATTTCGCTATTTGCTTCACTGTTTATTGCCAAAACGCTTATTCCATTGCTCACCACTAAAGTAGCTATCCCTGTAGTAAAAACACCAAAAGCACCACCTTACATTCGTGGCTATGGTAAAGCACTTGGCTGGATGTTAAAGCACCAAGGCAAAACCTGTTTTATTGCCTTGCTAATCTTATTGTCTACAGCAATTCCTATGCAGGTTGTTACATCAAATGACGAGGGTAATAACAATCAAGAGCGTATTTGGCTTAATTATCACGTAACGCAGAATTTCACGTTAGACGAAGTAGAAAAAACGGTTGATAAGATGGAAGCCTACTTATATGAGAACCAGTCGCGCTTTCATATTAAGCAGGTTTATACCTACTTTACGGCGGGACATGCAGTAAGTGGTATTACACTAAACGACGAACTTCCCGTACCAGTAAATAAAATTAAAGAAGATATACGCGAAAACATGCCATCGTTTGTGCGTGCTCGCCCTTCTTTTGAGTGGGATAGCGGTAACGGTGGTGGCGTTCGTGTTACGTTACTTGGAGAGTCATCAGACACCCTTTTAGATATTTCTGAGCAAATTGTCCCCATTCTCGCCAGTATTGAAGGCCTAGAAGATGTAAAAGCTGATACAGGTTCAACACGTGATGAAGTTCAGATTCGAATAGATAGAGAGAAAGCAAATAGATTCGGCATTCAAGTAAATGACGTTGCCAAGCTAATAGCTACTGCGCTACGTGGCAGTAACCTTCGTACGTTTCGCTATGGTGATGCAGGAGAAGTCGATGTACAGCTTAAGTTTGGCAGCGATGTTCAGGCATCTTTAAACGCGCTTAAGAATATCAATATTGGTTTCTCTCAAGGTCAATCAGTTAGCTTGAGCATGATTGCTGACTTTTCGGTTAAGCCTCAACTTTCACAAATAAACCGTAATTACCGCCAAACTGCGTTGGCGATAGGCGCCAATCTAGAAGGTGAAACAACGACAGAACAAGCTCGTGAACGTATTGAAAAGGCACTAGAAAACATTGCGTTGCCAACAGGCTATAAGTGGACACTAGATGGCAGTTTCTCTCGTCAAAACGAAGCAAACGCCGTCATGCAAATGAACATGCTTCTGGCCATTTGTATGATTTACGTTGTTATGGCTGCCTTGTTCGAGTCTTTGGTACTGCCTACGTCGGTAATTACTTCACTGCTGTTTTCATTTACTGGCGTATTTTGGGCGTTTATGGTTACCGGCACACCAATGTCGATTATGGGCATGATAGGTATGCTTATACTCATGGGTATTGTGGTGAATAACGGTATTGTTCTAGTAGATAGAATTAACCAACTGGTAAACGAAGGGTTGTCGCTTTACGACGCGGTACTGGAAGGCTGTATTACCCGTATTCGCCCCATTTTAATGACTGTTGCAACCACAGTGCTAGGGCTTATACCCCTTGCAATGGGCAGTACGCGCATTGGTGGAGATGGCCCTCCCTACTCGCCTATGGCTATTGCTATTATTGGTGGCCTTGTATTTTCAACACTCACAAGCCTGTTTTTAGTGCCATTGGCCTACGTGTTATTGCTTAAGCTTCGCTTTAAAACACAGCGTTTGTTTAAAACCAGTAAAGCAAGAGTTAATCGCTGGGTAAAAGTTTAATCACATTGTAAGTAACAGCTAAACATAAGCGGGAAGCGACGCAATACTAGTGTGTGTTCGCCTCCCGCTTTTTTTGTTGTTAACTTTGCACTACTCATTAACTGCGAGACGTCAGGTATTCAAGTACTGCTGTAGCGTCACGCTCTACAGAAAACTCTATAAGACTGCTTCCATTACAGGTTAGCCCTTCTTCGGCGGTAACCATTCGAAGCACTTCACGCTGACTTGCACCAATGCGACCAACATTTCTGGATAAACTTGAACGCAGTACTTTAATGTCATCATTAATTACAGCTTTACAAAAGCCTGCAAACTGGGTTTCACCTACAAAGCGCACGCCTTGCTCAGATACAGCTGCAAAAGCTTGGCTAGATGCAATAGATACCGTTAGCACTGTTACAGATAAAATTGTGGTTAATCGTTTCATGATATCTTCCTCGTTGTGTCTTCCTAATAACTAAGAAAAAATGGTTGTGGCAAACTCATTAGTGATACACACAACTTTTTAAGCAGGTCTGAATAAGCCCTACGTAACTCGTTGGGTGCATAATAGTTATGGAACAAAACGCGGCGCTTTATTGTTGAATCTTTGTACAGAGGTGGTAAACAGTAGGTAAATCAGGATGTTATAAAACCTTTAAATAATTAAATGTCTGAATTAATTGAAGTTTTGTAAACTCCATATTGCAAAAGTAGATATAAAAACGGCTTTTTATATAAAACAAATATAATACTAAAGACTAAAAAGGCTCCCAAAGGAGCCTTAAAACTGTAATTTTAACAAAATAATTAACACACTAAGCTTGAAAAACTCGTATTCAAACCTTCAATATGTAATTAAATTTCCTTATTCGTACTTACGCTCACGCTTCGTTTCTATCGCATCAATGTAAGCATGCCATGACGCATAGCCAATAATGGGCATAAGGACGATAAAACCAACAAAGCCAGTGATAAAGCCAATAGCAACAGTAGTAAATATAATTGCGCCCCAAATAAGCATAGGCACCTTATTAACCCAAACCGCATTCACGCTGGTAAGCACAGCCGTTGCTAAATCTACTTTTCGCTCCATTAGTATAGGCTGAGTAAAAGCTGTAACGAACAGCATAGCAACCGTGAAGACAGCGCCAACAATGGTGCCAAGCGTTAGGAATGGAAGAAGACTTTCCAAATCTGTGTCGATATACGGTGGATAAAGTGCATGTATAATGGAAGCAACTCTTAACCAGAATATCATCATCACCATCAGCAATAGCGCGAAGCCCCATTCATTGGTAGCGTTGCGACGCATTGCGCGCAAAGAATGACGAAGCGTGGGTTTATGCCCCTTTTCCATTTCCCAGCTTACATCGTATAGACCCGCAGCCAAGAACGGACCAACAAGCATAAAGCAAACAATGGCGGGCAATATAACAAGGTGCCACCCTGTCATCGCAACAAGATACATCACAAACCAAGGTATTACAGCAAACAAAACGCCGTAGAAAACGGTTAACCCCGGTGCGCGCATGGCATCACGTAATGCAAGAGACAACCATTTTATAGGGTCTCCAATATCTAATTCTTTACATGGTATAACTCTAGCAATTCCGCTTTGCGTAATCGCGTTTTCAGGAGTTTCTTTAAAATGGTGCGACATATATTAATCACCTCTGCCTGTTAGCTAGCCTATTACTGGCGTATTTTTTGTACACGCCTTACTACTACGATAGGCGCAGAATGAAAAGTTCACAAGTCATTAACATTATTTTTATTCTTAAGGCCAAATCGAAAGCTTTATCACCTTTATCGTGCAAAAAACAAACATTCAACAAAAAATACGCACATATCTTTCCCTAAATGGCTAAATTGACATCGCATAGTGATGCGCTTTGCGATAATCTCAGGGTATGTAAATCAACCAGATAGACCATGAAACCAGTATCACGCTCACACAAGTTAGATAACGTTTGTTATGACATACGCGGTCCTATAGCTGAACAAGCTAGGAAAATGGAAGATGAAGGGCATAGGATCCTTAAACTGAATATTGGCAACCCTGCCCCATTTGGTTTTGAAGCCCCCGACGATATCGTTAAAGACGTCATACATAACCTTCCCACATCTCAAGGGTATTCTGACTCTACGGGTATTTACGCCGCCCGTGTAGCGGTAATGCAGTACTATCAACAGCGTAATATTAAAAATATCCGTGTAGACGATGTGTACATAGGAAATGGTGTGTCTGAACTCATTATGATGGCCATGCAGGCGCTGCTTAATCATGGTGACGAGGTGCTGATACCAAGCCCTGACTATCCACTGTGGACAGCTGCAGTAAGCCTTTCCTCAGGTTCACCAGTTCATTACCGCTGTGACGAACAAGCGGGCTGGTTCCCAGATATCGACGATATTAAAAGTAAAATTACCAGTAAAACTCGCGCAATTGTGCTGATTAACCCTAATAACCCCACGGGCGCGGTTTACGATGAGGCATTGCTACAGGAAATAGTAGAAATTGCTCGCCAACACGGTTTGGTAGTTTTCAGTGACGAAATTTACGATAAAATTTTGTACGATGGTGCAAAACATACCAGCATTGCATCGTTAGCAGATGACGTGTTTTTTGTGACGTTCGGCGGGTTGAGCAAGAACTACCGTGTTGCAGGCTTTCGTTCGGGTTGGCTGGTCGTAAGCGGAAACAAGCGTGTAGCGTCAGACTACATAGAAGGTTTAAACATTTTATCGTCTATGCGAATGTGCGCCAATGTGCCCTGTCAGAGCGCAATTCAAACTGCGCTGGGTGGCTATCAAAGTATTGATGACTTGGTAAAAGAAAACGGACGATTACGTATTCAGCGAGACGTCACAACCGATATGCTTAATGGCATAGACGGCATACACTGCGTTAAACCACAAGGTGCCATGTACTGCTTCGCCCGTGTAGATGAAAAGAAATTCAACATACACAACGACGAACAAATGGTGTTAGACCTATTACGCTCTGAAAAAATACTACTTGTTCACGGCCGTGCTTTTAATTTGAACGAAGGCATTTATTTTCGCTTAGTGTTTTTACCGCATAGCGACATTTTAGTGCCCGCACTTCACCGTATAGGCAACTTCTTTAGACATTATAAGCAAGGAGCGTAGTGTGTCTGATAGAAGTCATTTTTTTGCACACCTAGCACGACTAAAGCTTATTAATCGTTGGCCACTGATGCACAATGTGCGAACAGAGAACGTGCAAGAGCATAGCCTTCAAGTGGCGATGGTGGCCCACGCTCTCGCCCTGATTAAAAACAAATTCTTTAATGGCACGTTAAACCCCGACCGTATTGCTACTATGGCCATGTTTCATGATGTATCAGAAGTATTAACGGGCGATTTGCCAACTCCCGTTAAGTACTTTAATCCAGCCATTAAAGAAGAATATAAAAAGATAGAAAAAATAGCGGAAAACAAGCTTATTGAAATGGCGCCAGAAGCGTTTCGCGAAGACTACGCCGCGTTAATTGATCATCACTACCACAGTGAAGAAGAAGCATTCATAGTAAAAGCCGCTGATGTGCTATGTGCTTACTTAAAAACCCTTGAAGAGCTTGCAGCTGGTAATCAGGAGTTTAAGCTTGCTAAAAAGCGTTTAGATAAAATTCTTAAAGACTACCATTCTGACGAGGTAGATTATTTCTTAACGCGCTACGTACCAAGCTTCTCGCTAAGCTTAGATGAAATAACCCTTGATGAGATGTAAAAGCGAAGGACTGAATTGTGACTGCATCAAAATGGGAACAAGCTCTACAGGAAAGACGTTTACCACGCAGTGAAAATCGCGATGGCGATCACCGCAACCCATATCAACGTGACAAAGCAAGGGTTTTGCACAGTGCAGCCTTTCGCCGGCTACAGGCAAAAACACAGGTGCTTGGTGTAGGGCTGAGTGATTTTTATAGAACCCGGCTAACTCACTCGTTGGAAGCAGCTCAAATAGGTACAGGTATAACCGCACAACTTTGTGGTAAGTTTCCGGATGTAGCTGAAACGCTCGCCTTAGATGCAACGCTTATTGAAACACTTTGCTTAGCCCACGACATTGGTCACCCTCCCTTTGGACATGGTGGTGAAATTGCACTGCATTATATGATGCACAGCCATGGAGGCTTTGAAGGTAACGGACAAACGTTTCGTATTATCTCGAAATTAGAGCCCTACACAGCAGAGCACGGCATGAATTTATGTCGTCGCAGTGTGCTAGGGCTTGTGAAATACCCTAACTTCTTAGACACATTACACGGCAATATGGCAATGCCAGCGCGCCCTGCTTCGCTGCGACAAGTCAAAGCTGATGAATGGCATCCTCCGAAGGGTATTTTCCGCTGTGATGAACCCTTGTTTGATTGGATGCTAGCGCCGTTTAGTCACAATGATAAACAGCGATTTATGCAGTTTAATACAAAGCAAAATGGCCACAGTAAAACCCAGTTTAAATCGTTCGATTGCTCAATAATGGAATTGTCTGACGACATCGCCTACGGCATTCACGACCTAGAAGATGCTATTGTAATGGACATGGTTCACAAGCATCATTTTGTAGACGATGTAACGCTTCCAATTAAGGCCCTTGATGTACCATGGCTCTCGAAAAATATTGAAGCACTTACCAACAAACTTTTTAGTTCGCAACATCACGAAAGAAAAAACGCAATAGGCGCGTTGGTGAACAGTTTTATAACCGCTATTGAAATTCAAGGCGTAGATGGCTTCGAGCATCCATTGCTTGCGTTTAATGCCACCATGCCACACCACTTTGCAGAAGCTCTTGAACTGTTCAAGCGATTTGTGTTTAGAAAAGTCATTCGTCGTCCAGACGTACAACTGCTTGAATACAAGGGCCAGTTAGTGGTTATGGAACTGTTTGAAGCGTTCGCCTCCGACCCCGCTCGATTGCTGCCAGAGAACACGCAAGTTCGCTGGCGTAATGAACAAGATGCTGGAAACGGCATGCGCGTACTCGCCGACTACATCTCAGGTATGACCGACGAGTTCGCAACACGACTGTATGCAAGTATCTTTTCACCTAAACAAGGCGGTATACAAGACGGTTTTCATATGTAAAAGCAGGTGGTTTACCTTTCTAGACTAGTCAACGACGCCCTTTTACTCTGACTCCGCCACACTTTCTTGTGCTGTAAGTCAAAAACACTGATTTAATTGAAAGTAAAAACGTTTTTACAAGGTCTTATTACTCATAGAAGCAACATTAGCATCGACCCAATATGCCGTTATTTTCGTAATTAGCTTAAACGCTATAAATGAATGCACCTCGCAACGGCCTGCAACAGGTTCGCAAGTAATGAGAAGTAAGGAAGGTAAAACATGCCCAAGCCCTATAAACCCTCGGTAAATCTGAATGAAAGCCACGTAACTGATGAAAACGTGTACATGAATAGACGCAAGTTACTTAAGTCTATGGGGTTTGTTGGGGCTTCAACGTTGCTTGCCAAGTCAGCGAATGCTGCTGGCTGGTTTTGGGAAGATGAAAAAGAAAAAGCCGCGTTTTCTGGTCAACCTTTATCGTTCTCAACCCCACCTGAGTATCAGATAAACGAAACGCGAACACCTGAAAGCAAGGTTACTACTTACAACAACTTTTATGAGTTTGGCACGTCTAAAGATGCGCCAGCTAAAAACGCGTCCGATTTTCAAACCAAGCCTTGGCAGCTGAAAGTGGATGGATTGGTAAAAAAGCCCTTCGTTATCGATCACGATGCCCTACTTTCACGTTTTCCACTTGAAGAGCGTATTTATCGACTTCGCTGCGTAGAAGCCTGGTCAATGGTTGTACCTTGGGTTGGTTTTGAACTTGCAGCACTTATTAAGCAAGCAGACCCGCTTATGTCAGCAAAATATGTGGCTTTTGAAACCTTATACGACCCAGATCAAATGCCAGGGCAACGCAGCCGATTTATGGGTGGCGGTATTGACTACCCCTATATTGAAGGGCTTCGCATTGACGAAGCAATGCATCCGCTTACGTTAATGTCTGTTGGCCTGTATGGTAAAACACTACCTCCACAGAACGGCGCACCAATACGTCTTGTAGTACCTTGGAAATACGGTTTTAAAAGTATTAAATCTGTTGTCCGCATTCGTCTTACAGACAAAGAGCCGCCAACAACATGGAGAAGGCTTGCAGCAAATGAATATGGTTTTTACGCCAATGTAAATCCAAACGTTGACCACCCTAGATGGAGCCAAGCAAGTGAACGTCGAATAACTACGGGTGGTCTTCTTGCACGTAATCGCATTGATACACAAATGTTCAACGGCTATAGCGAGGTAGCTAGCCTGTATGAAGGAATGGATTTGTCTCGATTCTATTAGCCTCGTAACAAACGTTGTTTAAATAACTAAGCTATAGAATCTGTCTAACTTAATTGCATTAACGTTATGGAGAAGTTAGTTGGCGTTAGTGCAATTTTCAGGAGCAGTATGCCTGTTTTCAAAAAACCTTTTAGAATGTCGGTATGGCAGAGACGAAGCACAAAAGCTGCCGTTCATTTTTTTGCCTTAGGCTATATTGTTTGGCTTTTCTTTGCCGGCATAACCGACAATCTTGGCCCCGACCCCGTAGACACATTAATAAATGAAACGGGAATATGGGCAATCTATTTTTTATTAGCCACACTAACGCTTAGCCCTTTAGCAAAATGGTTACCAAGTCCAGAGCCCATTCAGTTTAGGCGACTCATTGGCATTTACGCCTTCGTGTATGCCTTTGCACATTTGAGCACTTATTTATTGTTTGAACTTCAATTAGACATGTCGCTTATAGCAAGCGAGCTGGTAAGTCGCCCGTATATTATTGTAGGTATGTTTGCACTGCTGCTTTTACTTGCGCTAACGCTAACGTCATTTAAGCGCATACAGCGAAAAATGGGAAAGCAATGGCAAAAGCTGCACAATACCATTTACCTTATTCTTCCTCTTACGCTTCTGCACTTCAGCTGGTCTCAAAAAACCTTTTGGCAAGAGCCTATTTGGTATTGGCTTTTGGGTTTACTGGTTATGTGGCCTCGTTTGACGGCATATATTAAAAAGCGAAAGCATCATAAAGAAAGAGCGAAAGAAAGAGAGCGAAAGAAGGAAGCAGCCGTAGTTTAAGAAAGAAAATAAACCAGCGCGGCATAACGCGCTGTTTTTCCAACGGCCACGCATAAAAGAAAAAACCAAAAGTTAGAGCGTAAAACGCCAGCAACCAACGTTATTGGATCGCCAATAACAGGTACCCAACAAAGCAGTAGGCTCCATTTACCCCATCGCGCAAAATAATGCTCAGCTTTGCTGAACGATGTATCGCTTATTCTTAACCATTTTGACGCAAGATGCTTTCCGTAACGAAAACCCAATAAATAATTTAAAAGCGCGCCAAGCACATTACCTATTGATGCAGATGTAAGAAGAAGAAATGGCGTTAGACCATTGCTTAATAATGTGACTAAAACAATTTCAGAACTAAACGGCAAAATGGTTGCTGCTAAAAAAGCAGCTAAGAACATGCCCACATACCCGAGCATTACAAAACTAATCAATTAGCACTCTCTCATCATTAATAGCTACTTTCTCACATACCCGTACTGTGCACGTATGTCAGCAATAGAACAAACACAGTTAATTTTAAGATGTTTGAATATCTAAAGACAGCTAAGTAAAAAATAAAAACGCAAATATATTAATAAGTTACCAAAACAACTTTGATGTGTTCAAAAAAAATGCAACGAAATACTTGCAAAAACTACCATCCAGTAATACTGTATACGCATACACACTGTATAGATAAACAGTTAAAGAAAAACCTGTATAAAGAGTATTGCCATGAACACATCATCAGTTTCTCGATTTAATGCACTACGCACTTCGGTTTCAAATGTTGTACAGCTTCCTCTTCCTTTTGAAGGGTTCCCTAGAGATGGCCAAGGCCGAAACGGCAAAAGCCAAGATGGAAGAGGTTGGAATTATTTGTTAGCAAACTCAGTGTCGTTCTCGAAGGATGTAAACCATGCAATACGCATACAGAAACCTGAAAAAGAGAAAGTGCCTCAGTGGATCAGTAAACTTATTACCGGTGGTCAGTGTAAAACGTTATATGTTGAGAATATCGATCTTGATTTACAGCCAACAGACAGCGAAATGATTAGAAAGCTATGTGAACTTTACTCAGTAAGTTTAGTTAACGTTCGCGTTGATGCAGGCGAACAACAGCAAGATGTTGCTGTTGGGCCTTGGTAAGTAAAGCACCAACATTTTATAGCTTTACTTTTCGCTGTAATCTTTGGTTTAAGACGTTTTGAAAACAGTTGGGTAGCACCACATACCGCTTTATACTATTAGTCAGTTTATCTAAACCTAATGGTATAAAGTATGCGCTGTTATTGTTGCTCATCTCTCCCGTACGAGAAATGTTGTGAGCCATATTTAACTGGTAAGTCTCTCCCCTCTTCTGCCGAACAACTTATGCGTTCACGGTTTTCTGCTTATGCAACGGCAAACTTTGACTACATATTAAAAACCTATTCGAAAGACAAACAGCAGTCGTTAAGCACTGACGCATTAAAAAGCAGTGCCGATGGCGCAACATGGTTTGCGCTTCAAATAAATGCAACACCCTCAGAAGATACAGTTGAATTTACTGCTTACTATTTTGAAAACAAAGCAATGTATCAACTTCATGAGTCTTCTCGTTTTATAAAAGAAGACGGCGCATGGCGTTACCATGATGGCGAATTATTTGATGACTGCGGAAAAGTGAAATACGGGCGTAATCTACCCTGTGTATGTGGCAGCACTAAGAAATTCAAACAGTGTTGCGCGACCAAAGCACGTTAGAGACTAAACACACTTACTAAATATTGAAGAAAACTCATTTAGCCGCCTGAATAAAGGGCGGCTAAATAATGACGGTATTAACACGTCTGGTTAGCAAGTTGCTAATGTTTATGGGTGTAGCGCGGGCAGTCTAAGACTTGAAAAACGTGATACTAAGTGGATAAACCCATAATTCATCGTTATTAGCTTTCATTGCCGCTACAATTGCGAATATCAAGTTAAGCAAACCTAAAATGGCAAAGCCGATAAAGCCAATAAGTACAAACGCCAGCACTGTGCAAATAATTGAATAAACAACAAGGCTTAATATCCAATTTGCTGTTACGCGCCCGTGCTGATTTATACGTTCACTTTGGTCTTTATTCACCACCCACATCACTATAGGTAGTATAAGCCCCAAACCAGGAGCAATGATGCTAGCAAGTTGGCTTAAGTGAATAACTGTACAGTATGTACGCTCGTTCATTCCCCAATACATGTTGTTTTCCATTTTTGTTAATCCTTTATAAGTACAAAATGCACATTACTTGTGGCAGTTGTTTTATCCAAACTATTTTGTACCACTTTAAATATAAACATGCATTATTTAGCGCTCTCACTTCTTCGTTTAATTGGGAATAAGCGCAGCCAAAATGCCGCTTCAAAAACAATACCCAAAAGCACAAATACAAAAGCACCAGATGCAAAGCCTCTGCTGTAACAGGCAATAGCTATAGCTAGAAAAACTAATGCTAAGAGACACCTAAGGAAGGTTTTCATTAAAATATCCTTTTCGAAAATTATTGGTGTGACGCGTTGCTAAAGCCCAACATTGTAAAAGTGCAATAACAAAGCGCTTAGTTGATATTTATATGAGCGCAATAATTCAATAACCAACCCATTGTTTCTACCTTCTTGCCCTCTTAGTTTGTAACACTTTGTTTATCATTTCTTCATTGCTTGTTCAGCTTTACGCCATTTAGCAGTAACAGCACGTGATTTTGTTTACAAATGTCCAATACCGTCTCACAATGAATCTGACATGTCTCTGTGTATACATCGCAGTAAAACCAGAATAACGAAGGACAAACAATGATTAAGCACAAACGCACGCTACTTGCTGCTCTTGTAAGCGTTTCACTTTTGGGTTGTAACGAAACCGCCAAAGAAGCGCCAGTTACTGCACCAACACTTACCGCAGCAGATGCTGAAGCATTCTTAGACAACGCACAGCGCGATATAGAAAAAATGCAGGTTCCTGCCGCTCATGCTGCTTGGAGCTATGCTACAAACATCAATTACGACACTGCGGCCGTAAGCGCCTATTTTAATGAAGTACTATCAACCAAAGTAGCCAAACTGTCGAAAGAAGCGGCTAAATTTAATGACGTTGAAGTAGATGCAGATACACGTCGTCAGTTGGATCTATTAAAAAATGGCTTAACTATGCCACCGCCAGCTGACGCAACTAAAGCCGAGCGTTTAGCAAAAATAGGTTCAGATTTAAGCGCAATGTATGGCTCGGGTGAGTATTGTCGAGAAGACGGCACCTGCAAAAGCTTAGTAGAAATGAGTGGCGAAATGGCCACAGTGCGTGATGCAGATTTGCTTCTAGAATATTGGAAAGGTTGGCGAGAGGTGTCTAAACCAATGGCGCCTCTATATGCAGAGCAAGTGTCACTTGCCAACGAAGGCGCTGCTGAGCTTGGGTTTGCTAATGTGAGCGAACTTTGGCGCGGTAAATACGACATGCCTGCGGAAGAATTCCCTAAAGAGCTTGATCGTTTATGGTCTCAAGTAGAGCCTTTTTACGAGTCACTACACTGTCATGTACGCGCAAAGCTTGGTGAGCACTATGGCGAAGATGTAGTTCCACAAGATAAGCCAATTCCTGCGCACTTGCTAGGCAATATGTGGGCGCAAACTTGGGGTAATGTTTACGACATTGTGAAGCCTCAGCAAGAAATGAAAGTACCAGATGTGACAGCTGCATTGAATGCACAGGGCTACGATGAAGTTGCTATGGTTAAACAGGCCGAATCATTTTTCTCCTCTCTCGGTTTTGAAGAACTACCTGAAACATTTTGGGAACGCTCAATGTTTCAAAAACCGGAAGGTAGAGACGTACAGTGTCATGCATCAGCGTGGGACCTAGATGACAAGGACGACCTTCGCATCAAAATGTGTATCCAAAAAACTGGCGAAGAGTTTAACGTTATTCACCACGAACTTGGTCACAACTACTATCAACGCGCATACAAAGACCAACCACTGCTGTACAGAGGCTCAGCGAATGACGGTTTCCACGAAGCCATTGGCGACACAATTGCCCTTTCAATTACGCCAAAATATTTGAAGCAAATTGGCTTGATTGACGAGATACCAGACGCATCAAACGATATCGGTATGTTGATGCAGGTAGCGCTTGATAAAATTGCCTTTATTCCATTTGGTCTAATGGTTGATCAGTGGCGCTGGAAAGTACTTGCAGGTGAAGTATCGCCAGAACAGTACAATGATTTATGGTGGGAACTACGCGAGAAGTATCAAGGTGTAATGGCGCCAGTAGCACGCGATGCTGGTGCTTTCGACCCAGGTGCAAAATACCACGTTCCTGCGAATGTACCGTATACGCGTTACTTCCTTGCGCATATTCTTCAATTCCAATTCCACAAAGCACTTTGTGATATTGCTGGTGATGAGGGCCCGCTTAACCGCTGCTCTATCTATGGTAGTGAAGAAGCCGGTAAAGCGCTGAACGACATGCTTGAAATGGGCATGAGCCAGCCATGGCAAAATGCACTAGAAACGCTTACAGGTTCACCTGAAATGGATGCAAGCACAATTGCAGCTTACTTTGCTCCGCTTAAATCTTGGTTAGACGAACAAAATGCTACACGTCAATGTGGCTGGTAGTTGGCTGAGGCTGGTAGACTGCTACAATAGCTAAAACAAAGATAAGTTTAAAAACCTCGCTCTGGCGAGGTTTTTTATTTTGTATCCCTAGTTTTTCGTATTTGTTAGCGGCGTTGCAGGTTTATGTCATCGAGCGAGACAATCGACATTTCATCGCAAAGTTTGATCGAATTAGCTTGTGCGCCATAACAATGGGTACATACAAATACAAGGAGGATATAATTATGGCAAACGTACTTGTCATTGGCGCATCAGGTCAAATTGGTAAACAGGCTACAGGTAAACTGCTAGAGGCAGGTCACCATGTAAAAGCACCTGTAAGATCACCAGATAAACTTAGTGATATCAATGATGCAAATCTCACCGTGATAGAACAAGACTTAGAAGAAGACTTTTCATCGCACTTCAACAATATCGATGTGGTTGTCTTTACTGCAGGTTCTGGCGGGAATACAGGCGCTGATAAAACCATTATGATAGACCTATGGGCTGCGCGAAATGCAATTAACTATGCGAAAGAAGCAAAGGTGCCAAAATTTGTAATGGTTAGCTCTATTGGGGCTGATGATCCAGATGCTATTGAATCACCCATTAAGCCTTATCTCGTTGCTAAGCATATGGCAGACGAGCACTTAATTAATAGTGGTTTACACCATATCATTCTGCGCCCCGGCACACTTTTAAACGAACCGGGTACTCACTTAGTCAGCACTGAAATGCCAACTAATAGAAGTGATGCGGTTATACCTCGTGAAGACGTGGCAACGGCCATTGTAGAAAGTGTTAATCATGCTGGTAGTGAAAACATTGTGACACACTTATTTAAAGGCGCTACACCAATATCAAATGCGTTCTAACGTTGCTCGTTTCACTTACTAAGAAAAAAGAAAGCCCCTCTTCAGGGGCTTTCTTTTAGCTATGCAACTGTTTTTTAGTGGCGTGAGCATTAGGGTATAAGTGCCTGACACACCCAATTACCTTCGCTATTTTTCTCATGCCATTCTCTGTTTTGAGGATTTCCGCGTAAGTACAAGTAATCGACGGTTTCTATGGCAAGTAAGATCACGCAGAAATGTTCCGGCGCGTGTTTAAAATCGCCTTCAACTTGAAGCGCTGCGGAATCATGTCTTGGTGTTCCTGGCTCACCCCAAAAGAACTGTTTTTTTCCAGCGTCTGACAATTTATTCCACTGTTCACTAACAAGTGCTTTGTCCTGTTGCGCCGTTAACACTGTGGCATTGCAGGTGAAACGATACTGCTCTCGCGTTTTCGAAAAGTACCAACACACCTGTGCTTGAGGGCGTTTTAATAGTTGTTGATATTTCTCAGAACGTGTATCGGATATCACGACAAGCTCGTTATTATCTGTCAAACCCCGAAAAACCACGGTACGGCAATGGGGAAACCCGCTTTCATCCACACTAGCTAACTGCACATAGCGGCTTTCAGGCATGCTGCGCGTTTGATGTAAACTTTTAGTCAGTCCTTGTCTCCACTGCGGCATAGCGCGTCCCCTTCAGTATGTTGCTTCTATGCCGCTTGCTTTTTAGCAAGCGAGAACAAGTCGTAAAAGTTTTTAGTGGTTATTTGAGCAAGCTCTTTTACCGATACACCTTTTAGCTCAGCAATAAATTCTGCTACTTCCACTACGTAACCAGGTTGATTCTGTTTGCCCCTATGCGGCACTGGTGCAAGCCACGGCGAATCAGTTTCAATAAGCAAACGTTCAAGAGGGATAGCTTTCACTACGTCGCGCAGTTCATCCGCCGAGTTGAACGTAACAATACCTGATATTGAAATGTAGAAGTCCATTTCAATAGCAGCTTGTGCCATTTCTAGTGACTCGGTAAAACAGTGAAGCACCCCTTTGGTATGCGGTGCCTTATGCTCTTTTAGTAAGTTAATAGTGTCGTCACGTGCATCACGCGTGTGTATTATTAACGGCTTATTGGTTTCATTTGCCACTTTAATATGGTCAACAAACGACGTCAGCTGAACAGCCTTGCTCTCTGGGCTGTAAAAATAGTCTAATCCGGTTTCACCTATTGCAACCACTTCGTCTTGCTGTGCTTTCTCTAACAGCTCTTCATATGAACATGCATCGTCTTGATGAAGAGGATGAACACCACACGACACAGACACATCAGGAAAGTGTTTAACGGTTTCCAGCATACTGTCGTAATCGTTTACTGAAACACAAACACATAGAAAGTGTTCAACGCCTCGTGTGCGGGCAAAATCTAATGTTTCTGCAAGCGCCTCAGGGCCCTGCTTTAAGCGGTCTAAATGACAATGAGAATCTACGAACAAAATGTACCTTTACTAATAACTTGATGCTAGTGGGTGAAAATAAAACACTAGCGTTGGAATTGTTTTAATAACCCAAACAACACCATAGACTTGTTAACACCTGGGTGTTGAAGCGTTTTTACAGCCTCTAAACATGCTGAATAACGCGTAAAGTCGCTGGGTTGTTGTTTTTGAATATAATCTTGTTGCGCAATTTGTTGGCACCATTGTGCAACTTGAATAGCGCTATCCTGCCACTTATTGGCTAACGTTTGTGCCTGAAAATCTGGCGAGCCGGCTAACAATGCTTGAAAACCGTCAGTGAAATCTCGGTAACTGATGTCATCACCGCCCTTCAACGCTTCTTCAACTCTTAAAGGCGCACCACCATAAGCCTTTAATAAAGCTTCACTGGCATCTTCTACGCCCTTTGAGGCCAAGTAGTTCACACTTTCCTGTGTAGACGGTAACGCCAGAATGTGCTTTTCACAGCGGCTAAGTATGGTAGGCATAAGCTTATTCATACTGTCGGTAATAAGCACTAAATACGTGTTGTCTGTAGGCTCTTCCAAGGTTTTGAGTAACGCGTTTGCCGCCGCTTCAGTCATGGTATGAGCGTCGGGGATCAACAGTACTTTATTCCCGCTCATTTGTGCCGTACCGGAAAGTTTCGCTATGCCCTCACGTATTTTATCAACGCCTAGCTGCTTCTCGCTTTCTAAAATATGAAAATCAGGGTGATTTCCTGCCTGGCGCAAGTGACAACTTTGGCAAGCTTCACACGGTCCACTAACACTTGGCTGTTTGCAAAGTAAAGTGAAACTGAGCGACTGCGCCAATTGGTATTTTCCTATTCCACGCGGACCGCTTAATAACAAGCCATGATGAAGCTTTGCGTCTAGGTATCGCTGCATAAGCCCCGTGTATATATTAGAAAACCAAGGCAACATATTACGCAGTTGCCTCATTTTGGCTGCTTAAATACAACGTAATCTCATCTAAAACCGCTTTGTGTACGCTTTGCATATCTTGCATTGCACTTACTACTTTTATGCTGTCGTCTTGGCCTGCAAGTTCTAAATATCGCTCTCGGGTTCTCTCAAAAAATGCCAAACCAGCCTGCTCTATACGGTCTAACTCACCGCGGCCGCGCGCTCGCTCTAGCCCCACCGCGGGTTCAACATCAAGGTAAATCGTTAAATCAGGTTTGAAGCCATTTAAGGCAATATCGCTTATGGCACGCATTGTTTGGGCACTTACTCCCCTGCCACCACCTTGGTAGGCTTGAGACGACAAGTCATGTCTATCGCCTACAACCCAAGCCCCATTATCAAGCGCAGGTAAAATACGGTTGGTAAGCAGTTGAACACGGGCCGCATACATTAGAAGTAACTCAGTTTCTTCTGCCACATTTTCGTTCCAATCGTGTTTAACACAATCGCGAATGGCTTCCGCCATAGGTGTACCACCAGGCTCTCTGGTTTGCTCTACCTGCTTTCCTGCTGCTTGTAGTGTCTCTTTAATTAGGCCAATAACAGAACTTTTGCCTGCGCCTTCAAGACCTTCAACTACAATAAATTTTCCGCGCATAATAATTCTTTGTTCTCAATAATACGTAATAGTTCGCGATAACACGGTTTTGCCACAATATTATCGTGGTCTTCGCTAGCGTTTTAGCTGATATTTTCTCACAGCTGCGTTGTGTGCTTCCAGTGTTGTCGAAAATTGGTGGCTGCCGTCACCTTTGGCAACAAAATACACCTCATCTGTTTCCAGCGGTTGTAAAGCTGCCTTTATCGCCGCTTTACCCGCCATAGCAATAGGCGTGGGCGGAAGACCTTTTATAACATAGGTATTGTAGGGCGTTGGCGTGCGTAGGTGCTTACGGGTAATATTACCATCGAAATTATCGCCAATACCGTAGATAACTGTAGGGTCGGTTTGTAGTCTCATATTGCTATTAAGCCGGTTTACAAACACCCCAGCTATGCGACTTCTTTCTTCAGGCACAGCGGTTTCTTTTTCAATAATACTGGCCAGAATAAGCGCTTCGTAAGGCGTGTTTATTGGTAAATCAAGGGCACGTTGCTGCCACTGCTCATCAACGAAAGCGATAAGCGCTTCATGCGCTCGAGCCAACACAGCGCTGGCTTTGGTATTGTTAGTGAAGAAATACGTATCGGCTAAATACAAACCTTCATTGTGCTTAATCGCTTGGCAACACCAATCGGCGTTTGTATTTGTGGTTTGGCGTAGTGTCTTGTCATCTATATCAAACTGGATGTTATTGTGTGCTTTTAACGTTTCTAACCACTGTTTGAGTGTGAGCCCCTCTACTAAACTAACACTGAACAAGTGTTCCTCGCCTTTGGTAAAGCGTGTAAACACGTCCACTAGGGAATCTCCTGGCGCAAGTGCATAGGTGCCTGACTTTACCGATGTGTCTGTGGCAAAAAATTTAAGCCACACTTTTGCAACCATTGGTGGAATGTCTGAATAGGCTTGGTTACGCAATTGCTTTACCGTGCGATAGGCATTACTGCCTGGCTCAATAACAAACAAAGACTCAGATTGTATCGACAGCGGAGCGTTTACTATTTTAGACAAATAAATCACGGCACATGCTGTACCCAATGCACTGATAAAGACAAAGCCTAAAATTAGAAATAGAAATCGTTTCATTAAAGCGTCCTTGCCTGTTTATTCGCATGTAACAGTTTATTTAAATATTCTATCTCGGCGTGATCAATCGCATATTTCACGGTAGTGCTATCGTGAAATGTCACCGAACTAACGGGCATAATACCCATTAATGCGTTGGTAATAACCACAGCCTGAGCAGCTTTCAAATGCTCAAGTGAGTATTCGCCTACATTCAAAGTTACATTGTCGTTTAACAAGCCCTGTACCAAGCATTGTCTTACCACACCGTTTACACCGCTTCCTTTCAAAGACGGTGTGTACCACGCCCCATTTGCAAAAAAGAAAAGGTTACCCGCGCTGGCCTCAATAAGGTTTTCGTTGGTGTCGCAAACAATAGCGTCGTCAGCGCCTGCTTCTTCAACTTCTCGCTTAATCAGCACTTGTTCAAGCCGGTTCATATGTTTAATACCCGCAAGCACAGGCTGAATTGCTAACGCTGTATTTGCACTAATAGCGTTGATACCACGCTGCCGCATAGCGTCATAATGTTTCGGGTAGGTATACACCGACAAGCGTACTATAGAAGGCTTGGATTGATCACGGGCATATCCTCTACCCGCTTCACCACCTGAAATATGCACCTTTAACACGTATTGACCGTTATCTTGATGTTCATTTTTATCAGCATCATTTTCATGAACATCGTTTGTAAGGTCATCGGCGTTTTGTCTAACCTTTTCGCGCTGTTCGGCAATAAAAGCAATTATTGCGCTTTGCAAGCGCTCTATGTCTATGTGGATACCTAGTGCAGAAGTGTCGTAAGACAGCCTTGAAAGATGCCAAGGCAAAAGCTCGGGAGTGTGGTTTAAAACTCGAATTGTAGTAAAAACGCCATCACCATAATTATATGCTCTGTCACTTTGCAAAATGGGCGCGTCGCTGCTGACTATTTTCACTACCTAATAAAAAACCATACTAATCACAATGATTTTGAGTATACCAAGTTGCACGATGCAAACAAGAAAGGCAGCGAATTCGCTGCCTTTCTAATCAATTTAATGGCTTTTTACAGACGCTTGAATATAAGCGACCCGTTAGTGCCACCAAAACCAAACGAATTACAAAGCGCGTATTCTTCGCTAAACGGCTTAGCTTTGTTTGCAACAAAGTCTAAGTCGCAGCCTTCGCCTGGCTCGTCTAAGTTAATTGTTGGCGGTGCCATTTTGTCTCGTAACGCCAAAATGGTAAATATTGCTTCAACAGAACCTGCAGCACCTAAAAGGTGACCTGTCATCGACTTAGTAGAACTAACGAGTAGCTTGTAAGCGTGCTCGTTAAATACGCGTTTTACCGCAGCAACTTCAGCTACATCACCTGCTGGAGTAGAAGTGCCATGGGCGTTTACATAACCAATGTCAGTGGCATTTAGCTGCGCGTCATTAATAGCATTTTGCATAGACGCCGCCGCACCTTCGCCATCTTCTGGTGGTGAAGTCATATGGTACGCGTCGCCACTCATGCCAAAACCAACAAGCTCAGCATAAATGGTAGCACCACGTGCTTTTGCAGCTTCATACTCTTCTAGCATTACCACGCCAGCGCCTTCGCCCATAACAAAACCATCACGGTCTTTGTCCCATGGGCGGCTAGCTGCCTGCGGATTGTCATTTCTTGATGACAACGCACGCGCAGCGGCAAAGCCTGCAATACCTAAAGGAGTTATTGATGCCTCTGCACCGCCAGCTAGCATTGCGTCTGCATCGCCATAAGCAATGGTACGCGCAGCAATACCAATATTATGAACGCCAGTAGTACACGCTGTTACTACATTTAAGTTAGGGCCTTTCAAACCTTCCATGATAGAAAGAAAGCCTGAAATCATATTGGTAATGGTAGATGGTACGAAGAAAGGAGAAACCCTTTTTGGGCCACTATTCATCAGTTTGGTGTGATTTTGTTCAATCTGTTCTAAACCACCAATACCCGAACCAATGGCCAGTCCAACGCGGTGTGCGTTTTCCGGGGTAACGGTTAAACCAGAATCGGCCAGCGCTTGTTTACCAGCGGCAATACCCAACTGGATAAAGCGATCCATCTTCTTGGTTTCTTTCTTTTCGATATATTCCTGCGGGTCAAAGTCGTTAATCTGACCTGCGAAACGGGTTGAATAGTTACTGCAATCGAAGTGAGTGATTTCACCAATGCCGCTCTCGCCTGCGAGCAATTTGCGCCATGTGTCTTCGCTATTAAGACCCAATGGTGAAAGCATTCCAAGACCAGTAACCACTACGCGACGTTTTGTCACAAAAAGTCCTCGCTTTGGAACTAAGGTAGGAGAAACAAAAACGGCTCTGTAGTAGAGCCGTTTTGTCGCTAATTAAGACTTATGCGTCTTTGTTAGCGTTGATGTAGTCAATTGCAGATTGAACTGTAGTAATTTTTTCTGCTTCTTCGTCAGGAATCTCAGTATCGAATTCTTCTTCCAAAGCCATTACTAGCTCAACTGTGTCAAGTGAATCAGCGCCTAAATCGTCAACGAATGAAGCTTCTGCTTTTACTTCTTCTTCTTTCACGCCAAGTTGTTCGATGATAATTTTCTTAACGCGATCTTCAATGTTACTCATAATTCTAGGTTTCCCTTAAACGTCACTAGATAATAAAGTTGCCGCTAGTTTATTTTGCAAGGTGAGCCCTTGCAAGCTCCAGTTTAAACAAATTTTCTGGTCAAACCAGCGACGTTCCAAATTCGTAAAATACTATTTTTACATCCAAGTTCGGGTAAATACCACCCCAAACTAAGGAAAATTCGCAATTTTTGCGAATTTACCCCATATACATTCCACCATTTACATGGATAGTTTCGCCTGTAATATAGGCAGCACCACTGCTCACTAAAAAGGCAACAGTGGCCGCAATTTCATCAGGTTCACCCAAACGGTTAGCCGGAATATCTTTGAAAATGGCTTCGCGTTGGTCGTCTGACAGTGCTTTTGTCATGTCAGTATCGATAAAACCTGGTGCAACAACGTTAATGGTAATGCCGCGTGATGCTACTTCACGAGCCATAGATTTAGAAAAACCAATAACGCCTGCTTTTGCAGCAGCGTAATTAGCCTGACCAGCGTTACCCGCGCTTCCTACTACTGAACCAATATTTACGATACGGCCAAAGCGCTTCTTCATCATTCCACGAAGTACCGCTTTTGAAAGGGTAAAAATTGATGTTAGGTTTGTGTCGATAATACTTTGCCATTCGTCATCTTTCATACGCATTAGCAAATTATCGCGGGTGATACCGGCATTATTCACCAAGATATCAATAGCACCAAACTCATCAGTGATAGCTTTAACCGCGTTGTCTACGCTTTCTTTGTCAGTAACGTTTAGTGCTAAGCCTTTTCCACCAAATTCGCTAAGATAGCTGCTAATTGCGTCTGCGCCATTTTCACTTGTTGCGGTACCAACAACTGTCGCACCTTGCTGTGCAAGCTGCGTCGCGATAGCCTTACCGATACCGCGACTCGCGCCTGTCACTAGCGCAATTTTACCGTCTAATTGACTCATTGCGTTTCCTTATTGTTTTAATGCTTCCACACCCTCAGGTGTATTAACTGCAAGAGACTCTAAGCCCTTATTAATACGTTTATTTAGCCCCGTTAATACTTTGCCAGGACCTATTTCAATAACACGCTCTACCCCAGCTGCCGCCAAGTACTCAACAGTGCGAGTCCATTGAACTGGACAATAAAGTTGTCTTACTAACGCATTCTTAATTGCGTCGCCTTGTGTCTCAATGGTCACATCGACATTATTAACGATGTTGATTGCAGGTTCGTGAACATTTAAAGAAGATAGCGCTTCTTCTAACTTATCTGCAGCAGGGCGCATTAGTTCACAGTGGGACGGAACACTTACCGCTAGCGGTAATGCTCGCTTAGCACCAGCCTCTTTACATGCATTGGCAGCTTGCTCTGCAGCATGTTTTTCACCTGCAATTACCACTTGTCCAGGTGAATTGAAGTTTACTGGGGCAACCACGTCGCCAGTCGCAATGGCTGTTTGTTGGCATATATCTGCTATGGCAGCATCGTCTAGGCCAATAATGGCGTACATGGCACCTGCTCCGGCTGGAACAGCTTCTTGCATGTATTTTCCGCGTGCTTCAACCAACTTAATCGCGTCGGCAAAGTCCATTGCGCCACCACATACCAAAGCAGAGTATTCACCCAAGCTATGACCTGCCAAATAACTTACTTCAATACCGTTTTCACGAATAACGCGCCAAATGGCCACACTTGCCGCAAGTAATGCAGGTTGCGTGATATGCGTTTCATTAATCTTACCCTCAGCATCGTTTTGAACGAGCTCCCAAAGGTCATAGCCCAATGCGTCTGACGCTTCTTTGAACGTCTCTTCTATAACAGGAGAGCTTTCTGCCAGCTCTTTTAGCATGCCCACACTTTGTGAGCCCTGCCCTGGAAATACACAGGCTGTCTTCGTCATGTAGATTCCTTATTATTTTTAATTGTTTTCTAGAAACAAAAGAACCAGTAGGTAAAGGTGTATTAGTAGCGCACCAGTGCTGATGCCCACGCAAATCCACCGCCAAAGGCTTCTAGTAATAAATGCTGTCCGCGTTGTATTCTGCCGTCGCGAATAGCCGTATCTAACGCAGTTGGCACGGTCGCGGCAGACGTATTGCCATACTGCTCTAGTGTCATTACTACTTGATCTAATGACATATTAAGCTTTTTCGCGGTAGCTTTAATAATTCTAAAGTTTGCTTGGTGTGGTACTAACCAGTCAAGATCAGATTTTTGCATTCCGTTAGCGGCCAAGGTTTCTTCAACCACTTCCGACAGCTTAGTAACAGCCACTTTGAACACTTCGTTGCCACGCATTACGCCCCAGTTTTCGTGTACTGACTGTTCATCACCTCGGGTTGGATTACCTACGTATAACAAGTCGCCGTGCGACCCTGATGCATTGATATGCGTGGATAAAATTCCAGGCTCGTCACTGGCTTCTATGATGGTAGCGCCCGCGCCGTCACCGAATAAAATGACCATGGTGCGATCTTCAGGGTTAACCAAGCGACTTAAGCAATCGGTTCCAACAACAAGAATACGCTTGGCCATGCCAGACTTAATGTATTGGTCGGCCACGCTTAGCGCATAACAATAACCGGCACATGCCGCTGCAACATCAAATGCAGGAATGCCGTCTATATCTAAAATACGTTGAATTTCGCATGCTGTGCTGGGAAGCGCATAGCGACCACTCGTGGTTGCGCACACAATCATGTCGATAGATTTCGGGTCGATGCCAGCCATCTCGATGGCTTTTTTACTGGCTTCTGCACCCATGGTAGCAGCGGTTTCGTCTGCTCCAATAATGCGTCGTTCTTTTATCCCCGTACGATCAGTGATCCACTCATCACTGGTATCTACCATTACTTCTAAATCGGCGTTTGTACGTACTTCACTGGGATAATAGCTACCTGTTCCTATAAAGCGTGAATATTTGCTCAAAGCTGCTCCAACAATACCGTTTCTATCTTTGTTTTTATCTTTTCCGGTAAATGCATTTTCGCTTCTTTCATTGCTTGCACGATGGCGTAATAAAAGGCGTCTTTTTGTGCATTTCCATGACTCTTGATAACAATGCCGCGCAATCCTATCAGACTCGCACCGTTATACTGGTCGGGGTTCACGCTGTTATAGATAGATTTCAGTAATGGGAAGGCAATTTTTGCCAATAATCGGGTATAAAAGTTCTTCTGTGACTGGCGTTTTACTTCGTTTATCACTAACTTAGCCAGCCCTTCGCTCGATTTAAGCGCTACATTTCCAGTAAAACCGTCTGTTACCACTACATCGGCATGATCGGTGAAAATGTCGTCGCCTTCTACATAACCAATATAGTTTATGCCTGGCGCATCTTTAAAAAGCTGGTCGGCAGATTTTACCTGTGCGTTACCTTTAATATCTTCTTCGCCTACGTTCAACAAGGCAACCCGTGGCGATGCTATGCCCGCCACCTCTTGCGCAAGCACTGAGCCCATAACGCCGTATTGGAAAAGAATTTCAGGCGTACAGTTCACGTTTGCGCCTAAATCTAAAAGAAATACGTTATGGTGCCCTGTTGTAGGCATCATATTAATGAGTGCGGGCCTATCAATACCTGATAAGGTTTTAAGCAAATAGAACGATAAGGTAAGCAGTGCACCGGTATTACCTGCGCTTACGCACGCGTTTGCCTCGCCACTTTCGACAAGTTCAATAACGCGACGCATAGAAGAATCTTTCTTGTTTCGTAGCGCTGACGTTGGCGCTTCGCCCATCTCAACGACTTGTGAGCAATGCACAATAGTAACGCGGTTTCGTTCAGCGTTGGTAAGGGGCTGTATACCTGCTTTGATGGTATCTTCATCACCGCATAACGTGAAGTGCACGTCTGGGTGAAGTTGAATAGCCTTTACGGCTGCGGGAAGGATAACAGGGGGACCATGATCGCCCCCCATGATATCTAACGCGATGGTTAGTTTAGACAAAATGTAGTCGCCGTATTACGCGCCGATTACTTTCTTGCCTTTGTAATAACCGTCAGCGGTCACGTGGTGACGACGGTGAGTTTCGCCCGACGTTGA
>ENA-OWNT01001019-OWNT01001019.1-seawater-metagenome-genome-assembly--contig:-NODE-1019-length-42597-cov-7.439182_pt1 | contig 42597 bp, 38 predicted proteins | sample MGYA00238136_ERZ651165 | MGnify/ENA primary metagenome ERZ651165 (study PRJEB26861, sample SAMN08777766) | seawater metagenome | isolation source: coastal seawater | place: USA: Florida | collected...
GCTTCGAGAGCCTCGTGCTTGGCGTGCAGACCAGCGCCTGGGGCGGCAACGTGCAGACCCGCATGTCCTATCGAGACGGCGCGATGGTGACGCCCGACGACGACCCCTTGCATGTGTGGTCGCGGCTGTTCGGTGAGGTGGAGGACCCCTCGCTCGACCTGCGCAGGCGCAGCGTGCTCGACCACCTCGCCCGCGAGCTCGACGGACTCAAGCGGGGCCTGCCTGTCGCAGAGAGGGCCCGTCTCGACGACCACCTCGACGCCCTGAGGGACGTGGAGCGCGCCTTGTTCGGCACCGACGCCTGCAGCCCCACCTTGTCCCCCGCCGGCTTCGACCCCTGGAACAACGACCACTTCCCCGACACCTGCGCTGCCCAGATCGACCTGGCCATCACCGCTCTGGCCTGCGGGAGCACACCGGTGGCCGCGGTGCAGATGTCCCACACGGTGAGCCCCGTGACGATGACCTGGCTCGGACACACCCAGGGCCACCACACGCTGTCGCACGCCAACACCCACGATCCGCTCAGCGTGGAAGCCTTCGTGCAAGCCGAGCGGTGGTTCGCCGCCCAGGTCGGCCGGGCCCTCGACGGACTGGCCGCCCGCATCGACCCCGAGACCGGGCAGCGCCTGTTGGACCGCACCCTCGTGCTGTGGGCGAAGGAGCTGGGGGACGGACGGGCGCACACCTGCGAGGGCGTGCCCTGGGTGCTCGCCGGCGGAGGCCTGTCGACCGGTCGCCTGGTGGACCTGGTGGGTGCCACCCAGGACGCCGTGCTCACCACGCTCTGCCAACACCTCGGTCTGGAGGACACCCGCTTCGGACGGGGCACGGCCGGCGCGTTGGAGGTGCTGCGATGACCCGCCTCTCCGCCGCCCTCGCCCTCGCCGCCCTGGCCTGCGCCGAGGTGGCCGACCCCTCGGAAAGACAGCAGGACACCTTCGACACCGGCGTTATGGACGACATCGAGTCCTGCCCGCCCGCCCCGCTGCCGCGGCGACTTCGACGCCTGTCCCACCGAGAATACCGGCACGCCATGGCGGACCTGTTCGACGTCGACGTGGCGATGTACGGCAGCCTCGCCGCAGACCCCACCGTAGACGGCTTCGACAACGACGCGGAGGCCCTGCGGGTGGGCGCCTTGCTGGCAGACCAGTACCGAAGCCTGGCCGAGGCGGTCGCCCTGTCCGCCGACCTGTCGCCGTGGCGTGACTGCAGCCTGGAGGACCCCGACTGCCTCGACGCCACGATCAGCGCCCTGGCCCGCTCGGTGTGGCGACGCCCCCTGAACGCCGAGGAGCACGACGAGCTGACCACCCTGGCGGTCGAGCTCACCCTCGGTGGCACCCGAGAGCACGGCCTGCGGTGGATGCTCGCGGCGCTGCTCCAGTCGCCCCACTTCCTGTACCGCTCCGAGGTCGGCATCGAAGACAGCGACGGAATCTACATTCTCGACGACTGGGAGAAAGCGACGGCGCTGTCCTTCCAGATCTGGGGCACCACCCCGGACGAAGCTCTGCTCGACGCCGCCGCCACCGGGAGGCTCCGCACGGACGACGGCCTCGCGCAGGAGCTGGAGCGCATGCTCGAAGACCCCCGCGTCGACGCTCACCTCACGGACCTCGTCGAAGCCTGGCTGCACCTCGGCCAGCTCGACACCGTGAGTCGCATCGATCTCACGCAAGAGGCCCGGGCGGACCTTCGCGCCGGCATCCGGGAACGCGTGCAGGCGATGACAGACGGCACCCCCAGCGACCTGCTGCGAGCGGGCCTGCTCGTGGATCCCGCCCTGCTCACCACACATGGCGTGCCCGAAGGCTCGGGTCCGGTGCAGCGGGGCGTGATGGTGCGGGAGCTGCTGCTGTGCGAGCCTCTGCCCCCACCGCCAAGCGGCATCGACACCTCCGCACCCGAGGTCGATCCCAGTCAGACCACGCGCCAGCAGGTCGATCAGCACGCCTCAGACCCCGCCTGCGCGGCCTGCCACGAACACATCGACCCACTGGGCTTCGCCTTCGAGCACTACGACCAGCTCGGCCACTGGCGAGATCACGACCATGGCCTGCCCATCGACGACAGCGGGCACCTCGACGGCACACCCTTCGAGGGCGCGCAGGGCCTGGCCCTGCTGCTCGCATCCGACCCGCGGCTGGGCACCTGCTACCTCCAGACCGCGCGACGCTGGCTCCGTGGCCGTCCCACCTGCACCGAGACCACCCCCGAGCTCCCCCTCCAGGCCCCCCTCCGCGAGCTCGACTGGTCCCGCCAATGACCCACTGTTGAGCACGGCGAGCACGGCGTCAGGAGTCGCGAGTTGCACAAACCGCTCGACATCGACTGCGGTTGCGCAGGGTGCCAGGTTTCCGCGGTTGCACAACCCGGCCGCGTGAGGCGCGCAGGGTCGTGCAACCGCGCCGGAAGTCTCCATCTCACGCCGTTCTCGGCTACAGATGCAACTCGGCCCACCTGACGCCGCGCGCAACAACTGGGGAGGTGGGGCAGTCAGTGCAACAAATGGATCCTGACGCCGCGCTCAACACTTCGGAGGCGACCGATGGCATCGGTGAGCTCGGTGGTGTCGAGGCCGGCGTAGCCGAGGCGCAGGTGGGGGCCCGGGCGGGCGTCGAGGCGGAAGGCGCGCTCCGTGCGCACGAACACACCCTTGCGGAGGGCCGCTCGGCTCCATGCTTCCGGGTCGAGGGCACTGTGGCACCACAGGGCGAGACCGCCCGAGGTGGGACGCGGTCGCAGGGGAGAGCCCTCGAGGAGGCCCAGCAGGTGGGCCCTTCGGGTGGCGTACTCCCGGCGCATCCGCCGGATGTGGCGGGGGATGGTGCCGTCCTCCAGCAAGTCTGCGACGGCCAGCTCCACCACCCGGTCTCCTTGGCGGTCGACCAGACGGCGCAATGCCGCGAGTCGCTCGACCAGCGCAGGGGGACCGACCACCCAGCCCAGCCGAAGGCCCGGCGCGAAGGCCTTGGACAAGGTGCCGATGTAGACCACCACCCCAGCCCGGTCCATGCTCGCCAGCGGCAACACCGGCCGGCCCCCGAAGTGGAACTCGTGGTCGTAGTCGTCCTCCAGCACGGGCACGCGGCGCTCGGCCGCCCACCGCAGCAGAGCCATTCGCCGGGGGGCGCTCATCAGAGCGGTGGTGGGGTACTGATGGTGCGGCGTCACGTAGACCGCGCGCAGGTCGTCGGGCAGAAGGTCCACCCGGAGGCCATCCTCGTCGACAGGCACCCCCACCAGCCGGGCCCCCGCGGCTTCGAGGGCACCCCAGGCCGGCGCATAGCCGAGCGCCTCCACTCCCACCTTGTCCCCCGGCCGCACCACCGCACGGGCCACCAGAGACAAGCACATCTGGCTGCCCCGAAGCGCGATGAGCCGGTCCGGTTCGTCCGCCAGCCCCCGCGTCTCTGCAAGCCAGGTCGACAGCACCTGCCGCAGGCGAGGCTCCCCCGCGGGGTCCCCATAGTCGACCAGCCGCCGGCCACGCCCACGCAGCACCCGCCGATAGGCCCGGGCCAGCTCCTCCAGGGGCAGCAGCCGAAGGTCGGGGGTGCCGCCTTCCATCCGGTAGCGACAGTCCGGCACCGGGGCCTGCAAGGGCGTGCGGTGGGGCAGCGGGGGAAGCGAAAACCCCGTGCCCGAAGGTGTCCTGCCATGGCGGAGGGGGGCGTCCTCCACCTCCACCACGACCATCCCGCTGCCCGGTCGGGACGCCAGCCAGCCCTCCGCCACCAGCTCCGCATAGGCCCGCACCACGGTGCTCCGGCTCACGCCCAGCCGCTCTGCCAGCGAGCGCGACCCCGGCAGGCGCACCCCTGCCCGAAGCCGCCCAGACCGGATGTCGGAGGTGATGGAGCGTGCCAGCTCGGCGGCCCCGGCCGACTGTCGGGGCAGCCTGGGAACGTAGTCGCTGCGCATAGAACCGGTATCTCCATCTTGTCCAAACTGGTTTCAGTCATCATACCAGTCCAAGATATCGAAGGTCCATGAGACGCAAAGACAAGCTCCGCCCCGAAGCCGAAGCCTGGTCACTTCTGCTGGCCGCGCCCTACGTCCACCTCGCCGCGGTCACCGCCGACGGCCGTCCGCTGATGCGGGCCATTCATGTGGCGCGACACGATGGCGGCCTCGTGCTCCACGGCGCGCGCCTGGGAGACAAGGTCGAGGCTCTGAGCGGGCGGGTGGTCGTCTGTGCCGAGCGGGTGGTGGCCGAGATTCCATCCCACTTCACGCACGCCGAGCGGGCGTGTCCAGCCACCACCTTCTTCCGCAGCGCGATGCTCCACGGCACCGTCCGCGAGCTCACCCACCCCGCCGACAAGGCCCCTGCACTGCAGGCCTTGATGCAGCGCCACCAACCCCAGGGCGGCTACCGTCCCATCACCGCCGAAGATCCCTTCTACACGGCCTCCATCGACGGCGTGCGGGTATGGCACATCGTGCCCGACAAGGTCGTGGCCAAGGCGGGGCTCGGCAGCAGCAAGCCCGTGGAGTGGAAGCGACGGGCCCTCCGCGGGCTCTGGCGCCTGGGTCAGGTGGACGGGGTGCGCGAGCTGGCCGAGGCCTGGGCGCTCAGCCCGTGGGACAGCCCCCAAGACGGCCTCAGCATCATCCTTCCCGACGACAACCGTGCCCCGGAAGCCGCTGCTCTGCTGGTGGGTCACTACTGGACCACGCACCGCTCCAACGCCCAGCTGGAGGCCCAGCAGCGGGGGTCGACCGCCTGGGTGGGCGCCGAGGATGCCGATGGCCAGCTCATTGCCACCGCCCGCGCCGTCTCGGATGGCGCCCGCTTCGCCTGGGTGCTCGACGTGGCCGTGGCCGCAGACCACCGAGGCCGCGGCATCGGACGGGCCGTGATGGAGGTGCTGCTCGACCATCCTGCCCTGCGCAGCTGTCAATCGGTGGGCCTGCGCACCCGCGATGCCGGCCCCTTCTACGCCTCCCTCGGCTTCGAGCAGCAGACCGGAGCCACCCACCCCACCTGGGTGCGCGCCACCTGAGCCCTGTCCGAAGACGCTGTTCAGCGGGCCACTTCCAACGAACCACGCCCCGCCCGGGTGGTGTGCCAGGACACCGTCCAGGGCCCGTCCCCCGTCACCGGCACCCGCACATGGGCCCGGTGCCCACGCGCCGGAAGCGCAGGCAGCAGGGGCATCGCACCGCTTCCCGAGCGGGTCTGCCCCCAGCCGTCGAGCTGCCCGAGGTCGTGGGTGGCCAGCACCGACTCACCCTCGGACACCGTCACCCGCACACCGGGCACCCGGCCGATGCGGGCCGCCTGCTCCAGTCCCGAAGTACCCAGGTAGCCCATATTCTCGACCACAATCAGCAGGTCGGCCGCCGCCGTTCCCCGGGCCTCCACGCTCACCGTGCAGCGCACCTCCGGCAGCACCCGGCGGGCCCGCTCCACGATGGCGAACACCGTGTCGAGCTCGCGGGCCAGCATGGCATCGGGCGGGTTGCGCACTGTGCGCTGCATCTCGATGCCTCCCACCTCCACGGCCCCGAGCTGGGGGTGCTCCAGAGGCGTCCAGGCGCGTGTGCCCGGCTGGTCGGAGAACCAGGCAACAAGCCCCTGAAGCACCTCGGGCTCAGGGTCTCGGAAGAACTGCGCCACGCTCCTGGTGGTCACCCCGGCAGCCGCGAAGGGGTCCCAGATCTCCAGGGTGTAGCCCGCCACGCCGAACACCGTGGCGAGGGTGTCCGCCCACACGCCGCCGATGGGATTGGCCGCGTCGTAGGTGAAGTCAGGATGGACCGCAATGGCGGCGTAGTCGGTGTCTTGGACGCAGTCGCGGCCCAGCGAGCGCATGAGCGCCACGTCGTCTCGGCCCAGCGGCGTGTCGGCCCGGTAGGGGGGCGTGAGCAGGGCCCCAGTGAAGGTGTGGAGGCTGACCGCAGCGGAGACGTTTGGCCGGGCGTGCAGGGCGTCGATGACCGCCCGCGACTCCGGTGCGCTGCCAGGAAAGGCCCCGGCGTCCATCCCGAACATGCTGAAGGGGCGCCAGCCGCCGGGAAAGTTGCGGTTGAGGTCGAGGCCGAACTCCCGCGTGGCCCCGGTCCAGCGCACCCCATCCCACGCCACGAAGCGGCCCTCCTCCGCCACGAAGAAGGCGTCGTCGGGGTCGTCGTCGGGGGTGCGAAAGCGCATGTGGAGCGGGTGCGTCTCGTCGATCACGAAGGCCCCGGCGGGGTGCCTCCACCGCATGAGACGCACCACCCCGTCACCGTCCATGTCCTCGGGAGACCAGCCCGTGCGCACGCTGCCCTCGGGGGGCGGACGCAGTGTACTGCGGATGTAGGGGGCGCCGTCGAGCATCGCCGCATAGCCATCGGGGCTGATGCACGGCACGACGTAGATGGTGTGACGGCCGAGCCAGTCGGCGAAGCGGGCATCCTGCGCCGCACGGCTCGCCCACCGCTCGAGTGCGTCGAGGGCCCCCATCACCCCCGCCCACTCGGCACAGTGGGTGCCGCCATCGAGCCAGAAGGCCGGGCGACGGTCCCGGTCGGCATCGACGTGGCCGAGGCTCACGAGCCAGATGGGACGGCCTTGTGCAGACAGGCCGATGCTGTCCACCTGCACCCACTCCGGATGCCGGTGGGCCAGCGCATCGAGGGCCGCAGACAGCTCCGAGAGCGTCAGGTAGGACGAGCGTGCCATCGGGACTCCTTGTGACACGGTGACAGGAATCGGGGGACGGGCCGCTGCTATCGTGGCCACGTCCGTGGAGGTCCAGATGTCTCGGTCGACGTTCGGGTGGGTGCTTGCAGCCGGTGTTCTCGTTGGATGTGTGGGGGACAAGTCCACCGATCCAGACTCGGGCTCTGCGGAGGACGGCGGCGAAGACGAAGGGACGGGCGATGATGGAAGCGGCGACGGCGGGACCGGCGACGATGGGGCCGGCGATGGTGGGTCTGGTGATGATGGGTCTGGCGACGACGGCGCAGACACCAGCGACACCGCGGATCCGGGTCCCGTGGACCGCTGCGCCCCCCTGCCCGAGCCCGAAGGCACCGTGGTCGACGTCACTGTCGACGACGTGGGCAACCTGAGGTCCATCGTCTCGGGTGCAGAGCCCGGCACCACCATCCGCTTCGCAGCCGGCACCTACGCGCTCAACGGCGAATACCTGTGGGTCGACGTTCCCGGCGTCTCCTTGCGGGGCGTCTCCGGCGACCCCGCCGCGGTCGTTCTCGACGGGGGCTACACCACCACCCAGGTCATCTCGGTGAAGGCCAGCGACGTCACCATCGCCGACCTGACCATCCGCCGCGCCTACACCCACGCCGTGCATGTCAATCCGGCCGACGGCCACGTCACCGGCACGGTCATCCACGACATCGTCGTCGAAGACCCCGGCCAGCAGGGCATCAAGGTCAACCAGTCCGGCACCTGGTACGCCGACGAGGGCACCATCCGCTGCTCGGAGATCAAGCTCACCGACGCCGGCCGTCCGCAGATCCGAGACAACTGCTACACCGGTGGCATCGACGCCCACCGCACCCGCGGCTGGCACGTCCACGACAACCACATCTCGGGCTTCTGGTGCGACTCGGGCCTGTCCGAGCACGGCATCCACTTCTGGCAGTTCAATGCCGACACCCGCATCGAGCGCAACACCATCGTGAACTGCGCCCGGGGCATCGGAGTGGGACTCGTGGAGTCGGCCAGCTCCCCGCGGGTGTTCGAAGGCACCTCCTGCGACGACGTGGAGGCCTTCGTGGAGGACTACGACGCCGTCATCGTGAACAACAGCATCCTCGCCGACGACGACCGCCTCTTCGCCTCCGCCAGCGGCTTCGACACCGGCATCGCCCTCACCAGCGCCTGCGGAGCCACGGTCGCCCACAACACCGTCTACAGCACCAGCGCGCCATTCTCGTCGATCGAGTGGCGCTATGAGGGGACCCAGCGGGCGCTTGTGGGCAACAACCTCGTCAGCCACGCCATGAAGGCCCGACCCGGCGCCGTGGTGACCGAGGCCGGCAACCTCGACAGCGCCTCTGCCACCGACTTCGTGGATGCCGCAGGCCACGACCTCCACCTCGCCCCGGACAGCCCGGCCATCGACGCCGGGGACGACCTCTCCGACGACGCGCCCCACGACGACATCGACGGAGATGCCCGGGAGGATGGCGCACCCGACGTGGGCGCCGACGAGCGTTGACCCCACTCGGGGCGCTACGCAGCCGCATGTCCAATGCCTTCGCCGACCTGCCCCTGTCCGACGCCCTGCTCGAGGCGGTGGCCGGCTTTGATGCCCCCACCGCGATCCAGGCCGCCGCTCTGCCCTCGCTGCTCGACGGCGCGGATGTTCTCGCCCAGGCCTGCACCGGCAGCGGCAAGACGGTCGCATTCGGCCTCGCTCTACTGCAGCGCATCGCCCCCCAGCAGCTGCATCCCCAGGCGCTCGTGCTGTGTCCCACGCGGGAGCTGGCCGAGCAGGTGGCCGGTGCCTTGCGGCAGCTCGCGAAGAGGCTGTCCAACACCCGCATCACGGTCCTCTCTGGGGGACGGCCCCTGCGCCTGCAGCGACAGGCCTTGTCTCGCGGGACCCAGGTCGTGGTGGGCACCCCCGGTCGCGTGGTCGACCACCTCCGGCGCGGGGATCTCGACCCCGCCGAGCTGAAGGTGCTGGTGCTCGACGAGGCCGACCGTCTCCTCGACATGGGCTTCGCCGACGAGGTGGGTGAGGTGGTGGCCCGCACGCCGAGAACGCGCCAGACGATGCTGTTCTCGGCCACCTACCCGGAGGCCGTCGCCACGCTTGGAGGAGAGGTCCTGCGCGACCCCGTGGTGGTGCGGGTGGACAGCCAGGTCGCCGATGATGTGCTCCATCAGCACATCCTGCACTGTCCTGCCAATCGCCGCTGGGAGACCGTGGCCCGCCTCCTGCGGCACCACCAACCCGACTCCGCTCTGGTGTTCTGCGAGACCCGCGGCGACTGTGAGCGCCTCACCGACTTTCTGCAGAGCCAGGGGGCGGCTGCCCTCGCCATGCACGGCAACATGGAGCAGCGCGACCGGGACGACACCTGGGTGCAGCTCGCCAACCAGAGCGTGCAGGTGGTGGTCGCCACCAACGTCGCCGCCCGTGGGCTCGACCTCGACGCCCTGACGCTGGTCGTCATCGCCGAGCTGTCCCCCGACCCCGCCAGCCACATCCACCGCATCGGGCGCACCGCGCGGGCGGGAAGGCGCGGCCTCGCTGTGAGCCTGGTGGCCGGCGACCGGGAGGCCCATCGCCTCGCCCGGATCGAAGCCCACCTGGGCACACGCATCGCCCCCCACCCGCCCCTGCCGGCCTCACTCCCCGACTTCGCCACGCCCCGCTACCGCACGGTGCTGGTGCTGGGCGGCCGGTCCAGGAAGCTTCGCAAGGGGGACCTGCTGGGCGCTCTCGTGAAGGACGGCGGCATTCCCCCGGCGGCCATCGGCACCATCACCCTTCGTCAGACCACCTGCGCCGTGGCCATCGAAGCCCCCCATGCCCAGGCGGCGGTCCGGTACCTGCGGCGCGGTCGGGTGAAGAAGGCGCGGGTGCGGGCGGTGCTCCTCTGAACGCGTCGCCAAGGGCGGGCCCGTCTACTCCTCGCCGGCCTCCACCTTCGCCTTGTAGGCCCGCCTCGCCGCCCGCATCGCGTTGCGCTTGCGCTTCTTCTCCCGCACCCGCAGGTCGGCCACATACAGGCGCTCCACCTTGGCCCGGGCCCAGGGCGTCTTCCGCAGGAACTTCAGGCTCGACTTGATGCTCGGGTCGTGGCTGAAGCACCGCCAGCCGAAGCGGTCGGCCAGGCCATCGAAGCCATATCGATCGACAAGCTCCTCCAGCAGGGCCTTGAGGGTGACCCCATGCAAGGGGTTGGCGGGCTGTTCGGTGGACACGGGGGCTCCTCGGCTGCCGGCCCCGTAGCCGATCTCAGCACGGGGCGACTTGTCACTCCGTAAGTGCTGACTTACAGTAAGTATGAACTTACGGAGAAGCCGATGGGCGCCCTCGCCACCCCCGAAGCCCGGGCGCTCGACGCACTGGGCCACCACACCCGACGCACCATCGTGTCGCTGCTGGCCCGGCGTCCGCAGGCGGTCGGCGAGCTGGCGGCTGCACTTCCGGTGTCCCGTCCCGCGGTCAGCCAACACCTGCGGGTGCTTGAGGAGGCCGCGCTGGTGCAGCACCACAAAGACGGCACCCGGCGCATCTACCGCATCGACCCCACCGGCTTCCTGTCGGCGCGGTCGTGGCTGGAGACCTTCTGGATGACCGCCCTCGACCGCTTCGCCGCGCTCGTGGAGCAGGCGGTCGAGGAGCCCACCCCATGAGCCTTGCAGAACCCGTGCGGCAGTCGATTCGCGTGCGCGTCCCCGCAGCGAGGGCTTTCGCCATCTTCACCCAGCAGGTCGACGGCTGGTGGCCGGAGAGTCACCGGCGCTTCCCGGAGTCCACCCTCACCCTCGCACCCGGCGAAGGCGGCCAGCTCGTCGAGCGGAGTGCGTCCGGAGAGGTCCACCAGCTGGGCGAGGTCGTCACCTGGGAGCCCCCCGGTCGGCTCGCCTTCTCCTGGCGCCTCGGAGCCCCGCCCACGGCCCCCACGCTGGCCACCATCCGCTTCACCGAAGAACACGACACCACCCTCGTGGAGGTCGTTCACGTCGAGGGTCCCCACGCGCTGCCCGACTGGGTCCGCACCGCGCGCATCTTCACCAGCGCATGGCGCCATGTGCTCGACGCCTTCGCCGCCCACCTCCCCTCGGAGTCCTGAATGTCCGCCAAGCTCTACGCCGCCGCCGTCCTCATCCAGGCCAGCCCCGACACGGTGTGGTCGCTGCTCACCGACGCCAGCTCCATGACCGACTGGAACAGCACCATCGTGTCGATCGACGGCACCATCGCAAAGGGCGAGAAGATCGCCGTGGTGAGCAAGGTCGACCCCAGCCGCACCTTCAAGCTCAAGGTGTCGGAGTTCGAGCCCCCCCGCCACATGGTGTGGAGCCAGGGCAACTTCATCTTCAAGGGAAAGCGCACCTACACCGTCACAGACAAGGGCGAGGGCCAGGTGGAGGTGAGGATGGAAGAAGCCTTCAGCGGGCTGTTCTCGGGCCCCATCAGCAAGTCCATCCCCGACCTGCAGCCGAGCTTCGACCAGCTCGTGGCCGACCTCAAGGCCGCCGCGGAAGCGAGGTAGCAGGTCGGTCGACCGCGCCTTCGCTCAGACCGCCCGACACAGCCACATGTGGTCCCAGTAGGGCCCGTCGCAGGCGTCTTCGGGCAGCGTCCGGGGGACCGGGGTGGGCGCGAATCCAGCCGCCTCCAGCAGCTGGCGCCAGGTGTCCACCGACAACAAGCTCTCCTCGTGGGACATGTGGACCGCGTGCACGCCGCCGCCATCGCGCAGCAGGAAGGCGTAGTCGGTGCGGAACATGTCGTCGTCGGGGTCGGGGTCCCAGCAGCGCACGATGAACTGCAGCCCGAGGCCGTCGGCTTCGCTGGCGTCGTCGTCGGTGGACTCTTCGAAGGACTCGCGCACGCAGTCGGGCACCAGGAGCAGCACCCCACCCTCCTGCAGGTGGACCCGCGCGGTGGTCAGGGCCGCGAGCACATCTGCGCGGGTGGTGATGTGCCCGATGGCGTCGTGGATGAGGACGGCGTCGAAGGTGCGCTCCAGGCGCATCGTGCGCATGTCGCCCACGACGTGGGTGCAGTCGGGGTTGGCTTCTTCGGACAGCGCCAGCATCTTCGGGGACAGGTCGGTCACCGTGGTGTCGAAGCGGAGCTTCATGAAGGTGGCGTTGTTGCCCGCGCCCCCGCCCAGCTCCAGCAGGGTCGCCGGAGCGCCCCCCAGCACGCTGTCGAAGTGGGACACGAACTCAGCGCACTCCTCGGCGTGGTCTTCGCGGGGGTCGAGGAGCGGGTACCAGTCGACGTAGGTGTCGTAGATCGAGCCTTCTTGCACGGAACCTCCGTTGGGCGGCCAGACGGTAGCCCGCTGGCGCCGCCTCAGCCGACCTCCCGGACCACCCGCTCCACAAACGCCCGCACCCGAGGCGCCAACAAGCGACCGTGGGGGTAGACCACATGAACGCCTCCCACTTCGGGACTGTGATCGCCCAAGACACGCACGAGTCGACCTTTCTCGACATCCTCGGCGACCGCCAGTGACGGGAGATGGGCGAGCCCGAGCCCTGCCAGCGCCGCCGCCCTCACCATCGGCACATCGTTCGCCCGCAGCCGGGCACGCACCGGCCACAACCGCAGTCCCCCCTCCAACCACAGCGGCCACACGGTGCGCTTGAGATCGGGAACGGCCGCCAGCAGGTCGTGTTCGCCAAGCGCATCCAGACTCTGGGGACAGCCCATGCGGGCGAGGTAGGCGGGACTGGCGACGGTCCAGAGGTCGGCCGACCGCAGGCGACGCGCGGCGAGGTGGTGGACGTCAGGGGGTGGTCCCACCCGGATGGCGACATCGATGCCGTCCCGCAGCAGGTCGACCTTGGCGGAGGTGAGCAGCACCTCCACCTCCACCTCGGGGTGGTCGGCGAGAAAGCCCGCCACGATGTCCCGCAGAAAGTGCTCGCCCACGGTGTGGTCGGCAGACACCCGCACCGTGCCCGCCACCTCGGCGGTGCGGGCGGTCACGGCGTGGTTGGCTTCATCGGCCAGCCGAACCATGGCTGCACAACGCTCCGCATAGCCGCGGCCGATGTCGGTGAGGTGGACCGTGCGTGTGGTGCGGCGCACAAGCTCCACCCGCAGGCTGTCTTCGAGCACCGAGAGCCGGCGACTCACCGTCTGCTTGGACACGCCCAGCGCCTGCGCAGCCTCCGTGAAGCTCTGCGTGCGGGCGAGGGCGGCAAAGATGCGCATGTCGTCGAGGCTGACCATGGCCACACTGTTCCAATATCAGGACAATCCGTTCCAACCTGGAGCCATTGTCTCGATACCTGTACCGACTATGCTGCAGCTCCGCTGGAGGCCACATGAGCGTCGACTTCCAACACAGCGTCGAGATTGCGCGACCCGCCGACGAGGTGTTCGCCTTCGTCGCCGACTTCGCCAACAACCCCAGGTGGCAGGGCGGCATGGTCGCCTGTCGGTGGACGAGCGAGAACACCGGCCAGGTGGGCTCCACCTACGCCCAGGAGGCGCGCTTTCTCGGTCGCCCCATCATCACCGAGTTCGAGGTGGTGGCGGTGGATCCCGGTCGCAGCATCGAGATCAACTCCACCAAGAGCACCTTCCCCATCCAGGTCACCCGCTCGGTCGAGCCCCTCGGCGACGGCGCCTGCCGGGTGACGGCCCATGTGCGTGGTCAGCCCACCGGGTGGATGAAGTGGCTGAGCGGGATGGTGAAGGGCAGTGTGCGCAAGGACTACGCGAAGCTGAAGGACCTCCTGGAAGGCTGAACGCGGGCGGGTCAGCGCCGGGCCACTTTCATCGTGCCGTCCTTGCCCCAGCCATCAATCTCAGCGCGCACCCGGCCATAGACGATGTCGTCGAGGTTGTTCGACTTCGTGGGACCGGTCACGCCGTGGTCCGCCGCGGAGGCCGCTGCCGAGCCGTACTCGATGTAGATGAACTGGCCGCGGGTGAGCTGGGCGATCTGGCGGAAGGCGTAGCTGCCACGGTCGTCGAGACCACTGGCGGCCACGGTGTGTACGCGAATTCCGCGATGGGCGGCAGCAGCGGCGGCCCGGCCGTAGGTGACGTCCTCCTGGTAGTCCATGTGGGGCTGGGCATCGGCGATGACGAAGGCCACACGCGCCGCGCCCTCCCGCCAGTCCATGCCGGCCACACCCACTGCGAGGCCCTGGTTCAAGGACTCGGGACCATCGCCACCACCACCCGCCGAGATGGTCTGGAGGGCCTGGTCGAAGCCGTGGAGGTCGGTCGTGAAGGCGTGCTTGCGGGTGACGTACTCATCGCCGATGTCGCGGTAGAGCACGGCGCCGTAGCGCAGGTCGACGCCCTGGGAGGCATCGGCGCGCAGCTTGTCGGTGACGCTGAGCAGAGTGCCCTTGATGCGATCGATCTCGTCGCCCATGGAGCCTGTGGTGTCGATGATGAAGCAGACGTCGACGGGCACCGGGGCACCGGCCTCGAGGCCGCGGGAGTCCACACCGAGGTCGAGCTCCTCGCTTTCGCCGTCCCAGCGCACGGTCTGCACCGCACCATCGGCGGTCGCGGCCTGCACGAGCCAGCCACCTTCCGGGGCATCACCGGCGATGGGGAGGTCGCGTCCGGGCACCTTGAGTTGGGGGTAGAGGGGCACGCGGCCGTCGCCATACGCCCGGCCCGCCCACACCACGGTCTCGGTCGCCGGGTCGAGCACGCTCACCCGGGCATCGGGAATCGGCCGTCCGGCGTCGTCGAGCACCTGCACGAAGCGGCGCCCGGTGACGTCGAGGGTGTCGGCCCAGCCAGCGATGTCGGAGCGGGCCCCCCAGTCGGCCACGTAGCCGAGCCAGCCGTCGAAGTCGGCGTTGTCGTCGGTGGTGCCGGCCTTCAGGGATGGCTGGGCGACCGGCATCGGGACGCGGCGGTCGGAGATGCGGCCCGTCGACCCACCCCCACCGACATCCCCGGCCTCGACATACCCGAGGGCCATGAGCTCCTCGGCAGCGGCGGGCACCGGAGGGGCGGCCTCACGGGCAGTGCGTCGAGCGCCCCCCTTGCGCACGGAGGCCGTGCCCGAAACCGCCATCGGCGCTGCGTCGTAGTCGTCCAGACCAAGCGAGTCTTCGAGGACATCGCCCCGATAGCCGCCTCCGCCCGTCGGTCCACGCCCACCCCGGTTCATCGCCCGCATCGTGCGGGACTCCCACCCCGCCACTTCGGTGGACCGCATGGGCTGTCCCGCGAGATCACCGTCGAGATCGAGTTCTCCGAGGTCCTCCGTCCACCGGAAAGCCACCGTCTCGCTCACCTCGGTGCCCGTCGCATCCGGCGTACCGGTCGCGTCTGGCGTGTCGGGGACATCGACCGGGTCGACCGGCTCCACCTTGGGAAAGCAGCCGGCGACAGACAAGAGCAGGGCGAGGGACAGCGAGGCACGCATGAGGACTCCGAAGGCGGCGGCCGGGGGAGGGTCCCGGCGCGGTCGGGCCTTCAACGGAGCCGGCGCACCGCGCTTACAGCGGGGCCGGAAAAAGGTGCCGCTCAGTCGGCGTCCAGCGTGGGGTAGTCGGTGTAGCCCTCGGCACCCGGCGTGTAGAAGAGGTCCATGCGCGGGGAGTTGAGGGGCGCATTCCGCTCCAGGCGGGTGACCAGATCCGGGTTGGCCAGGTAGGGCCGGCCGAAGGCGATGAGGTCGGCCTTGCCTGCAGCGAGGTCGGCGTCTCCGCGGGCCCGGTCGTAGCCCCCCACCAGGATGAAGGGGCCGCCGAAAGCCGCCTTGAGCCGGGCCTTCAGCGCGTCGGACACCGGGGGCGCCCCCATCGCGGAGTGGTCGACCACATGCAGGAAGGCCAGGCCCAGCTTGCCGAGTCCCTCCGCCAGCGCCGCGAACTGGGCGTCCTGTCCTTCAAAGGGACCCACCGCATTGAACACCCCGCCCGGCGACACCCGGATGCCCACCTTGTCGGGTCCGATGGCGTCGGCCACCGCTTCGGCCACCTCCAGCACGAAGCGGTTGCGGTTGTCGGCCGAGCCGCCGTAGGCATCGGTGCGCTGGTTTGCGGCGGGCTGGAGGAACTGGTCGAGCAGGTAGCCGTTGGCGGCATGCAGCTCGACGCCATCGAGGCCTGCAGCGACCGCATTCCGTGCGGCATGCACATACTCGTCCCGCGCCTGGGCGAGGTCGTCGGCGGTCATCTGCCGGGGCTCGGGGTGGTCCTGGGGACCCTGAGCGTCGGTGTACATCTGCCCCGGCGCGGTGATGGCGCTGGGGGCCACGAGCTCGGCACCTTCGGGCATGTTGGCGGGGTGACCGATGCGGCCAGTGTGCATGAGCTGGGCGAAGATGCGCCCGCCACGGTCGTGTACGGCATCGGCCACCAGCTTCCAGCCCGCCACCTGGGCCTCGGAGTACAGGCCGGGGATGCGGGCGTAGCCGAGGCCGTTGGGACTGGGCGCCACCCCCTCGGTGATGAGCAGGCCCGCATCGGCGCGCTGGGCGTAGTACTCGGCCATGAGCGCGTTGGCAGCGTTGTTCTCGACCGCCCGAGAGCGGGTCATGGGCGCCATCACCACCCGGTTGGGGAGGGTGAGCTGGCCGAGCGACAAGGGGGTGAAGAGGGGAGACGACATGAGGACCTCATGGGCAGAAGCGAACGGCGCCAGTGTCTTCGCGCCGCCAGCACGGACAAGCGGTCCACCGCGAGGCAGGCGAGACATGTCATCGAGAACAACATCAGCAAGGGCACTCTCAGCCACACCCATCCTCACTCATGCCGGGATGTCGGAGCCGCACCTGGACGCGGGGCCCGGCAATGAGCGTCGCGTCGGCGCCCGCTCGTCGGCGAGGAGCGCGCCTTCGCCCCACCAGATCGACGGACCGGCCGCCATGGTGGCAAAGATGCTGTCATCCGGTGCGAAGCGGAGCGGGTCGAGCAAGGTGAAGTGGCCGCCCAGCGAGTGGCCCCTCGTAGCCCACCCCTACGAGCCGCAAGTCGCCCAGCTCATCACGCCTTCAGCGACGGACGGTGCAACCCCGGTGGCATCCAGACCTGTCTCCCAAACGGGCCTCCCCCCACCATCCGCCCCCGTCGCGCTCCGCTACCGTGGGGCCTCCACCACCCGGCCCGCGCGCGCCGCCGCCTGAAGCATCGCCCCATGTCCGCCTCCACCCTCCCCGCCGGCCTGCTGCTCGTCGCCGCCAGTGCCCTCGGGCTCCGCCTGCTGCCGGCCGCCCGCGCGGATGCCCGGCCGTGGGTGGAGGTCCTGCTCGCGTGCGGAGCGGGGCTGGGCCTCGCGGGGGTCGGCGGGCTGTGGACCTCCGCCTTCTTCCTCCCCGAAGCCCCAGGCGTCATCAGCACTCCCGACTTCGCCGAGTATTGCGGCAGTGTCGCCCACTACATCCACGGCGAGTGGTGGCGCTGGAGCTCCAATCGGTCCACCCTCGCGGGCGGGCCCGCCATCTTGCTCTCGCCGTGGCTTGGCGTCGTAGATGGCCTGCTGGTGGGTGCTCTGGTGGGCCAATTCCTCACCGGTGCCGGCCTGTACCTGTGGGGACGGGCCATTCACTCCCGCGCCGCCGGGCTCGCCGCCGCACTGCTGGCCGCCACGGTGGTCCCCCTGGCCGTGTTGGGACGCACCCTCACCTACTACCCTGTGCTGGTGGGCTTTCTCACCCTCGGCACCGGGCTCGTGGCCGTGGCCTGGCGGTGGCCGAGGCCCCCCACCTTCCTGCTCGGCGGTGCGGGTGTGGCGCTGTGCCTGCTGGTCGACCCCCGCGGGCTGCTGTGGGGACTGTCGCTGGGCGGAATGCTGCTGCTGGCCGTGCTGGTGCAGGCCATCGACCGGAACTGGAAGCGGGGACTGTCCCGCCTCGCCCTTGGACTCGCCGCCGTCGGCCTGCCGGTGTGGCTCGCCTGGGCGGAGGCCGACCGCGCCTACCTGCCTCAGACCACCACCCTCGAGGAGCTCGGAGACCCCACCAAGGGCTGGGAGACGCATGTGCGGGTGCTGTCGGATCCCAACGTGCCCATGACCGCGGAGCGTGGCTACATCTGGGGCCGCTCCAGCCTGTGGAATGTGCCCGACACGCTGCGCTTTCTGCATGCCCAGTCCCAGCGCGTCCCCGACGAGATTCGACACAGCGCGCTCACCCAGCGGGGCAAGGAGGCCTGGCTGGAGCCCTACCTGGGCTGGGTGGCGGCGTCCGGGGTGGTCGCAGCCATTGGCTTGTGGCGACATCCGGCGCGCCTGCTGCTGCTCCTGGGGACCTGCGTGCCCTTTGTGGCCGTGCTGCGGGGGGCGGTGGACATGCGCTTCGCCAACCTGCGCTTTCTCGGCAACGGCATGGTGTTCATCCCGCTCCTCATCGGCGTCGGACTCGCCGTGCTGGCCGGCACTGGACGCACGGGACGGTCGCGCCTGCCGTGGCGGCTACCGGCCGCGGTCCTCCTCGTGTTGGCCACCGTGCTGGGCACCCTTCCAACCGACCTGTCCCCCAGCGCGCTCTGGAGAGACCCCCTCCCCGCCAACCTGGGCAACACCGTGCGAGAGCACCTCAACGACGCGGGGGATGGCCGGATGTGGCCCCGCTGTCAGGTGCAGATGAACCAGGACCGCGCGAAGGGACAGCCCACCTGGCTCAAGCGGCTGCCGCCCGCCGGCGACAGCACATCCGCCGACTGACCCAAAGCCGGTCTACAGGCCGACCGCAGACCGCAAGTCCGCCGCAGACATCGCCCCCGGGCGCCGACCGCCGGCCTCGGCAATGGCGACCAGCGCGTCATTCACGGGGGTGGGCACGCCCAGCCTGGCCCCCAGCTTGCGGATGGGATGGTGCAGCGTGGCCGTCTCCAGATCCGCCCCTCGGGCAAGAGCATGGCGGGTGGAGCCACCAACCCTCGGAAGCCCGTCCACTGCCGCCGTCCGCAGAGGTCCGACCCGGTCCCCCAGCTCCTGAAGCGACCGATAGGCGAGCCCCGCCGCCTTCCACACCGCCTCCGCCTCCGCACGCGCGGCGAGAACCACGTCGTCGGGGATCTCATCGCACAGGGCAACCACCACGCCAGCCAGGTTCGCCAGCAGCTTCGCCCGAATCCACGGCGCGACCTCGGCCTCCACCTCGGCCCGAAAGCCCGCCGCCACCAGGTGCTGCGCCAGCCACGCTGCGATGGGGTCTTCGCCGGTCCGCCCCCAGCCGCCGAGCAGCACGGCTCCCGGCGTGGGAACACCCGCCAACACCACCGTTCCCGGCTTGCGTCGCTCGGCGGGCACATACACCATCCCCGCCGTGGTGGGGTGGCCCCGGTCCAACAGCACATCGAGGGGTCGAGACCCGTTCTGGAGGCTGACCACGGGCACATCGACGGGCAGCCCGGCCACGGCTTCGGCGGTGTGTTGCCCCATCACGCAGACCGCCACCACATCGCCGGGTCGAAGGAGCGTGGGGTCGAGGCGCGGCACATTGGGGACCCGCAGGCGCAGAGAATCTCCGGGAAGACGCAGGTCAAGGCCATCTCGAGCGAGTCGCCGACCATGCTCTCCACGGGCCACCAGCAGCACCGGCAGCCCGGACGCATGGAGCAGCCCGCCGAGCCCGGCCCCGATGGCGCCTGCACCGAGCACAACGAGACGCTCTGGCATGGGACTCAACCCGCCCATGCCGAGCCGAAGAAGGACGGCACCCGCAGACCGCGCCCGGTGGTGAGGCAGCGACGGATGACGGGTGGGGCGACACGCATCGGCAGCTCAGGGGTCGAATCGGGGGGGAGACTCTGCGGGTGAACCGTACTGCAGGGCGGTCGGAGCCGCAGCTGCTGAGGAGGTGCGACCTGAACCGCCGGCGGCCCACCTTTTCGCCAACTTGCAGAGTCATGACACAAGACAAGATGGAACACCGCCTCTGAGCGCATGGCGCTGGCGAAGCGTGGCCCAACCCAAGGGGCCAACAAGAGGTGTGTGTGCATCATGCAATGTGGTGGGCGACGTGCGTCTGTGCACTGTCGGCCTGTGGCGCCGTGGACCGTGTGGACACGGGCGAGCCGAACGACCCCTTGCCGTCCTGTGGACTGCCTGCCGAGGTGCCCCACGACCCCGATGCGAGCTGGCTTCCCGGCGGTGAAGGGCCTTGGCGAGACCGCGTCGTGCTGGCCTGCGCCGATGAGGACGGGGCCCTCCACGAGCTCGGGGTGTTCGCCCACAACGCCGATGTGCCCACCATACTCAGCACATCCGATGGCCGGACGGCGGTGGCCTTCCAGCACTACTCCACCACCGACCCCAGCGCATTCGACGTGATGCAGGTGCAGGTGTCCCACGACCACGGTGCGCACTGGGAGCCGCCCGTGCGACTCGAGGTGGAGGCACTGCCCGCCGCCTTCGACCGACCGGTGGACCCCACCCTGGTTGAGCTGGCCGATGGTCGGTTCAGGCTCTATTTCTCGTGGAGGGGTCCCGAAGCGACCGTGCACATCGCCTCCGCAACCGCAAGCCAACTCACCGGACCCTACACCTACGACCCGGGCCCGCGCGTGATGTTGCCCGGTGCCGAGGTGCGAGACGCCAGCGTCGCCCTCCACGACGGTCGATGGCACCTGTATTCCCCGGGAGGCTACGATCCAGCGTCGCCGGCACCCGCGGTGCACGCGGTGTCCACCGATGGGCTCTCCTTCACGCTGCTCGACCCCGTGCAGCTCGACGCCCTGATGCTGGGGTCGGTCCAGTCCGAGGCCGACCACCTGCGCTTCTTCGCCAGCGGGCGGCAAGGGGTGGTGTCCGCCACCTCCGCCGACGGGGTCGACTGGAAGCTGGAGCCCCCTGTCCTGCTCCCCATGCGCTTCGACCCGGGAGTGGTCACTCGACCCGACGGCACCCGCATGATGGTGGCGACCGCGCTGCACACCGACCTCTGAAACCGGCCGACGAAGCCGTCAAAGCGGCCTGTCACAGGCCATCTTCAGCGAGTCCACCTGCGCCTTCCACCGCCCACCGGCCGACCGAAGCACCGCGATGTCCTCCGCCGCTCCGGTGCAGTCCCCCATGGCCTCCACCCGCGTGCGGGCCCGCAGCCACCGGGCCTCGAAGTGCAGCGGGCTGGTGGCGTGGGCAGCGAGAAAGGCGTCCACCGCGGACACCGTGCGCTCCGGTGCCACCCCGCTGTCCACCCCGTCGAGCACGCGGGCCCAGGCGCGTGCAGCCGAGCGGGCCGTCGTTGGGTCAGGCCGGGGCTCCGCGGAGCCGGTCTTCGCGGAGCCGGTCTTCGGGGGGACGGTCTTCGGGGGGACGGGCTTCAGGGGGACGGCCTCGACCGCTGCTGGCTCCCGAGACGCGACCTCAGGCGCAGGCACCGCTTCCACCACGGAGACCGCTGGCACAGGACCCGACCACCGCTCGCCCGCCCGCAGGTTTCGCGCGCCCCCCGGCCACTGGACCGCCACCGCCCCCCGCTCCACCCGCACATGCACCTGCTCGCCATCCCGGGCCACCGAGAAGCGCGTGCCCGTGACCGACACCTCCACCTCGCCGGCCACCACCACGAGCGCCCGCCCCTCCCCGCGCGGGTCCACCTCGAAGACGGCCCGCCCCTCGTCCAGGCGCACCCGGGCTCCCCGCTCCGACCGCGCCTCCACCACCAGGGTGCCCGCCCCGGTCGCGACCGCCGCAGGGGTGAGCACCTGCCCGTCTACAGTGGACAGCACGGCAATCTCACCGACAGACGGCAGGTCGATGGGGCGCTGGGACCATGCGAGGCCAAGCGCCAGCAGGGCGACCGCCGCCACCGCCATCACCGGCCAGCGACGCCGAGGAAGCCGACGGGGACGCAGGCTCCGGCGCTCCATCGTGGTGGGCTGCAGACGCACCCGCATGGCCGACAGCTCTCGGTCTTCGAGCACTGGGGCGCGCTCAGCGGGCGTGGGCTGGAGCAGCTGGGCGATGCGGGGGTCGACGGGCTCGCTCACCGGGGCCTCCGCAGCAGCACGACATTCTCGGCGGAGCCGGCCGGCGACCACCCCCGGGCATCGAGGGCCCGGCGGAGCGCCTTGCGGGCACCGTGGAGGCGCGAGTAGACCGTGCCGGCGGGAATCTTCAGCATCTCGGCCGCGGCCTGGGTGGACAGCTCCTCCAGGTCGACCAGCACCAGCACCTCGCGCTGTCGGGTGGTGAGCTCGTCGAGGCAGGACTGCAGCAGGCGCCGCTCCTGGGCGGCGATGGCGAGGTGGTCGGCGGGCCGGTCGGTGCCGTGGGGTTCGGGCACCCGGTCGAGGCCCACGAAGCGACGCAGGGCCGACCGGCGGCGGGCGTTGGCCACCGTGCCGCGGGTGATGCCGAACAGCCAGGTGCGCACCGAGGACTCCCCGCGGAAGCGACAGGCCGACCGGATGGCCTGCACGAACACCTCGTGGGCGACATCTTCGGCGGACAGGTGGGGGCCACCCAGGCGCACGACCCACCGGAGCACGTCGTCGGCGTGGGCGTCGTAGAGCGACTCGATGGCACCGAGATCGCCGCGCTGGAGGGCCTTCACGAGGGGGTCGGTGCTCATGTGCGCTCCGAGGGTCCGAAGACCACGCCCGCCTGAACGCGCAGGTGGCCGGCCCCGGGGACCGTCGAGCCATCCATCGTGGCGGCCCGTCCCCAGATCCAGTCGGCTCGCAGCAAAGGCGCGACGGCCCGGTTGCCCCAGCGATGCACGACGACCCCCGCTCCGAGGCGGGGTCCGCGGGCCGTGTCCTCGTTGACCACCGCGCTGTAGGACAGCCAGCGCACCTGCTCCACGCCGGCAAAGACCGTGGGTCCGATGGCCCAGGCCTCCTTCACCACCGGCAGGTAGCGGGCCTCGGCCACGATGGCGCGGCGTCCGAGCGAGCGGGCATCATAGCGGTCTCCCGGGGTGGAGCCGCCGGCATCGATGTCCGCGAAGACAAAGGTGGCGACGCTGTTCTCGAAGACGGCACCGCCCGCGATGGACGTGGCGGTGTGGGGCTCGCGCCAGCCATCGAAGCTCCAGCCGAGGGCGGCCTCCACCCGCAGTGGACCCCGTCGTTCGGCCGATGCATCCCAGCTCGGAGGGGGCAAGGCGGGGGGCAGGTCGGGGAGCGGGTCGCTGTCGAAGGAGTCGGCCGGGGCGGCGACCCGCACGGGCTCCGGCAGTCCTTCCGCCACCCAGGAACGGAGCAGGGCGGCCTGGGACCAGGGGTCGGCGGCGGCGGCCCGTCGCTCGGGATGACCGGGCACCTGGAGCACCAGCACGCCATCTCGGGCGTCCACCCGGATGCGGTGGGGCCCCGCCTCGATGGCCAGCTCGACCCGCTCGGCGTGTGCAGGCCAGACCTCGTCGAGGGCCTGCTGTACCGCGGCAGCCTCCTTGGGATCGTCCACCCACCAGACCACCTCGGCAGCCAGAGCGACCTGCGCCGCACACAGAAGCAACAGGGCACTCACTGGGCATCTCCCAGGCGCAGGCCGACCGAGAAGCCGGTGAACAGCACGTCCTTGCGCAACACCACCTCCGCCCCCAGGACCTCGTCGTAGGGCATCTGCTCGCAGGTTGCCGTGGCCACGAAGGCGCCGTGGGACAGCTGGCCGACCACGCCGAAGATGGGGGCGAGGTGGCGCTGGATGTCGGAAGAGTAGGCGTCAGAGGGGTGCCAGTAGTGCTCGGTGCGCACAAGGCCTGCCCCGAGCCGAACACCGATACGGGCGTGCAGCCGGCCATCCTGGGAGGACAGGGGGTAGAATTCGGAGGTGGCGGAGAGGCGCCCGCGGATGAGGACCTTGTCCGGGTAGAGGCTCCAGCCACCGCCGGGTGGGGTGATGGACCGGGTCAGGCTCGGGCCTGGCTGGAGGGTGGTCACCGCGGCGCCCGTGAGCGTCCAGCCGGGCAGCAGCTCGGTGGACAGGCCCAGGCGCAGGCCGTGGAAGGTCGCGAAGGGGTCGTTGGAGGACGCTTCGTAGCCGAGGTCGACGCCCGGCCCGGTCGCAGCCAGAGCAGTGGACAACAGGGCACCCATCATCGCTGCCACCCCACCGTCAGCTCCAGGCCGGGGTCGTTGCGTCGGTCGATGTCGAATTCCGAACCGTCGCGGTACAGCAGCAGCCGGTCCTGCACAGTGCCCCGCAGGCGCAGGTTCTCCCCCACATCCACCGCGAACACCAGGCCGAGCACCGGTCCGAGCCCGACCGCGCGCCGCAGTCCGGTCGCCTCCACCTTCTGCCCATCCGTCGTCCCCCAGTGCGTGCGCTCCTCCGCCCGCACATCGACGCCGCCCAGCAGCCGGAGGCCCCCTGAGAGGGTCCGGCTGGTGTCCCGTCGGGGTCCCCAGCTGGCGCGCAGGCCGGTGGTCCAGCGGTCGGCGATGCTGTCCAGACGGATGTCCTCCAGCTCCGAGCCCCAGTCTGCGGTCACCTGGATGGCGGTGCGGATGTCCGCGGAGGGCTCGGCATCCCCCACCGTCAGCGCCCCACTGGCCCCCAGCTCCCAGCGTCCGAAGGCCCCCCCGAGCTGCCCCGCCACCGCCGCCGGCTCATCCACGAAGGTGTGCCGCCAGCCGGCGTCCACGAAGACCGGCACCGCCGCCTGCGACGCAAGGCCCCCCAGTCCCACGAGTCCACCCCACATGGCCGCCTCCTCGCTGGCATCCCACGACACCGGCCGTCCTCCCATCAGTGTGGCCAGCGGGCACGTCCTTCGGTGTCCCCCGCAAAAAAACTCACGAAGCGGAGGACAGGCGCTCCGCAGCCGCCGAGGCCTCGTCCTCCAGCTGCCTGAGAATGCGCACTGCATCCGCTCTGTGGGCCTCTGAGACCTGCACCTCCACCTCGACGTAGGGCCCGAAGATGCCAAACAAGGTGCGCAGCCCCCGGTGCCGGTAGTGGACCGCGATGTCCTCGGTGGCCAGGGCTTCTTCGATGGGACCCAGCACATGCACTCGGGTCTCGGTGTAGACGGTCTCGGTCAGCCCCTTCTGGCTGGCCTCCCAGTCGGCCACCGCATCGGCCACCGCCCCACCGATGAAGAAGCCGGACAACACCTCGACCGCGCCCTGGAGCACCAGCTCGTCGAAGTGGTCGATGGTGACGATGGCGGCCAGGAGCATGCCGGTGGGACGCGCGGCCGTCCACAAGCGCCGCTTCGCCAGACCGACCGCCTGAGTGGTGAAGACCGACCGCGCTTCAGGCGCCACCTCGGGATGCGCAGCCAGCCAGGGCGCCTGGGCCACGGGGGGGTGCGTCCACCAGGCCAGCACGGGCACGGCCAGCAGCATCGGACCCCAGAACGCCCACTGGCTCGGCTCCTGCAGCCATTGGAGGACGGGAAGGGGCAGGACCCGGGTGTCGGGCAGCACCGCAAACACCCAGCTCACCAGCAGCAGGTGTCCGAGGCCGGAAGCGGGCCCGGCCAGAACGGTGCGGGACGGCCGCGGCATGAAGCGGACCGCCGCGAAGCCCACTGTGAGGGAGGCGCCCAGAAGTCCCCAGTACAGCACAGGCTCGGTCACCTGCTGGATGCCCGACCAGCCCGGCATGAGCGCATAGACCGCCGTGCCCGGCACAAGCCAGAGGAGCACCACCCCGTGGCCGACTCCGCGTCGCTGCACCCACTCCGTCAGTCCCACCAGACCGGCGACCTCGAGCAGCAAGGTCAGCTTGGCCACCCCGGGAGACAGCTCGATGCTGGAGTTCCACAGGCTGATGCGGATGTCGACGCTCTCGGAGACCAGCGCGGGAGACAGCAACCACAGGCCCCAGGCCCCCAGCGCCACAGCGACCAGCCCCACCCAGCTCTGGTCGACGACCACCGCGGGCTTGCCGGGCTCTGCGCGTCGACCCAGCCCCCAGGACAGCAGAGCCACCACCAGCCAGCCGCCGATCCACGGGGCCAGGCCGGGGCCCCGCAAGGGCGCCGCCTCGGTCATCCACACCATGTTCGCCCACACCACCGGATGCCGCACGAGCCCCGTCGCCAGGAGCACTGCCACCACCGTCACCGCAAGCCGTCGAGTCGCCGTCGTCATCCGTTCCCCCGCTCCCAGCCTACCGCAGGGCACCCACTCCCCGGCCCAGACGGATAGACGCGCATCCACACTCCGGGGACCCGCACACGATGGATGACGCCACCCTCCAAGGCCTGCGCGCAGCTCTCGCCGTCTCGCCCGACAACAAGCCCCTCCTCGCGGCCGTGCTCCAGGGCGCTGTCTCGGCTGGAAAGGCCCTGTCTGTGGCCGATCTCATCGAAGGCCGCGCGCCCGCCGACATCCCCGTCGACGCCCGGCCCGCCGCCGCCACCATCGCGCTCGAAGCGAAGCGCCCCGAGGATGCCCTCGCCTTCCTCGCCGGCCTCGGTGCAGCCCACGGCGTGCTCCGGGCGCGCATCCTGGCCGACCTCAACCGCCCCGGCGAGGCCCAGCAGGCCTACGACAGCGGCGTGAAGGCCAACCCCACCCTCGAAGACCCCGCCCTGAAGGAGCGCCTGGAGCGGGCGGGGCGTCCGGGTCCGCTGCGGCTGCTCCGAGGAGGCGGGGAGCCCGATGCCGAGGAGCCCGCGGCCGAGCAGCTGTTCGAGCCGCCCCAGGACAACGTCACCTTCGAGGATGTCGGCGGTCTCGACGCCCTGAAGAAGCGCATCCGGCGGCGCATCATCACGCCACTGCTCAAGCCCTCGCTCTTCCAGCGCTTCCGCAAGCGCACCGGTGGCGGCGTGCTGCTCTACGGCCCGCCCGGCTGCGGCAAGACGCTCATGGCCCGCGCCACCGCAGGCGAGGTCGACGCCACCTTCCTGAGCGTGCAGATCGCCGATGTGGTGAGCAAGTGGCAGGGAGAGTCCGAACAGAACCTCGCGGCCATCTTCGCCAAGGCCCGGGCCGCCGCACCCGCCGTGCTGTTCTTCGATGAGGTGGAGGCCCTCGGCGGAAAGCGCGAGAACAGCCGCTTCTCGTCGCACGCCACCCTGGTGAGCCAATTCCTCGGCGAGATGGACGGCTTCGGCAAGGACAACGACGGCGTGCTCATCCTCGGCGCCACCAACGTGCCCTGGGCCATCGACTCCGCCTTCCGACGTCCCGGACGCTTCGACCGGGTGCTGTTCGTGCCCCCGCCCGACCGGAGCGCCCGCGCCGCCATCCTCCGCATCCACCTGCGGGAGCGTCCCACGACCGATGACATCGACGTGAACGTCCTTGCCAAGGGCACGTCCGGTTTCTCGGGGGCCGACCTGGAGCACCTCGTGGAGACCGGCGTCGACCTCGCCATCGAGGCCTCCCTGGAGGCGGGCGACGAGGTGCCGCTGAGCCAGGCGCTCTTGGTGGAGGCCCTCGAAGAGGTGCGTCCCACCACGGTGGAGTGGCTCACGACCGCCCGCAACTACGCACGCTATGCCAACGAAGGTGGTCAGTACGACGAGGTTCTCGACTTCTTGAAGAAGCACGGGCGGCGCTGATGGCCGGCACCTACACCCTGCCCGACGAGCCGAAGCCCACCGCCATGGCCCGCATGTCCACCAACCCGGTGTGGCCCCTGCTGGCGATGATGTTCGCCGGCACCTGGCTCGCCCTGCCCTGGTTCGCCTTCAACGCCTGGGCCTTCGGCAGCCCCGGGCGCGAGCGGGAGACAGCCATCGCCCTGGGCGGCATCGTCGCACTCTTCGTCACCCTCTTCTGCATCTTCGCGGCCATCGGCGGCGGCGTCCCGAAGTGGACCATCCCCTACCTGATGATGCTGCTCACGCTGGAGAAGCTGGCGCTCGCCTACTGGCTCTACCAGCTGCAGGTGGGCGCCTTCAGCATCCACGCCTACTACGGCGGGGCCCACTTCAACGGGCTCTACCTCATGCTGCTGGGCGGCTTCATCCTGCGCCCCTACGTCGCGAAGCTCGTCGACGTCCACGTCTTCTTCGTGGCGTTGATGTGAGCGCCGCCACCCTGCACGCCAACCTGGGCCTCCAGTGCCTCGCCCGCGGCGACGTGATGGGCGCCGTGGAGATGTTCAAGCAGTCACTCGGCGAAGAGCCCGACAACGCCGAGGTCCACAGCTATCTGTCCATCTGCCTGCTCCAGCTCAAGCGGGTGCATGCCGCCGGGGTGGAGTCCGCCATCGCGCTCCAGCTCGACCCCATGTCGCGCCTGAGCCTCAGCATCGCCGCCCGCGTGGCCATCGCCCGCAACCAGCTCGAAGAAGCCGAGGAGCTGGCCGAGCGCGCCGTGGCCGCAGACCCCGAACACGCCGGTCCGCTGCGCCTCCAGGCCGACCTCTGCCGCCTGCGACATAGGCCCACCAAGGCCCTCGAGCTCCTCACCCGGGCACGGGCCCTCGACCCCGAAGATGTCGACACACTGAGCGATCTCGCAAGGATCCACCTCGACGCCGGCCGCCTCGACCAGGCCGAGGAGCTGGCCCGAGAGGCCCTGGCCATGGAAGCCGGAGACCCCGGTGCCCTCGTGGTGATGGGACACATCTTCCTGTCCCGAGGCGACCTCGACGCCGCCCACGACCAGGCGGTGTGGGTGCTGTCCAACAACCCCGACAACACCCGCGCCCTCACCCTCATCGCGAGCATCAAGGCCCGGCGCAACCCCGTGCTCGGCCTGTGGTGGCGCTACCACACCTGGATGTCGAAGCTCGGCCAGAAGGGCGTGGTGGTCGCCTTGCTGGGTGCCTACATGGTGTACCGGGTCGTGGCCCAGGCCACCGAAGACCTCGGCCACGCCAACCTGTCCGAGGGCATCGAGTACGCCTGGCTGGGTGTGTGCGCCTTCACCTGGTTCGGCCCGGTCATCTTCAAGCGGATGGTGGACAAGGAGCTGGGTCGGGTGGAGCTCGACCCCGACTTCTGAGCCCCGTCAGCCCTTCGCCCACTCCGCATAGGCCGCCATGCGCGTCGCAAAGGCCGACCGGTCGATGTGGAGGTCTTCGAGGGTGCGGTGCACGAGGTAGTTCTTGCGCTCTCGCGGCGGGTGCTCTGTGGGCACATGGGGGGGCAGCTCCGCGTGGCCAAGGCAGCGCCTGTAGACGAGGCGCATGGTGCCCTCGAGGTCGTCGACGTAGTCGGAGAAGCGGATGACTGTGCGCTGCACCCCGTCATCTTGGGTGAACCAGACCTGCTCCACCTCGCAGTAGTGGGCCTCGGCTTCTTCGAGGAAGGGCGCAATCCAGTTCCAGGGCGGGGCCCCCAGAGCCTCCTCCACCGCATTGGCGTGCAGGTGGTTGACCATGCTCTCCAGGCGCTTGACGGGGTCGCGCACGGTCGTGAGGAAGTGCGCCTTGGGCCAGTGGCGGGCCAGGGCGTCGCGGGACTCCAGGAAGTGTCCTTTCACGAACAGGCGGCGGGGGCGGCCGTCGGGAGCAGGACCCGCGAAGTGCACCGTCTTGCGCCCGAGGCGGACCATGAAGCGCACGAAGTCGACGTCCCACACCCCACGGTTGTGGTCGGCCGTCCCCATGAATGGGATGTCGTCGCACATCGGCTGCAGGCCCGACATCGCCGAGAGCAGGTGGGTGCCGTGCACGAGGAAGAGCACGTCGAAGGTGTCGGTGCGCAGCGGGTGGCCTTCGTGGCGCTGCTTCATCTCCAGCGGGATGGCGGCATCGAAGCGGGCGGCCAGCCACTCGTCGGACACCAGGCGGCCGAGGGTGGGCACGACGAGCTTCCACAGCCACAGGTGGGGAAACACGATCTGCAGCATCACCGGCGCGCACAGCTCGGGGTCTTCTTCGAGGTAGTGCCCCATCTGGGTGCTGCCGGAGCGGGCTGCGCTGAGCATCAGCAGGGGTGCGTCGACCGGAGTGGCCGACAGGGTGCGCCCGAACAGCAGCTCGTCGAGGAACCACGCGAGGCCACTCATCGGGAGGCCCGCCACCTTGCTGAAGATGCGCAGGAGCAGCCACAAGCGAGACAGCGGCGGCAGGCCTGGAAACGGGGGCTGCACGGTGAGGGTGCGGCGGAAGTGCTGCCAGGCCATCGGCAGGCGCACGAGGTGGGGCGGCCATCCCCAGATCGCCACACCCAGCAGGAACAGGGGCCAGGTGAGCACGCCTGCTGCGAGCTTCACGAGGGTGAAGCCCGTGAGAGCAGTCATCATCACGAGGAAGACAGGCACCGGCGGACGGCGGCGGACCGGTTCGCCCTCCCGGCGTTCCTCGATGCGGGGGCGCTCGATGTGCACCAGGGGGACCTCCCGAAGACGGTCCCTCCTACCTGGGAGACCCAGGGGAGGCGACCGGGCGGCGCAGTTCGGCGGAGTCGACAAGGACCTCGTAGGTGGCGCCATAGTCGGCGATGAGCTCCGTGCTGTGCCGCTGCGCGTTGTCGGACCACACAAAGCCCACATCGAAGCGCTTGAGGGCGCCCACCGGGTTGGTCACCACATCCCAGGCCGAGGTCTCCGCCCCGGGGGCGTCGAGGCCCACTTCTTCGTGCAGGCAGTCGGACAGCATCCAGGCCCGGGTCTGGGAGCGGTCGTAGAAGGGCGCGGCGAGGCGATCCATCGGGGAGCCGGTGGAGGCCGCGTCGCTCCACAGCTCGGCTTGCAGGTGGCAGTCCCGCTCGGCGCGTCGCCGGGCCTCGTCTTCGGTGGGGGCGGAGACCTCCGCCAGAGACACCCAGGCGTCGGACCCGAGCCCGAGCTCCACCACAGCGTGCAGGGTCTGCTGTCGGAAGCCCACCGCGGTCCACCAGCCGATGTTGCCGTCGACCGAGTCCTCCACGGCCTGGGCCAGCCGCCAGCCCGCCTCCAGGTCGGCCTCGGCGGCTTCTGGACGCTGGTTCAGGACATGGTGGACCGCCCGCCAGTGCAAGGCATGGAACAGGGGGACCGGCCCCTCCAACAGGCGTCCGTCCAGCTCGTGGGCGGTGGGACCGTCGCCGGCGCGCAAGGCCTCACCTGCCTCGTCGAGCAGCCGGTGCAGGGGCTCACAGTCCTCCGCTTCCGAGTCGAGGGGACAGGGGTCCTGGGCGTCCACCAACGTCCAGAGGCGGGGCCAGTCCACCGTGTCCGCCGACGCCACAGACCCGACCAGAGCAAGAATACAAGACAGCATACGTCCCCCGAGGACAGCCTGCCCGACGGCGTTTCCGACGAGCGCCCGTCCCTCGAAGCAAGGCCCGTGCCAGCCAAAACGGGCCGTCCACCCGCCCAGAGATGCCCGCCACCGACAGCCTGTCAGCCGTCCCCCGAAGACCGGCCCCGAAGCCAGGTCAGACTGTCAACACCGCACAGCGCACCACCGTCGCCGACTCGGCATCCGGCGGCCGGCGCACCAGCAGGATCGCCTCCCCGGAGCGAAGCGCGCCATAGACCGCGCGGGGGTCGAGGCGCCAGCCCAACAAGGGCACCAGGTCGCGCAGCTCGGTGGGGTCCATCGACTCCAGCTCTCCGAGCCAGCCCGCGGGAATGACGCCCACACCGGCGGCTTCGGCCTCTCGACGCGCCCGCGCACCCCAGCTGCGGATCGCCAGCTCGGAGGCCCACACCAGCTCCACGTCGGGGTCGACCACGGGCACGATGCGCTCGGTCTCCACCTCGGCCATGGGGTCGGGCAGGGCGGTGCCGCCGGCGAGCGCCATCCGAAGGCGACGGGGCACGCTCACGATGGTCACCCGCTGGTCGTCGTCGGCCACATCGGGTCGGAGCAACATCGCCGCACGACCCGCGGGCTCCAGCCAGGCAGCCTGCACGCCCTGCCCCTGCACATGGGGTTCTTCGAGGAAGCGGCCAAGCACCGTGGTCGACATGCGTCCCCAGGAGCCCACATCCGAGCGAAAGCCCACATGGCCCGACACGAAGTCCTGAAACACCCTCTGGGTGCGCTCTGTCGCGGATGCGAACACCATGGCGGGCTCGAGGGTGTCCTCCTCTTGCACCACCACCACCCGCGTCGACGTCTCCTCCTCACGGATGGTGCCGAGGGCGGGCGCACCGAGCCGGGGAGCGAGCGCCACCAGAGCGTCGAGGTGGGCTTCGGAGGCCTGCACGGCCATGGGGGGCGCATCCGGCGCCTGGGCGGCGCGGTAGCCCAGCTCGAAGGCCTCGCGCAGCACCTGGGTGGGCTCCAGAAACCATCCGCGGGCCATGCGCCTCTGCTCGGCCCCGTCGAGGCGCAGGTAGGTCTTCACGTACATGCGGTCGGGCTGCTCGCGCAGGGCGCACAGCACGAAGATGCCGGAGCCGGCGGGATGCAGCAGCCGCGCCTCCCCCTCCAGCTCCCCCGGACGAGAGCGTCGACCCGCCAGCGCGTCGGCGAGCTGCTTCGACAGCGGAATCGACAGCGAGGTGGCCGCCATCACATCCGTGGCCACGGCCTCCGGAAAGTGCCGGCGGTATCGCTCCATCGCGTGGTGCGAGACCCAGGCGACATCCACACCCACCGCACCCTCCGGACCAGAGGCCGACGACCATTCGCCAGCGACGCCACAGGCTACGGCAGTCGACGGTGGGATGCCAGAAACGGGTCAGTCTGGAACGTCACCACATCCCGGTGAAGTCGCAGGAGCCGTCGGTGGTGACCTCCGCGCAGCCCTCGGGGAAGCTGATGACCGCCTCGCCCTGCCACCCGGTGCGCATGAAGCCGAAGATCTGCTCCATGGCGGCCTCTCCAGCCAGGGTCTCGCGGGCTGCGAAGCCGTGCACATGGAAGGGGTCGACGTCGGGCACGCGGTACTGGGTGATGCCCACGCCGCTCACCACGGTGTCGTCGGGCGCGGCCTCCACGGCTTCGATGTCGCGCAGTGCCGGGCCCACGAGGTCGGCCTTGAGGGCGGCGGCCAGCAGGTCGGTGCCCTGGTTGGGCACGACGGGGTCGCCCATGCTCTGCTGAAGGAGCAGCTTCAGGCCGTCTTCGCGGGAGCGGTCGGCCCAGGCGGCGCCGTCGACGTCGTCCCAGGCGGTCTGCATGATGGACATCGCGAAGCGGGCCTCGATCTCGGAGCCGTAGGAGCCGGCGAGGAAGCCCTGCAAGGCGGCCTGGTACATGTAGGAGTCGGCGACGAGGTGGGTCCAGGCACCGGCGGGCACGTTGAGCACGGCCTTGTCGATCTCGGGGTAGGCCGCCGCGATGATGGCGCCCATGGTGCCGCCGAGGGAGCCGCCCACCCAGGCAGGGTCGTCGGTGTTGGGCCCGAAGCCGGCCGCGGGGTTGTCCACGCCGGCCAGGGTCTCGCCGCGGAGCTGCACGCCCAGGTCGCCTTCGAGGGCCTTGAGCAGGGCGTAGCCGTCGACCACCGCCTGGAGGAGCTGGCTGGTGGACTGCTCGGAGCCGCGCATGAGGGTGAGCAGGTCACCGAAGGTGAACAGCAGGTCGTCGCCGGTCCATCCGTGGAACTCGAGGTTGACCTTGGCCACGCCCTCGCCGGCAATCTCGGTGTCGAAGGAGCTGTCGTTGACGTCGCCGCCGGTGCCGTGGCCGTAGAGCGCCACCCGGTAGTCGGAGCCGGCCCCCTGGTAGCCCTGGGCGGGGATGGTGATGCGGAAGTTGGTGGTGCGGGTGCCCTGGGGAATCGGCAGCCCGTCGTCGTCGTAGACGAAGCGGCGGTCGGCGGTGAGGAAGTCGGGCACGCCGTGCAGGTGGCCCTTGAGGATGCCGGCGATGTTGGGGTCTTCACGGGGCACGAAAGCGGTGAGCTCCACCTCCACCGTGTCCATGGAGTCGACGGCATCGACCATCATGGCGTCGAGGCGGCGGGTGACGTCGACGGTGGTGCGGGTGGTGAAGTCCCACACGCGCACGATGTTCTGGAGGTCCACGCCGAGGTCGACCTCATCGAGGAGCTGACGGGCCGGCGCATGGTGGCCGGCGATGATGCGCTCCTCATCGGTGCTGGGGGACGCGAGGCCGAGGGCCACCTGGGCGAGGCGGTCGGGGGCGTGGGCGTTGCCCGAGGCGTCGCGGATGTCGTTGGTGATGATGACGAGGTATTCGGCGTTCTCGGCCATCGGACGGGTGGGGAAGGCGATGAGGAGGTCTTCGCCGTCGGCAAAGTCGCTCTCCACCACCTCCAGCCACACGGGCAGGATCTGGCCGTACTCGGCATGCCCGGGCTCCGCGTTGATGAGCATCAGCGGAGAGTCGGGGTGGGCCGGACCATGGGGCAGGCCGGCGGTGAGAGAGGGGTCGATGCCACCCGTGAACATCGTGACCAGGGGCGTGATGCGCGAAAAGCCGTCGGCGAGGTTCACAAAGCCGGTCTCGTCGGTGCCGTCGCCGGGAAGGCTGCTGTCGTCGATGGACACCCGCACGCCGGTGGGGCTGTCGGCGTCGGCCCGCATGAATGCGCTGGACGGAAACGGCAGCAGGCAGCGCTCGGTGTCGACCGGATCGCAAGACGAGGTGCGGGGACGGCGCTCGCCAGGAGCCCGGTCGGTGACGGTGACGCTGTCGCCACCCGAGTCGGCGCTCTTGCCGGAGCAGGAGGACAAGGTGGATGCCATCAACAGGGCAGCCGACAGGGACAGCGCGCGGGAGGGCGCCGAGATGAGTGCGGGGGACATGTCCACCTCCGGGCCGCGAGCCTATCCGCTCCGGCGCCGACTTGAGGGACGGCTTGCAGGGCCGTGTCAGGCTGCGACGGAATGCAGCCAGAGTGCCCGGACAGGGCTATTGTCGGGCCGACCACTCCTCCCCGTGTCCGGAGCCGCCGACCCATGTCTCGCGCCAGCCACCTGTGGATGTCCGCCGTCCTGTTGTCCCTCGCAGGCTGCGGAGGTTCCGACGACAAAGGCACGTCCGACACCCACTCCCACGACGACGACACCGTCCCCGAGTGCACCACCTCCTTTTCGTGGACGGCCGACCCCGCGAGTCCCCCCTCCGCCGTCTCCATCGTGGGCGACTTCAACAACTGGGAAGCCGGCGTGCACCCCCTCACCGAGGTGCGTCCCGGCGAGTGGCAGGCCGACCTCGCGCTGCCTGCGGGCCACCACGTCTACCGGGTGGCCGAGACCTACGAGTGGTCCCAGGACAGCTTCGAGACCACCACCTGCGACCCCGGTGCCGAGCTCATCCACTGTCCCGACGGCTACAAGGAGCCCTGGGACACCCAGTGGGAGATGACCTGCGGTCCCGGCACCGAGTCCATCTGCAACAGCTTCGTCGAGGTGCCCGACTGCAGCCTGCCTGTGCTCGAGGTCACCCAGCTGCAGGTCGACCGCACCGCCGGCAGCGCCACCATCCAGGTGAGCGGCACTCCCGGCCTCGACGCCACCGCCATGTCGGGCGCCACCGTCACCCTCGACGGCGCCCCCGTGTCGGCGAGCTGGTCGGCAGACACCCTGTCCCTGTCGCTCACCGGCCTGGCCGCCGGTCGACACACCGTGCGCATCACCGCCACCGACGACGCCGGGGCCACCTCCGAGCGGGTCCACATCCCCATCTGGACCGACGAGGCCGGCGACGACGCCTTCTCGGCCGGCTCCATCTACTTCGCCTTCGTCGACCGCCTGGCCAACGGAGACCCCTCCAACGACCACCCCGAAGGCGCGACCGCCCCCCTCGGCGAGTACCAGGGCGGCGACCTGCAGGGCGTCATCGACCTGCTGCCCTACCTCGACGATCTCGGCGTGCGCACCGTGTGGCTGTCCAACCCCCAGGACAACGCCGAAGGGGCCTGGGACGGCGACTGCGAGGCCACCTACACCGGCTACCACGCCTACTGGCCCGACGAAGCCCGCGAGGTCGACGAACACTTCGGAGACGCCGAGACCCTCCACCGTCTGGTCGAAGAAGCCCACGCCCGGAACATGCGCGTCATCGTCGACTGGGTCGCCAACCACGTCCACCAGGACCACCCCTACGCCACCGACCACCCCGACTGGTTCTTCGACCTCGCGCTGTGCAAGGACAGCTCCGGCGGCCAGACCAACTGGGACCGCATCCCCGAGGCCTGCTGGTTCGCCCCCTACCTCCCCGACATCGACTACTCCCAGCCCGACGCCCTGCACACCATGGTCGACGACGCCATCTGGTGGGCCGAGGAGTTCGACCTCGACGGCTTCCGGGTCGACGCCGTCAAGCACATGCCCCACTCGGTGCCCTGGAACCTCGAGGCGCGCATCCGCAACGAGCTGGAGCACGCCCACGCCGGCGGCGACACCAATTTCTGGACCGTCGGCGAGACATTCGACGGAACGGAGAGAATCCAGGCCTACATCACGCGAGAGGGGCGTCCCCAGCTCGACGGACAGTTCGACTTCCCCCTCTACTACGCCGTCAACGCCGCCTTCGGCGACTGGACCATCAACCTGCGCGACCTCGAGTCCGCCACCACCAACAGCCTGGCCTCGTGGGGCGACACCGCCTTGATGAGCAGCTTCCTCGGCAACCACGACGTCATGCGCTTCACCAGCGCAGCCGCGGAGGGCTGGCAGTCCGCCTGCGACAGCGACGGGGTCACCCACCGCAACGCCCCCTGGGTCGACAACGACGGCATCCACGCCAACATGCGCATGGCCTGGACCTTCCTGTTCACCCAGCCCATGGTCCCCCTCGTCTACTACGGCGACGAGCTCGGCATGCCTGGCTACGCCGACCCCGACAACCGGCAGCCCGTCGAGTGGTACGCCGGCGATGTGTCGGGCGGTGCCGTGGCATCCGTGGAGGACATGGCCGCGCGGGTCGACGCCCAGGCCGCCCTCACCGTGCAGCATGTGGGCGCCCTCGGACGCGCCCGGCGAGACCATCCCGGCATGTGGCGCGGAGAAGCCGTGCAGTGGTGGCTCGAAGACGACCTCTGGGCCTACGCCCGCGTCGACCCCGACACAGGCGACGCCTCCCTCACCGTCATCAACCGCAACGGCGAGTCCCGCTGGCTCACCAACGGCTTGTCCTTCGCGGGCCTGCCCACCAGCGGCACCCTCGTGGATGTGCTCACCGGCGACAGCTTCAGCATCTCCGGAGACAGCGTCAGCTTTGATGTGCCCGCGGTCGGAAGCCGGGTGTTCGTGGTGCAGTGAACGCCCTGCTGCAGACCATTCTCAGCGTCCCCGCCTGGGTTTGGGGGACGGTGTCGGTGGCGAGCCTGCTGATGTCGGTGGCGGGCGTGCTGGCGGTGCCGTGGATGGTGAGACGGATGCCGGTGGACTGGTTCTCGACGGCGTCTCAGGGCTTCGGCGGACGGCTGAAGGCGGCGCCCGTGCCAACCATGCTGCGCAATGTCGTGGGCATCGGACTCATCGGACTCGGCATCGCACTGCTGTTCCTGCCGGGACAAGGCGTGCTCACCATCGTGTTGGGGGTCGTTCTCACCGACCTGCCCGTGCGAGACCGTGGCCTGCGCTGGGTGGGCCAGCGGCCGAGGTTGGCGGCGACCCTGCAGAGGTGGCGGCGAACCGGCGCGGTGCCGGAGTTCACCGGACTGGCGAAGGGACCGTCGGGGACTGCAGCCGAGTGACCCGAAGCCGGCAGCCGTCTCCCATCAGTGTCGTGGCCTGGAGACGGTGTTCGTCGAGAAACTCCGCCACCTCGGTGAGGTCGCCGAGCTGTCCGGGCGCGATGCTCACCCCGGCAGCGCACGCCTGACAGTCGACACGCAACGGCACCACGCCCGGTCCCGGCTGGAAGACCCGGTAGGGGTCCAGGCACCGGCTTCGGCAGTCCACGTCGCAACACCAGAGGTAGCGCCCCACCTGGAGCGACCGAGCCTCGTCCACCGGCTTGCCACAGCCGCCACACACGACCGGCCCCTCGCCCGCCTGCAGCGAGTCCCAACAGTGCCGGGAGCGGAGGTCCTCCTGCCACACCTCCTCCTCGCCGGGGTCCCCCCAGCGCGCGGTCCAGAAGAACGTCTCCGGACCGCCCGCATCATCCACCAACACCAGGTCACAGCCCACATGCGCCGCCAGCAGCTCCGCGAACCAGCGGTTGCCAAGCTGATACCCGGCCCACTTCCACGGCTTCATCGAGCCCAGCCACGCCTGGTGGCGGTGGGTCCGACAGCACAGGGTCAGCTCGATGCCCATGGGTCCCTCGTGGAGTCCCCCGGACATATCCTCCAAGAGGCGTCTGCACGCACTCGTCTGGGCGTGCCCCTCCCTTCGGTCGGGTCGGGCTCTCGGTCCGGCGCGCGGCCGAGAACCTGGCGTGCCCTCCGCACGCTCCGGGCACCCCAGGGCCGCTTGGCCCCCGCTGCGCGGTCGCGGCCCCGCAAGCGGGCCCCCTCCCCTCCATCCCTCACGCACTCACCGGGCCCCAAAACAAGGACACACGAGTCGACGATAGTCGCCCGGTCTGGCGCGCCACTTGCATTCTCCGACCGGCCGTCCACCCCCGTGGAGCCCCCATGCCTCGCCGCACCTACCCTGGACAGCGCCTCATCCGTATCCTCATGAGAACCGGTCACATCGCCGCGGCCGCCCTGCTCATCGGCGGCGCCGTGCGGGGGGAGACCCCGACGGACGCCGTGGTGGCCCTGCTCGTGACCGGCAGTGCGGTGACCCTGGATGCGCTCTACCGAGACGGCGGAGACTGGTTCCGCTACCTGGGCTCCTGGGTCGTGCTCGCCAAGCTGGGGCTGCTTGTGGTGGGTCTCAGCTGGCCCGGTCTGCTGGAGTCCACCTGCTGGGCGGCACTGGTTCTCGGGGGCCTCATCTCCCATGCCCCCGGACGCATCCGACAAGCCGCCCTCTGGGGCCCCCCAGGACCGTGTGCGGTCCGCCTGGCGCCTCCCCTCGACCGCCCGAAGGCCATGCCAGATGCCACAGGCGAACGGGCGATTTGACACGAGGCCCCCCCCGGCCGTCCACCAGCCGCCCCAAATGGCGACCCACATATCGACATTTACCGTCGGGAAACGGGCAGGAGCCCCCCCCCCGCGCTCAAGCCGGGGACTTGTCCGCCTCCACCAGATGACTCACAAACAGGTGGGCGCTGCGGTTGTGGCGCACCAGCACCCACGGCAGCTCGTCGGAATGCACCACCACCAGGGACAGCTCCGGGGCATGCCGCGGAAGGCGTCCTGAGACGAGCGCATGCAGAGGCTCCACCGGGTCGCTCCCTGCCCCAGCCAGTCGCACCCCATCGCCAAGTCGCGCCGACCGCGGAGTGGCCCTCCCAGACCAGTCGAAGGGAGACATCAACACCAACCGCCCCCCTGCGCGGAGGACCCCATTGAGCTGGCGCACGCAGGTGACGGGCTCGGCCACATTGTCGATGAGGTTGAGCGCCATCACCCCATCAAAGGCCGCGGCGGCAAAGGGAGGGTCGAGCGCATCGCCGGCCACCACTGCCACGCTGGCGGCCAGCTCGGCCCCGGAGGCCTGGGCGCGTCGGGTGGAGAAGTCCGCGCCGCCGTGGTCCCAGAAGGGCACCTCGACCGCCCCCTCCCCGACCATCGCCGACAGCTGCCGCAGGGCCGCGAAGTCCCGGTCGAAGGCCACCACCCGAAGCCCCAGACCCGCCAGGCACAGGGCGTTTTCACCCACCCCGCAGCCCGCATCGAGCACCGTGGCCCCCGCGCCAAGGCGGGTCGACAGCGCCCTGCGCCGGGCCTGAAGGGCCGCCTTCGACCGCTCGATCAAGGGCGACAGCATCTCGTCGGCCAGTCCGTCGGCCTCCAGCAGCGAGCGGGAGTAGACCGCGCGCATCTGACGGTGCCAGGCCGCGGTGCCGTCTTCCGCCCATGCCTGCGCCACGTAGTCGGCCACCTCGGCCGGCAGGTCCCGCCGCGCATGCAGCTCGCCCTCCTGAGACCGCAGGTAGCCCGCGGTGTCCGCGAAGATGACCGCCACACCGTCAATCAGGGGAAACCGACTCGCACAGCTGCCACAGCTCAGCATCCCATGGAGGGGCCGGCCCGCGCGCTCGACGTGCACCGCCTCCCACTGCAGAGGCGCATTGCGCAGGCCCCCTTCCGGAAGGGGACCACGGCAGACCGGACAGGTCAGCAGTCCAGAGTCGACCAGCTCGGAGATCATGGGAGATCCAGGCAGGGGGGACGTGCCACCGACACGCAACCGGCGGAGGCTTGGCACCCGCCGAGCGGTCCCTTATCCTCGCAGGGTCGCTCCCCGTGCCCAGGGGATGCTGGAGGTCGCCATGGGTCAGCCCGCCGCGCGTGTCACCGACAAGGCCCAGGGTGTGCCGCACTGCCACTCGGTCCACCCCTGGAGCCCGGTGCCCCACCCCGTCATCGGGCCCATCACCGCAGGCTCCCCCGACACCACCATCGAAAAGCAGAAGGCCGCCCGCGTCGGAGACCCCGGCGCCCACAGCGACGCCACCTGCTGCGGCCCCAACACCTACGTCATCACCAGCGGCTCCGGCACGGTCTTCACCAACGCCATCCCCCAGGCCCGGCTCACCGACTCCACCCTGCACTGCGGGATGGCCTCCGGAAAGATCATCACGGGTGCCGGCACCGTCATCGTCGGCTGACGGCCGGTGAACCTCTTTCTCGGCCGCGGCTGCAACGAGTCCTGCAGCTTCTGCTACGCCGGCGACTACTTCGCAGACACCCCGCGCGTGTCCCGCGGTGCGGTGCTCGAAGCCCTCGCCGCCTACGCCCGCCTCGTCGACACCGCTCCCCCCCTCCCAGCCTGGAGCGAAGACGTCGACGAGCTCACCATGACGCTGTTCTCCTCGCGCGCAGTCAACCTGCTGGGCGGTGAGCCCACCATCCACCCCGACTTCGTCCCCATCGTCGAGGCCATCGCCGGCCACGGCCTCGGCCCCGTCGTGTTCACCAACGCAAGCCGACCCGACCGAATCGCCGCCGTCGCTGACAAGCTGTGGTCCATCACCGTCAATGGCCACTTCGCCCACCGGGCCCCCAAGCTCCCGTTCGACATCCGACGCATCTTCGCCAACCTACCCGTACGCCCCACCGACGACGTGTTGGAGACCCTCAAGCCCATCGCCGATGCCGGCATCAAGGGTGTCTTCCTCGCCTTCGCCACCCCGGTCGGAGGAGCAGATCCCAACTGCTTCACCCCCGACGACCAGGCCAGGATGCAGGCGGTACACGCCCAGGCCCTTGCATTCTGCGAAGACCACGGCATCCACCTTGGCTACGACTGCTCCTTCCCTCTATGTGTCGACGAACGCGTCAAACAGACCAGATGCAGCAGCGTCCCCGTGATGGACGAGTCGGGCTTCGTCACCATCTGCGGCGGCGAATACGCCTGGAAGGACGGCCGGCGTCACGTCTCCAGCTTCGACAGCCTCGACCAGATGCACCGGTATACGTTGGGTCTCATCAACGGCCTTCGGGCGCTGCCAAGCCAGTTCGACGTTTGCAACGGTTGTCCGGAGTTCAACGAGAAGTGTCACGGGATGTGCCTGGCATACAGGGTATAGGAGTGAACGGGGCACGGTGAGAGGGTCGTCGGCGCACCTACGGCCGCCCTCCCTGATAAGTGGCCCCGTCGAGAACCCACGGCAAAGCGTCGTCGGCCGCCGGCTGAAACGCAGCCATTCCATAGGAGGATGCGAAGAAGAGGTCACCATTGAGAGGAAGCGAGTCGGGGCCGTCCAGGACCACATGGACCATCTCCCAGGGGGAATTCGACCAGTGATTCTCGCGGATCACAAACCCGACCACGGTGGACCTGCATCGACCCTCGGCTGTCATGGAGACGACCGTCTTGCCAATTGCCGCCGGTTCACTCAAGAGAACGCACGGAGTCGCAAGCTGGACCCGCCGCCCCCCCTCCGCTGACCAACCCTCAATCGAGACTCCCGAGCTCTCGTCAGAGACCCAGGAGACCCGGAACGAGGATTGTTCGCCAACCCCTTCGTAGAGGAGCACCGCCCGACCAGCCCAATCCGTGTCAGCCATCGAGACAGACAATCGCGCCTCGTCATCCGCACACAAGTCGGAGTCCGGCCAACACTTCGCATACGACCAGGAGCGAGTCCCATCCAAAGGCATGAACTCGTAGGTGTCCGCGAAGACCTCGACGACACGTTCATTGCCACATCCAGCGAGCAGAGCGGTGAGAACAATCCATCGGGGCATTCGAGTGTTTCCAACGTTAGAGCGACAAATGGGGGCGGGTGAGCGACTCACATGCTCGCTTCAATCCTGAAGGCAGGAAACGAGCCGGACCCATTGGGCACTCCGAGTCTAACTGAAGCCACGCAAAGCGATGGACGAGACAGGTTCCCCAGCCCATCGGCCGTGTCGCGAATGCTTGCGTCCGCCGACAGCGACGCCGTCCGCAGCCTCACCGTCGAGGCCCTGACCGACACCAACGGCATGGACCAGCTCCTCGAACATCCGGCCACCGCCACTACCGACGCACTGGGCCAGGCCTGGCACGTCTTCGACCGAGACGGCCGGGTCCTTCCCCACCGTCGTCGACACCTGCCCGACGACGACGGCCGCCCTCATGCCGTGCGTCTCGTCGATGCCTCCGCAGCCCCCGGCTACAGCGGCCGCAAGCGGGCCGATGTCCAGGTCCACCGGTCGACCTTGCTCCACAATGGCTCCGGTGCCTTCTTCCACATTCGCCTCGCGCCTGGCGGTGGGCACCGCCGCAGCGAGCTCACCGCAGACCTCGACGCACTCGACCAGGTCATCGCTCGAACCGGCATCGACCGCTCGCGCGTCATCCTCCGCGCAGACGGCGAATTCGGAAAGCTGCCGTCCCTGGCTGCCGTCGACGACGCCGGACTCGCATATGTCACCCGCCTCACCCGCCCTCGTCTGCTCGACCAGCCAGAGGTCCGCCGACACCTCGAGGCCGGTCCATGGCACTGGGTGCCCGACAGCGGATGTGGTCCACGCCGCAGCGCGCTCGACCTCGGCGAAGTCCTCATCACCCCCGGCAAGTCCACTCGAAAAGCAGACGGCACCCACTACGCCCCCGTTCGGGCCCGCGTCGTGGTGTCCCGATGCCGCCTCCAAGAGCACAAGACCGCGGCAAGCGTGGGCACCTTCAAGGCCAACTGGCAGATGGAGCTCTTCGTCGCCCTGCGCCTGCCCCCCGACGCCTGGCCCGCATCCGCAGTCGTCGAGCTGTACTTCGGCCGTGCAGGAGCCGAGACA
>ENA-OWNT01001020-OWNT01001020.1-seawater-metagenome-genome-assembly--contig:-NODE-1020-length-42514-cov-5.289700_pt1 | contig 42514 bp, 37 predicted proteins | sample MGYA00238136_ERZ651165 | MGnify/ENA primary metagenome ERZ651165 (study PRJEB26861, sample SAMN08777766) | seawater metagenome | isolation source: coastal seawater | place: USA: Florida | collected...
TCGTTCGCTGGGACGCATACACGCGGGGCGGCTTCGCCATTATGCCCCACGTGCCTGCGCCCGTTATTGAAAAGTTAGGTGCCCTTGGAGATTTATGGCAATTCGGGAAGTTCGGCTCAATTTTTTTGGAAGCGACAGCGTAAACATCCGCGAGTTAAACGGTGCTATCGGTCAGCCGTTTACTTGGTTTATGGATGGAGTTATGAGAGGACGATTCAAGATGTATTCGGGTAACGAAGTCAAAGGTGTCAATATCGTAAATTGCAATTTAATGGATGTTGGGTTTGAGGGTTCGAATAAATGGGAAACACTCTTAAATACACACCAAATCGAGCTTCCTCTCGAATTAAAAATGTTGCAGGGAGATCGGATTTCGCAAATAACTAAAGGAATTGAGTTTTTCTGCCAAGTTGCAGCAACATCACCAATACCTCAGGTTAAATTAATAAGTACACAAGCATTGGAATCTATGACGAGTCAGAGAATTGAGAAGGCTATTGAAAAAGCAGATGAATACTATGGTTTCATGCTCGAGCAACATCGGCTGGACACCTAACAAAAAACTGTAGCCGCTCGCTAGCGCTCACTGGGACAATAACACGTAGGCTCAGTCACTTCGTTCCTAATTTTAGCCCATATGTTATCGCCCCTTAGTGGGAAGTTATATGCAATTGGTCAGAAAAACTTCTTCACATCGCGATAAAAGTTTTCATGAGAGCCAAGTGCTATCAATTCAAGTATTACAGTGCCATCCTCGTAGCTGTAACCAAGTAAAGTTAACTGCTTGACCATCTTGAATTTGTACACGCGAAGAAAGGCTAGGTCGCCTTTTTTCTGCTCTCCTAGAAGAGGATCGGCCATTAGTTCCTTAACGGCTTTATCCAAGTCTTTTTTCTGATTCTGATGTAACTTCTTTACTGCTCTCTTAAAATTAGCTGTCTGTAAAACACTGGTAATCTTAGCCAAAATCGTAAGGCTCCAATTTCCCGGCCTCTTTTTCAGCTTTGGAAATAATTGCCTGTTTGACGAATTCGTAAGGCAAATCAGGGTTATCTTCCATCATTTCACCTATCTTTGCCCAATGCTCAATCTGTTTTGGCATAGTTCGATTTAGTGCTTTTCCCATGATTGTAGCTTTCTCAACTAGATCTTGGTCTAGTCTTACGCTCGCGGTTGCCATAATATGTCTCCTAATGCTTACCCATCACATTGTAGCAATACGCTACAGGTGTGGCAAATTGCGTATAACAAATGCATTAACACTCGCTGTGCTCGCTAGGGACAAAAACACGTAGGCTCCCTGCGCTTCGCTTGGTATTGTAGCCTACGTATTTTTGCCCGTTATGCGGGTAAGACCAGCCTCACAAGGAGAGTGACATGAATGACAAACTCATCGACAAGATTCCAGACATATACTTCGACTGGTACGCAAGACTTATACCTGGCTCAATCGCTGTAGCTTCCTACTTCTATTTTGGAAACAAGGCGTTCAGTACGAATGCTACAGATTTATTTGTGTATGCATTCGCCGCTTACGTTTGTGGACATATTATCCAGCCACTATCCAGCTTAATTGTTGTCAACCTCTTTGAAAGAGTATCAGGTAGCAACGAATCAACGTACGCGGCAGCAAAGAAAAACAAAGACCTAGCGAGCCCTGTAGGAAAAGTCAGCAAAGCCCATGCTGAATCTGTAGGAATGCTTTCATCGTGTCTTCTCGTTATCGCAGTCGCATGGTACGTCTTTGGCTTGTCAAATGAATGGCCGCGCCTCCTCAACTTTCTAATTGCGTATTTTTTCATCACCTCCTTCGAAAGAGCATGGGCTAGACGGCGAAAGATAGATGCGTTGGCATAACAATCAGGTCAAGTTCACGCCGGGCTTTCGGCCCTGCGCGGGACGTCCGCTTCGCGGCCGCCCCTTACCTTGAAAATTATACCTTGGCGTCAATTGAATATGTTGGAGGTTATTCGGGCTATTCAGTTATTGTATCTAATATGCCCTATACACAAACTTGGAGTATACAATTTGGGGAAGGAATGGCGCTTATTCCCATTCCACCAAAAGGTGATTTTTCTGACTATGGAAGAAAAGGAGAACTATTTGCAATCGAACTCGCCCCTGAAGAATATCAGGTAGAACGTTGGAATGTTTTTAGTGGTTACGCAACTATATCTCCCCTCTCTCCAATTTCGATAAAGTTTAAAATTGAACCTGGTAAAGCGACGTACATTGGCAACTTCACATTTACACAAACAGACAGTTTGGGTCTTACCGTAACTGGTGTAGACGTTACTTACTCAAATAAATTCTTAAGAGATAAGGAAGTTCTAGCTAAAAAATATCCCAACATCACCGCGGAGTCTGTCATGTTGGGCATTGCTCCTAAAACATTTATAAGAAGGTTAGGAAATAATGGGCAAACGTCTTGGGACATGCCAGTAGTGCTTCATTCACAGTTTTAACTGGGCCGAATAATGGATTAATGTAGCTTGCTTAAACACACAACAAGCAATTACTTAGCATAAAACATACACCAAAAAGGAAATTAAACTCAGTGTCTACAATCGACTTTACAAATAAAGAAAAAGAAGCAATGGTTCAAAAGCTTCAAGCGTATTTTGGCAAGAGTTAGATCAAGACCTTGGGCAGTTTGATGCTGAGTTTTTGCTGGATTTTGTTTCTAAAGAATTGGGCGCGTACTATTACAATAGAGGGTTGCATGATGCCAGAGCAGTTCTTGAAAATAAGTTAAGCGCAATTGACGAAGACCTTTACGCAATAGAAAAAGAAACAAACTGAAGCAACATCAATTCAATTACATCACATTTCTAACGAAGAACTCTTATTGCTGTGAAGCTTAGAAAGCATTCATCTAACTTAAGGCGAGTATCACGTGCTCAGCCTTGTTCTGATTTTAGTACAAGCTAAAATATAAGCATCTATTTTAAAAGGATATTTTATGTTTGTTGTGATGTTTGAATTTGTTGTAAAGCCAGGATTCGAAGACCAATTCCAAACCGCGTGGGCCAAAACAACCCAAGGGATATATTTATTTAAAGGCAGCTTAGGTTCTAGATTACACAGAACTACCGATAATGTATTTATTGCCTATGCTCAGTGGCCTGACGAACAGACATACCGAAAAGCTTTTGACATCGAAATGAGTAACGAATACGAGGGCCATCGCAAGTTGATGAGAGATAGCTTAAATCTAGCCTCTACAAGAACACTGTACGAGATGGAAGTTGAAATTGACTACCTTCAACGTAGAAGTTTTGAAGTTTAAAGCTAAGTGAAATCGCAAGAGATAACGAGCGGCACACATTAGGCATAATTTTGTTTTGTAGGTATTGTGTGGTAACGCATTTGTTGGTCTCGCACTAACCAGATTACGGTACACGCTTATTAAACGAATACGTTTAAAAGGAAATTATTAATGGAAATGAATCAAGTAACACTTCCAGTAAAACACATGGAAGACGCTGTGAAGTTTTATCTTACGCTGGGATTCACACAAATAGTCGATACCCCCCACTATGCACGGTTTTCATGCCCAAAGGGCAGCTCAACTTTTTCGCTTGCCCTTGATGAAAGTGATTACAGTAATGGCGCTGTCATTTACTTTGAAACTGAAAAGCTCGATTCACTGGTAGATGAACTAGTGCAAAAAGGCATAGCGTTTGATCAACTGCCCACTGAGCAACGATATTTATGGAAAGAAGCAATTCTTAAAGATCCCTCAGGAAACAAGATAAAGCTGTTTTGGGCGGGAGAAAATAGATTGTCGCCACCGTGGAAAGTGAGTAAGCGTGCATAATCTGTCTTACCAAAACGCTTAGCCCTATCAAATACAACACTTACCAAGCCACTCTAAACATTCCCACTTGAAATATCTTCTTTCGGTCGCATGGTGTTTTTATAAACACAGCATCAAGGAAGATTATGAGCCCCCTATTTGAAACAAAGTCGGTTTTACAAACCATTGCGCTTTGTATATTCACCGTAGGTTTGTTTGTTGTTTATCGTTTGCTTACGCTTACCTTTGTTATAAACCAAAACGTTAAGCATACCATTTCACTTAAGTTCGCCTACTCAGCCGTTGCTATACATTTAGTATCCTTTGTCAGCATTGTGATTTACTTTACAACTGATGCGCCACCTGAACTTTTAGTTTTCTCAAAAGTGATGCACGCTGTTTCTTCGGTTTTTCACTTGGTATGGATTGTAAAAGTTAAGAACCGAATTGACGCGTTAACAAGCGCTAAAACAAATACCGATACAAACCTAAACCCATTTTTAAGTGCTTTTCTGCACGTTATTTACTTCCAATACAAAATAAACCAGAGGAATGCACGCATTGCCGGATTAGCCGCTTAGATAAGCCCAGTTCAATACTTCTGAACAGTTTGAAGCTGCCTTATTCATTGATGATTAACAACGTTAAGGATTTACACAAAGCGCCTAACGCTAAACTGGCCTTCAATACTCTGCCCTACGATTCTCTTGATGCGGTGAAACGTTGGTCGTAGTCATCGGACGCATTACCTATAAACGTTTTGCGAAGCACGTAAATACGCAGCAGGTTTTAACCCCTTTCATTCGGTTTATGCGTTGTATTAAATACACTTACTCGTAAAAGGAAAACTGCAATGAGAAGATTAATAGCTGCGTTTCTATTGGCCTTGGCAAGTTTAGCGACTCAGGCGACGACAACGGATGTATTTACCTTTACGCGAACCGCTTGTTTTGGAACCTGTCCTACCTTTGAAGTGAACGTATTTGCAGACGGCGTGATAAGCTTTCACGGCCAAGCCTACACAGAGAAAGACGGCGTCCACCGGCTTCCGAATAACCCCGACCTGTTTAACCACATTGTTCAACAACTTGATACTCACAACTTTACTCAATTTCAAGACCATTACGGGTGGGTTGAAGAAGGCAAAAAAGACCCATGTGAGCAAATGTGGACAGACGCATCGAGTTCTGTACTTACATTACAATATGCCAATACAAAGAAGACGGTATACCACTACCACGGATGTGTTGGTTTTGAACGTGAAGATGAACTGATTCAGTTAGAAAAATTATTGTTTGAAATGATTGAATTAAAAGACTACGTAGGCAATTAAAGATGTACTTTAACAAGCAAATCTAAACGTGAGGTGTAGACTTAGTCTTTAAAAAACAGCAATATGAAACCTTTCAGGCTAGTTATTTAAGGACAAATATGAAAAAGCTAAGCGCAATCGCCCTCGCGTTATTCATAACGGGCTGTGCATCTACAGCGAAGAACGATGCTGAATTTAGTACCGCAACAGTGTCGAACGTTCAGTCAGAAGAGATTGATAATTTGGCTAATCGTGAGCACGAGTTTAAAGTAACGTTCGACTACGCCATTGAAGACTATGAAGCTGGCATCAATAAATACACGTGCTCTGTTCAATTCGTAAATATGGATGGTACTTCTACCACGAAATTTGTAGGCGGCCGTTATCCATGCCGTTTGGACAGTGCTAAAGGTACGGTAACGGTAGAATGGCCCTCACCGCTTGATAAAGATGTTATTCTTACAAGAAAAGAAGCAGAAAAGCTGAAAGTGCCAATTGAGTACTTCGTGGCTGTGCACCAAAAATCTGGTCGCTATAGTACGCGTATCATTGGAAAGTCTGCGCCAATGCTGAGCCAAGCAAACGTTGTGAGATAAATCACCGATAAACTTGCACCGAAAACTATTCTTGTCCACTATTCAAAAAGATGCTGCTTTTTTGCATCTTCGCGCTGCTTGCATTACTGCAGCTCTCGGTGCATGGTCGGTCACTGGATAAAAAGGTAATTACAATGAATACACGTTTGAAGTTTGCTTTTTTTGGGCTTCTAACCCTTTTCTTTCTTGCTGGGTGTGAAGATAAAGAGGAAGGTCTAGGGCGCTTTGGAATGCTAGATGACAGTACGCCGGAATATACCGCTGTAGCGTTTTTGAGAGGCATTTACGAAGACGACAATTTAGACTTTGCGAAAACACTGGCAAGCAAAAAGATGAACCGCATCCTCTCGCGATACCACACCAACGGCAATGTGCAGCGACATTTGCTTAACTTAAAGTACGACACGGTAACGGTTACACCGCAAAGTGCAGGCTCGGTTGGAAGAACAGAGTTTGCTGAAAAATCTACAGTAACCGTTTTTTTAAGCGGTATGTATAACAACAATAAAGTGGAAGATTTACGAAGCCTAGACTTAATAAAAGAAGATGGCGACTGGAAAGTGAATAAGATCCACGCAGATACCTATTTGTAGCTATCGTTCTTTTTATGTAAACCCGCCGCCAGTTTTTAAAAACTAGGCGGCGTTTTTATAACAGTTAGCGCCCTACTGCCACCCCTTCTCGTCTGGGATCTGCACCACCAATTAACTTTCCTGACTTAAATTGAATACCGTGAAGGCCACTATTTAAATCTATCACTTTCACATTATGTCCTAGTGCTTTTAAAGGTGCTTCCAGCTTTTCCATAGGCGTACCTTTCTCAAGCGCAGTGTAGTCGTTTCTATTGGTGATTTTAGGTAGGTTAATAGCTTGTTGAATATCTAAGTTAAAGTCTAGAACGCCAATAAGTGTTTGAGCCACATAGCTCACAATTCTAGAGCCACCCGGCGAACCTACTACCACTTCTAAATTGCCTTCTTCGTCAAATACCATGGTTGGGCTCATAGCGCTTCTTGGGCGCTTACCAGGCTCAACACGGTTAGGCACAGGAAAACGATTTGCGGTTGGGGTGAACGAGAAGTCGGTCAGCTGATTATTTAATAAAAAGCCATCTACCATAATGCCCGAGCCAAACATAAACTCGATACTTGTGGTCATTGAAACCGCATTGCCTTCTTTATCGACAATAGACACATGCGATGTGTTAGGCAGCTCCATTGAGTTACCTAATGCAACATTTGCAGCTGCGTAGGGGTTACCTGCCCTTGCTCTGCGCCACGATTTATCAACGTCTACTTCTTGCGCACGACGCTCTAAGTAGGCTTTGTTGATCATTGCAGCAAACGGCAAATTCGTAAAATCGCTGTCTGCAATATACTTTTCACGGTCAGCATAAGAGCGTGCGCTTGCCTGTGTGAATAAATGTGCAAACTCTACCGAGTCAGGAGCATATTGACTAAGGTTAAACCCTTCTAGCATTTTTAAGATCTGAAATACGTTTACACCGCCAGAACTAGGAGGTGCCATACCGCAGATTCGTTTTTCATGATATTGCCCACAAACAGGTTCGCGCTTAATGGGTTCATAATTCGCTAAGTCTTCAAGTGTGAGGTTGCCAGGGTTAATGTCTGCAGTGTTAACGGCTTCAACAATCTTCTGAGCCACTTCCCCTTTTAACAGGTAGTCACTGCCTTGCTCAGCAATGCCCCTAAGAGTTTTAGCCAGCTTTTTGTTTTTTTTATTTACGCCCTCTTGCAGTGGTTGGCCCGCAGGAAAGAAATAAACAGAACTCGATGTGAAGTTTTTAAGCCCCGGGTGGTAATCTAGCGCCACCAGCTTGGCGAGCCGTGGCGATACCGTAAATCCGTTTTCGGCTGTTTTAATGGTATCGTCGAACAGCGTATTCCACGGCAGTTTTCCAAATTCCTCCTGCGCCATTTCCAATGCTTTTACCGCACCTGGCACACCTACAGACTTGCCACCTACAACGGCATCAATCCAACGCATAGGCTTATTGCCCTGCATAAACCAATGCGCATTCACGGCAGCGGGTGCTGTTTCGCGACCATCATAGGTATGAAGTACCTTGTTTTTGTTGTCCCAGTATAAAATAAATGCACCGCCACCAATGCCCGAAGACTGCGGTTCAACCAATGAAAGCATCGCCTGCACAGCCACAGCAGCATCAATAGCACTGCCCCCTTTCTCGAGGATGTTTTTACCTGTCCACGATGCGTAAGGGTTGGCCGCAACAACCATATAGTCTTTGGCTTCAAAGGCTTTTTTATTTGTATATCCCGTAGCGGCTTCTGGCTCCCCCGCTTCTCGTGGCTGCTTAGCATTACTGCTAAACGTAAAACACGCAGAAAGGGCAAGAGATAGAATAGAGGCTCGCAACAACATACTGGATCTCAAAATAGGTTTCCTTTTACTTAAATTTTTCTGGATTAATAGGGCGTTTATTCAAGAAGGCATCAAATGCTTCTTTCGCCGCCGGCGAACCAAGCGCCTCAAGAAAAATATCGAATTCATCACTCATTTGTTGGTTTATTTTGTCGTTTTCACCTTTTAACAACGCCTTAGTTTGGCGAAGTGAAAACGCGGGCTTACCTACAAGCTTTTTAACGGTATTTTTCACTACCGAGTCGATATCTGCCGCCTCAATAATTTTAGAGAGCATACCAAACTGATAGGCGTCTTGTGCGCTAAACGGTTCGCCCAACATTAACCATTCAGCCGCTTTAATATGCCCTGCTATCTTTGGCAAAAGATAACTTGAAGCATATTCTGGAACAAGCCCAAGATTGATGAATGGTAGTACAAAACGGGTGTCTGGGGTAGCGTACACAAAATCACAATGCAACAGCAGCGTTGTACCTATACCTACTGCCATCCCATGTACTTGCGCAATAACAGGCAGCTCTGTTGCAGCAAGAGCTCGCATAAAGGCCGATGTCTCAGGCACACTGGCGTTATCAGTTTGCTGAGCAAAATCGCTAATATCGTTGCCCGCGGTAAAGCAGTCGCCGTCACCTTTAATGACGATTACTTTTGTGCTGCCGTCATTTTTTACGCCCAAAATGGCGTGTGCCATTTGCTGATACATATCGCGAGTAAGCGCATTCTTTTTATCTGCGCGACTAATCGTAATAGTTAAACAATGGTCTTCAATAGAAGCATTGATGTAAGACATAGTGAGTCCTTTATTCATTCGTTATTCTATTAGGCTTACTTAAGTTTCCACCCCTTTGTCATTTCTGTATCATAGCGACCAAATTTAAAAATAAACAATAACTAACACTGATGATTTCACTGCCGTTTTCACTTAAGTACAGTGCTGGCCCCCTCATTATTGCGCTTTGCGCCTGTATTGCATTTTTTTTCGAGCCTTTATCAGGTAATTATTTGGCTTACGACCGTTACGCGATACAAGGTCTTGAAACGTGGCGTATTGTTACCGGTAATGTAGTTCATACCAACGGCTACCATTTGTTATTAAATTTGGCCGGCCTTCTTCTTTTGTGGGCATTACATGGCGATCACTATCGCATAGGCATGTTTTTAAAAGTGTTTATTTGGTGCTGTATCGGAACGAGTGCTGGGCTGTATTTTTATGCGCCAGATCTAATTTGGTACGCCGGTTTGTCTGGTGCATTACACGGTATTTTCGCATGGGGAGCGTGCGTGGATATTAAAGAAAAAATGAAGTCGGGTTGGCTGTTGCTAATTGGGCTTGCAATTAAGGTTGGCTACGAACAAGTAGACGGCAGTAGCCAGCAGGTCGCTGACTTAATTGATGCAAAAGTGGCTGTAGATGCCCATTTGTTTGGGGCACTAAGCGGCATTATCATTTTCCTACTCATGTTTGCTACCGCAAAGCGTAAATAGCGTTTTTCCCGTCTCAATGGGATGGGTGTTTAGATATAAAAAAGCCCAAGCTGATGCTTGGGCTTTTTCGTTCAGACTACTCGAAATTTATAAGTTTTCTTCAAACAATTTATAAATTCGTCGGTATTCGTCTAACCATGAACTTGGCTGAACAAAGCCGTGCGGCTCTACTGGGTAAATAGCCGTTTCAAAGTCTTCTTTTTCAAGCTCAATTAAGCGCTGAACCAATCGTACGGTATCGTGGAAGAATACATTGTCGTCTACCATTGGTGCGTTAATTAATAGCGGTTTTTCTAAGCCTTCAGCGAAATAAATAGGTGAACTGCGCTCATAAGCAATAGGATCGATGCTTGGCGTGTTCAAAATGTTCGCTGTGTATGGCGTATTGTAATGCGCCCAGTCGGTAACAGGTCGAAGCGCTGCGCCCGCTGCAAACAAATCAGGTGCAGTGAACATAGACATAAAGGTTAAGAAGCCGCCGTAAGAACCGCCATAGGTGCCAATGCGATTGCGATCGACATTTGCGTTATTCACCAGGTAGTTCACACCGTCACGCAAATCTTGCACTTCAGGTGTACCCATTTGTCGATAAATGGCCGTTCTCCAATCGCGTCCGTATCCTGCACTTGCGCGATAGTCCATGTCCATTACCACATAGCCTTGCTGCACCAGCATACTGTGGAACATGTACTCTCTGAAGTAACCCGACCACCCCATATGAGCATTTTGTAGGTAACCTGCACCATGATTAAACACTACTGCTTTGTTAGGTGTCTCGCCGTCGTAGTTTTCTGGCAAATACACACGAGCATAAATTGGTGCTTCGGTATGTGATGATTCAATAGCAACAATTTGTGGCACTGCCCACGGTAAAGCGTTAAATGCTTCACTGGTGCTATTGGTAATTTGTTTCGCTACTGCATCAGGCGCAGCACTTTTTACAAACAGCTCTGCTGGTTTATTAACTTTACTGTGACTAAGTAAAAGCTGTTTCTCGTCTGGGCTAAGCGCGTAATCGGTCATACCGTTCAAATCGGTCATGGTGTCGATTGTGTTATTGGTAAGGTCTGCGCGATAGATTTCGTACAGCCCTGGATGCTCCATATTCGCTTTAAAGTAAATATGGTTGTCGTCAGACGTTAGCGTTAGGTCGTCAACAATATAATTACCGCTGGTTAACGCTAGCGGCGCTTCACCAGGCTTTTGCAAGTATAAATGTGCATAGCCGCTGTGCTCAGATTGGTAGTACAGCGTTTCGCTGTTGTTTAGCCAGTCAAAGGCATTAAAACGATAATTTACCCATGCGTCATCGTGCAAACGATGCTGGTTTTCAAGGGTTTTAGACGCCAAGTCTACCGTGGCTATCCAACGGTCTTTGTTATCCCAAGCTTCTAGCATTACCGCAACGGCTTCACCATTTTTGTGCCAACGAATTGAAGGCTTAGTCCAGTACCAGCTTTGCAATAACGTGATAGGACGAGGTAGACGATTAACTTCATACGTTTCACCGTTTGCTTTCGCATTTTCAGTTTTAACGTTGGCTAATACGTCGTCGTTGTAACCGGGTAAGTTAAAGTATTTTAGCTCGCTTTTTTCACCGGTTTTAAGGTTTAGCAGCCATAGCTCGTGATTGACAGGCTCTGAATCTGCTACCCGTTGGCGTACCGGTTTGGCAGCAATGCGGCTATCTTCCTGAATGTAATGCGGCATGATATCCGTATCGTCACGAGTCGCTTTGCTTTCTGTTGTGGCGAGCACTGCGTAGTTACCTTTTGGCGATACGCTAATACCCGCTAAGCGATGGCTTTTATCGAAATAGAAAGGCGTAGGAGCAACGCTATTGTTGTTGGCCGCTAATTCACGATTCGCGTTTTCGCGGTCTTGTCTATTTTTACGCTGTAACGCTATGTACTGAATCAGCGTCTGCTGCTCTTCAGCAATGTAGTCTTTTGCGGGTTTTACTGCTTTGGGCGCATCAGCAAACTCCCAACTAAGCAGCTCTTCCCTACTTCCGCTTTCTAAGTTAATGGCAATCACTTTGCTTCCACTAAATGCCATTAATCGACCGTCAGTCATAAATGAAAGGTTAGACAGCGCGTTGCCACCACGGGTTAACTGTACCGTGTCGCCATTGTTAAATTGAACGTAAACGCTATCTTCAAATGAAAATGCTACTACGCCGTCGCTGCGCACCACACGCTCATCATAACGGTACTTGTGAAGATCTGACAAAGGCGCTTTAACGGCAGCTTCAGGATTGGTGAGATCAGCAATGTACACATCAGAAATTGCGCTATCTTTGCGCTCTCGTTCGAACACTATTTTATCTGAATTAAGCGACCAGCCCATATTGGTAGGCAACGCACCAATCCACTGCGGGTCGGCCATTATCTGTTTTAAAGTAATTTCACCCGTAGCTATTGTTGAATCTTGTGTTGCAACCGCTGGCATGACGGTTGATTGCGCAACATAAGTGGCATTGTTCGACGGTTGATTATTTGTATCGCTTGCAGTGCTTGCACAGCCCCCAAGCGCAAACGTGACGCTTGCAGCGATAAGTAGAGAAGAGTATTTTTTCATTATTTTCTATCGTTTTAAGTCTATTCCATTAACATTATACGCAGAGCATACGTCAACTAGTCAACGTTCATCGTTGGTGTTGGTGAACCAAACGTATTTCAAATTCGTTAATTCGTTGTCGATGTAAAAAAGCAAAGTCATACAACAATACAAACTACACCCTAAAAGGTATTTTTTATGAAAGTCAGAGGAATAGTGGCCACTGCCGCGCTAACACTCACCCTACTCAGCGCGCAAAGCATGGCAAACGAATGTCCAAGTGTGCTCAAATTTATGAAACGCAAGCTTAACTCGCAAGAGACCGTAAACTTGTGTAGTGAATACGCAGGAAAAACGCTTCTTGTTGTAAACACAGCAAGCTACTGTGGTTTCACTCCGCAATTTGAAGGTCTCGAAACTTTGTATAGTGATTACAAAGATAAAGACTTCGTGGTTCTGGGCTTTCCGTCTCACGACTTCAACCAAGAAGACAATGATGAAGGTAAAACTGCCGAGCTTTGCGAATTAACGTATGGCGTGAAATTCCCAATGTTTGAACCAACATCAGTAAAAGGCGATGATGCAGATCCTATGTATCGAATGCTAAAAGCGGCAACGGGTAAGGCGCCTTCTTGGAACTTCAATAAATATCTGATTGATAGCACAGGCACGCAGATTACTCACTACCCTAGCTCTACAAAGCCTACAGATGCTGACTTTATCGCCGATGTTGAAGCGCTTTTAAACGAATAAGCTTTTTTCAGCACGCATAAAAAAGCCCCGCGACATTCGCGGGGCAAACAAGCACACTCAACTTGGAACACACTAATCAGCAAAAACTTACTTCAAGCGTTTCTGCTAACTGTATAAAGTTAGGTAGTGTGTTACGCAGATAGTTCAATAATTTTTTCGCTTGCTGAAGCAAAAGCTGTTTTAGCCTGCTCCTCACCCATTGCTAAACCCTCGGCGTAAACAAAGTTAACGTCAGTAATTCCTACAAATCCTAAGAAATGTTTTAGAAATGGTGATTGGGTGTCAAATTCAGTTCCGGCGTAAATGCCACCACGTGCTGCAAATACTGTTGCTGACTTGTTTTCAAGTAAGCCTACTGGGCCATTTTCAGTATATTTAAACGTAATGCCAGCGCGCGCCACGCGATCAAAATACGCTTTCAAGCTTGAAGGTACGCCAAAATTATACATTGGCACTGCAAGTACAATCTCATCTGCTTGCTGAACCGCTTCCACTATGTCGTCTGAACGCTTCGCAAGTGTTTGCTGCTCTGTGGTTCGCTCTTCAGCAGCGGTCATCCACGATTGCATTTCATCGCTCGATAAATGCGGTAGGTCAAGTGAAGAAAGGTCAACGCGGTTTACTACAACGTCGCTATTTTTTTCAAGTGTAGCAAGGTATTCGTTTGCTAGTTTTGAAGAGTTGCCTTGTTCGCCATTTAGGCTAGAGAAAATTGCTAGTACTGTTTTCATATTCCGCTCCGGTGTTTTGCACGAGTAAATGTTATGAATCTATGTTAGTGCAAAGGGGCAGAATAAAAATATCAAAAAACCATGGGTTTCATTCTAAAAAATAGAATAAGAGGAAAATGGATAAAATTGACCTGTCAATGGTTGTAAAAAAATTTGAAAAAATTACATTGGATTAATGTTGCAAGGAGTTTGATCTTCTCTTATCTAGACCGCGTAACCGAGTTTGCCACAACACAATTATGAGGATAATAAATATGAGAAGGACCAAGACGCTCCTTGCATGTTCCATACTACCATTATTTTTAATTGGCTGCTCGGATGACGATGACAATGAAGTTGCTCAGCCCACCCCAGTACCTGAAGCCACGTTTGCTAATGTTCGCGTAGTACACGCATCATCAGATGCGCCATTAGTAACAATTACAGCAAACGACGCTGTGTTAAATGGCCTTGAAAACGTTGATTACCAAACTGCATCATCACGATTCGAAGTTGAAACGGGTGCGTATGATATCGGCGTGACCGGAATACTCCCTGGCGACGATGCTGAAGTACTCCAAGCTGACGTAACGTTAGAAGAAGACATCAACTACGATATTTTCGCTGTAGGCACCGTTGGTGACGAGTCGCTTGAATTACTGACGGTAACAAGCACTGAAACGCCCGTTGATGCTGGTAACGCGCAAGTACAAATTGTACACGCGGCATCTATGGCGCCGACTGTAGATATTTATGTTACTGCGCCCGACACTGAATTGATGTCGGAACAGCCACTGGTAACAGCAGAATACAAAGATTTCACAGACTTACTACAAGTACCCGCTGGTGATTACCAAATACGTATTACCGCTGCCGGCGACACTGATGTGGTTTACGACTCAGGCACAGTAAATCTGGCAGACGGTGCCGATTTACTTATTGCTGCAACAAACAATGTAGGTACAGGTGACTCACCAGTAACATTACTTGCAGCGGACGGTACAGAAAGCTTCAAAATTTGGGACGCTAATGCAACCGCAGACATTCGTGTTGTGCACGGTATAAGCGATGGACCCGCGGTTGATGTGATTGCCAATAATGAAGTGCTGCTTGTTGATGGCATTCAGTTTCCGCGCACTACAGATTACCTTTCTGTTGCGCCTGGCGACTACTTGATTGATGTTGTTGCAGATTCAGACAACAGTGTTGTGGCAGTTGATGATGCTGAACTAACTCTAGAAGTAGGTATGTCGTACACGGCCATTGCAAATAATACTATCGCGATGCCAGAGCTCGACGCGTTGGTAGACAACACGCGTACCGTGGCCACTGAAGCACGCGTTCGAATTGTTCATGCCTCACCGTCAGCTGGAAACGTAGACATTTATGTTACTGCAGATGGCGAGATTGATGCGGTAGATCCAGCGTTTGCGGATATTGCATATTCAACTGAAGATTTAGTGGAAACTGGCTATGTGAGCCTAGCAGAAGGCGATTATGTAGTGACTGTCACGCCAACAGGAACGAAGACAGCGGCTATTGAAACAGGTCTTCTTACGCTAGAAAATGGCGAGATCTATACCGCTATCGCGCTAGACGGTGCAATGGAAGGCGACCTTCCTCAACTTGCATTACTAGATGGCCTTGCGCCACCTCCACCAGCGTTCAATGCTGACCTAACCTATAACGTAAACCTGAGCGGCTCTCAAGAGGTGCCAGCGGTTGATACAATGTCTACAGCTACTGCAGTAGTGGAAATTGATGAAGATCTACCAGCGTTTAGCGTATCAGTTGACGTTTCTGGCCTAACAAATGTAACTGGCGTTCACGTACACGACGGTGGCATTGGCATGAATGGCCCGGTTGCATTCCCTCTTACCGACGCAGGTAATGGGACTTACGTATTGGCTGAAACGAATATTTCTCCAAGCAACTTTGAAGCACTTACCAGCGGTGAGTGGTACTTAAATGTACATACCGAAGCAAACCCTAGCGGTGAAGTGCGTGGACAAATTGTGCCAGATACCACTGCGGTTGTTACTTTTGGCTTAAGCGGCAGTCAGTCTGTACCTGCGGTAACGACGATGGCTTCAGGTTCAGGTTACGCGCTGTTTGACACTACCAATAACTCTGTATCGTTGGTTGCGGTAACCACGATTGAAAATGCAACAATGGCGCATATTCACAGCGGCTTTGCGGGTGAAACGGGCGGCGTTGTAGTTAACCTTTCTGAAAGCATGATGACCGCTGGTACGTGGATGACTGACGGCTATGTAATGCTAGACGAAGCCACTGCAACACAGCTACTGGCAGGTGGTCACTACGTTAATATTCACACAGAAGCGAATCCAAGCGGTGAGATCCGTGGTCAAATTACCCCAGATAACATTCAGGTGTACGGTATTATTGCAACAGGTGCGCAAGAAGTACCAGCGGTGACAACTGATGCAACTGGTGCGGGTGCATTTACGTTGAATACCACTACGGGTGCATTATCAGGCGCGGTAACCATTTCAGGTATGACAGCCACAATGGCGCATATCCATGAAGGTGCGGCAGGTGAAAATGGTCCTGTGTTAATTGGTCTGGGTGAAGACCCAGCTAACGTGTGGTCAGTACCAATGAGTACAACGCTTACCGCAGAACAAATGGCCACTATGGCAGCAGGTGGTTTGTATACTAACTTCCACTCTGCGGCATTCCCAAGTGGCGAAATTAGAGGTCAAATCACGCTTGGTTTCGACTAGGTGGGTAAGACTTGATAACTAGTAGATTGGCTAAATAGCAAAAAAGGGGCGTAAGCCCCTTTTTTATTTTGTGTTTCACTTACAGCGCTATTGTTAGATAGTAGACAATGCGTGCTCAAAGTCAGCGATTAAATCTTGCGTATCTTCAATGCCTACTGACAGCCTGATCATGTTTTCAGAAATACCCATATTTTCACGTTCTTCAGCGGTATTTTCAAAATAAATAGTGGGTGCAACGGGCAATGCCAGCGTTCGGTTATCACCAAGGTGAGTAGCGCAAATCACCAGCTTCATTTCGTTTAAAAACGCCACCGGACAAGCGCCTTCAACTAAGTCAAAGCTAAGAATGGCACCGTAGCCACCCTGCAAGTGCTCTCTTGCGGTAAAATGCTGTGGATGATCGGCTAAGCCAGGATAATATACTGTCTTTACCGCATTGTGATTATCTAGGAACGTGGCAAGCTGCATTGCATTGTACTGGTTCCGTGACATACGCAAATCAAGGGTTTCCATACCAAGCGCAATGGCGGTTGCAGCGTTAGGCGACAATGTTGCGCCCAAATCTCGCAAGCCTTTCTTTTTAATTTGTGTAAGGCCCCACTGTGCATTGTCTGCTACCTGATAGACAGGCTTAATATTGTCGAAACCCTGCCAATTAAACTCGCCAGTATCAACAACAGCACCGCCCAATACGTTACCGTGACCAGCGATGTATTTAGTAAGCGAGCAAAACACTAACGACGCTTTCACCGACTTAGCGAAAAACAGCGGTGGTGGTGTCATGGTGTTATCCACCATAAACAAAATATTCTTTTCTTCGCAGAATTGTCCAATTCCACGAAGGTCGGCCACCTGGGTCACTGGATTTGCAACTGTTTCGGTATACACCCCTTTGGTGTTTGGCTGAAATGCGTCTTTTATTTCTTCAATGTCAGTCACGTCGGTAAACGTTACCTGTACACCAAAGTCTTTCAGTGTCTCAAAAAAGCTGCGTGTATTTCCGAATAAATATTGGCTTACCACTAAGTGGTCGCCAGCTTTAACCAAAGCGAAAATGGCGCTACTAATTGCAGCCATGCCCGTTGCAAAGCACAAAGCGCCTACTCCACCCTCTAAGTCGTTAAGCATATTTTGAAGCGCAGTAACAGACGGCGAAGATGAACGTGAATATACGTGCGCCGCTTTTTTGCCTTGGAACGCGTCGATGATGCCTTGGGCGTCTTTGAACTCAAACAACACTGAGTTAGATGTGCTGCTGTGAACACCGCCGTGTTCTGGTGCGTTAAGCATACGGTCGGCATGGACTTGCCGGGTTGTGAATCCCAGTTTTTTCACAGGTAAAGCTCCGGTATATTAGCGTGAGCAACACGCCCTTGGTGATAACGCCAGATGGTAATGATGCCATCAACACTACCTACTACAGGTAGCACTGGCTAAGGCCGTGTAATGCAATTATTTGGATATTTTGCGCAAACATTATCATAAAACCCGTAAATAGTTTGCATTTGTTCGTCTATGTTAGTCACTTTATGAATAATCGGCCCAAGCACAATGGCTTTCTTTTTGTAATCAATTCCAATGGTTTGAATGGGGATATCTGCCTCGCGAGCGATGTGCATAAACCCGGTTTTCCAAGGGTAAATTGGGCTTCGCGTACCCTCTGGCGCTAGTGCCAGTAATAAGTGATCAGATTTTTTGATTTGTGCCGCAATGCTAGTTACTACCCCGTGCGCTTTACTGCGCTCGATAGGTATTCCTCCAAGGCGACGTACAATAGCCCCTAGCGGTGGAATAAAAATGGTGTGTTTTCCAAAAAAGTTTAAGTTCAGGCGAAATGAAAACACCACAAACAAGCCAATAAAGAAGTCCCAGTTCGAAGTATGCGGCGCCACCGCTAAAATGGCTTTATTACTATTAATAAATTCGCCTTCAACTGCCCACCCTCTTTTCTCTAAAACCCAACAGGAAAAACGCGATAGCCAAATCGGCCATTTGCGGGAAACTAACCCACCAATTGCGATAGCTGATAAAGGGCGACGCTGAGTGTTAGGGTGTGCGTTATTATCTTTGGAGCTTGTCATTATTATTCTCTTACTTCTTTAAAAAACGCGTTCACAACATACCTCTAAACATGCTTAAGCAATGTGAACAGCGCTACTGTATACAATTAATTAACAAAGTTTTCTACCTGTCTTTTTATAAATTTTGTGTTCATAATTGACCGCATTGTTTTGGCAATACACAGCAAATCTAGTCTGTGTACTTGTTCCTCGCCATTTGTTAAGAGCCGTTATGTGCATATTGTTTATCGCTAATAATATTCGAAAAGACTACCCAATGATTATCGCTGCCAATAGGGATGAGTTTTATGCGCGCCCTACTTCACCATCTCAGTTTTGGGAAGAGCATCCACACATGCTAGCTGGACGTGATTTAGAAGCAAATGGCACATGGATGGGCGTTACGCGTAACGGAAAATTCGCGGCACTTACCAACGTACGGCAGCCTAACGATATTAAACCAAACGCGGTCTCGCGAGGAGAGCTAGTAGTAAACTGGCTATCAAACTCAACGGGGGATTCTCTTTCAAAATACGCTTCCACATTGGAAGCTACGCGCACGCAATATAATGGCTATAACTTAGTTTTTGGCCAACTTACGAGCTTTCGTGATAGTAAATTAGCCGTATATAACAACGTCACTAGTGAACAGCACAGAATTGAAGATGGGGTAATTGGGTTATCGAATGCCGATGTCGTAACACCGTGGCCTAAAGTGACGCAGGGTGTTAATGCGCTAACGGAATATACACAAAGTACGCAAACAATAGACACTGAAGCATTGTTCTCAATTTTACGACAAGACAACAAAGCTGCCGATGAATCTCTTCCTAATACAGGGGTTGGCTATGAATGGGAAAAAGCGCTCTCGTCTATTTTTATCCAAACGCCTAAATATGGCACTCGTACTTCTACGCTACTGTTGGTCGATTCAAAAAACAGGGTGACGTGGCTTGAGCGACAATTCTCTGCGTTAGGCCATGTGCTAAATACCCGTGAATACACTTTTGATTTAGAGGCAGAGTAAAAGCGCCTAAGCATGGTATTTACACTTTCTAACACTCTTTCCCGCGCTTTTTATCAGAAACCTTAGATTCAAAAGCGTATTAGTGTTACAAAATAACAATATATTGAAAGCGAGTACGTTCAATGTCAGCACCACGCATTCAATGATAAAAATAGAAAGCAAAAACGACAGTAAATTAAAGGATAATCAATGTCTAAAATAAGTGTATTTTGTTTGTCAGCTGCACTGCTAGGAAGTGCGCTGCAAGTTGAAGCAAAGGAAGGCATGTTCACTCCAGAGCAGCTCCCTTCAATTGCTGGTGATTTGAAAAAAACCGGGCTAGCCATTCCAGCAGACAGCATTAACGATCTAACCGCATTCCCTATGGGAGCCATTGTTTCACTAGGTGGCTGTTCAGCATCATTTGTATCTAACAAGGGTCTTGCTGTAACCAACCATCACTGTGCGCGTGGCTCGGTTCAATTCAACAGCACGCCAGAAAACAACTATTTAAAAGACGGTTTCCTTGCAAAGCAAATAGGTGATGAGTTACCCGCAGCACCGGGTACTAGAATGTTTGTTACCGTTGATTTTGCCGATGTAACCGACAAAGTTACGGGCACCATTGATAGCGCTATTCAAGGTCGTGAAAGATACGACCTAATTGAAGCTAACCGTAAGGCGCTTATTGCTGAATGTGAGTCAGAAGCCGGTTTCCGCTGCTCTGTTCCCTCTTTTTTCCAAGGCTTGGAATATAAGCTTATTAAGCAAATGGAAATCCGCGACGTACGTATCGCTTATGCACCTGCCGATTCTATAGGTAAATACGGTGGTGATATTGATAACTGGATGTGGCCACGTCACACGGGCGACTTCTCATTTTACCGTGCTTATGTGGGTAAAGACGGTAAGCCAGCAGATTACAGCGAAGACAACGTGCCTTATAAACCGGAACATTTTCTTAAAGTGTCAGCGGCAGGTTTGAAGGACGGCGATTTCGTAATGGCAGCGGGCTACCCTGGCTCGACTAATCGTTATGCGCGTCTGTCACAGGTAGAGTACACCTTTGATTGGCTGTACCCTACTTACCTAACACTAGTTGACGAGTGGATTGACACTATTGAAAGTGCATCTGAAGAAGGCAGCGACGCACGTATTAAATACGAAGCGCTTCTAGCTGGTTTAAATAACTTCCACAAGAATACGCTTGGTCAGCTGTCGGGCGCCAAACGTGTAGGGCTAGTACCACGTCGTGCAGAGCGCGAAGCGCAGTTGGCGGCATGGTTAGAAAAGAATGACAAACAGGCGCTTAAGGCTGCACTTGCAGAGCTAGACGCGGTAAGCGTTGAACGCATGCAAATGAACAAGCAAAACTTTTGGTACAACAACTTAAGTCGCGCCCAGCTTTTATCGTCTGCTCAAACGCTTTACCGCAATGCCATTGAGCGTGATAAGCCAGATGCAGAAAGAGAATCTGGATACCAAGAGCGTGATCAAATTCGCCTAAAAGAAAGCGTTGAACGCATTGAGCGTCGTTTTGAGTCTTCTGTCGATATGGCGGTATGGCACAAAATGATCAGCATGTACTTGCAACAGCCTGAAGAAAACCGCGTAGCGGCATTCGATAAGGCTGTAGGTATTACTAGTGAAACATCAAGCGACGAGCTGAAAAGCGTGTTAGCGAAATTTTATGAAGAAACAACGCTGACCAACACAGACAGCCGTTTAGCGCTATTAACTGCCAGCCGCGAAACGTTTGAAAACAGTAACGACCCGTTTATAAAACTAGCGGTTGCGTTGTTCGATACAGAAATGGCGATTGAAGACAAACGCAAGGCGTTAAGCGGTCAAGCGGCAGCGCTTCGACCTCAATATATGCAGGCTATTATTGAGTGGCAGAAGTCGATGGGAAGTCTTGCCTATCCTGACGCGAACAGCACATTGCGCGTTACCTACGGCAACGTAATGGGCGGCTCACCAAAAGACGGTCTAATTTACGAACCATTCACGCGCTTAGAGGGCATTACAGAGAAAGATACGGGAGAAACCCCTTTCGACTCGCCTAAAAAGCAGCTAACGCTTATCAACGACAAACAATATGGCCCTTACAAACTGGATGCCATTAACAGCGTACCTGTCAACTTCCTTACAGATTTAGACTCTACCGGCGGTAACTCAGGTTCAGCCACGCTCAACGCTAACGCAGAGTTAATTGGCCTACTGTTCGATGGTACGTTTGAGAGTGTGAATTCAGACTGGGATTTCGATCCGAAAACCACCCGCACCATTCACGTAGACAGCCGCTACATGTTATGGGTAATGCAGTACGTTGACGGTGCCACTAACCTTATTGAAGAAATGACTATCGTTAAATAAGGTTATAAACGAATGATGCAATAACCGTTGCAAACACGTTAAAAGGCCATGTTTTTAAATGGCCTTTTTTATGAAAGAAGCACACATAATTTGCACTGATCAGTGTTTTTTTGAAACATCACTTTCGTTTACGGCTTTACAGACTGGCTAATTGAAATATTTTCAACCAATAGGGGTCGTTTTTTCTACCATCAATGGCATAATGCCTGCCTGCTACTATTTGCATACCAACGTGAGGACATATCGTGTTTGAAGTATTACCCCATCTTGCCCCAGATCCAATTCTTGGCCTTTCAGCCTCTTATCGCGAAGACACCAACCCAAATAAAATTGATTTAGGTGTTGGCGTTTATAAAGATGAGCAAGGTAATACCCCTATTCTGTCAAGTGTTGCAAAAGCGCAGCAGGTATTGCTAGACACTGAGAAAAGCAAAACGTATATCACGCCACAGGGCAATCAAGGTTTTATTGACGGTATGCTGTCATTGTTGCTTGGTAAAAGCAGCCCTGTTCTACTTGCCGATCGCGTTGCAGCGGTTCAAGCACCGGGTGGTTGTGGAGCACTGCGTATTCTTTCTGAGTTACTTGCTCGTTGTAACGACAATGCCAAAGTATGGGTAAGCGACCCAACATGGGCCAACCATATTCCGCTTATCGGCTCTGCAGGCCTAGCAATTGAAACTTACCCGTACTTCGACAAAGCGTCTGCTAGCATTCGTTTTGACGCAATGATGGACACGCTTCGCAAAGTGGAGAAAGGCGATATCGTGCTACTTCACGGCTGCTGTCACAACCCAACGGGTGCTGACTTAACAAATGCTCAATGGGATGAAGTACTTGCTGTAGCCAAAGAACGTGAGTTCTTGCCATTCATCGACGTTGCTTACCTTGGTTTTGGTGAAGGTTTAGATGAAGATGCATACGGCATGCGTCTATTGGTAGAAAACCTACCGGAAGTAATTGTAGCCGCGTCTTGCTCGAAGAACTTTGGTCTATATCGCGAACGCGTTGGCCTAGCAGCAATCATTACAGCAGATTCTGAAACACGCAAAATTGCACAAGGTCAAATCCAGTCTATTGCTCGCGGTATTTACTCAATGCCACCAAGCTATGGTGGTGCATTGGTTGACATTATCTTGGCCGATGAAGCATTAAATAACGAATGGGTTAACGAAGTGAATGACATGCGTAATCGCATGAAGTCTCTTCGCGCTATGCTAGTTCAAAACCTGCATGACAATGGCTCGCCTAAAGACTTTAGCTTTGTAAACGAGCAAAAAGGCATGTTCTCTTTCTTATGTATTACACCAGAGCAAGTTCGTGAAGTACGTGAAAAGCACAGCGTTTACTTTGTAGATTCAAGTCGCGTTAACATTGCGGGCATCAACCAACAAAATGTTGAAACGCTAGCAAAAGCACTGGTATCTGTGCTTTAACACATTGATTAATTACATAGCGTAATGCCATGTATTAATTACACATAACTTAAAAGCCGCTATTCATTAGATAGTGGCTTTTTTGTATCTCTCGATTTTTGTTGAAACGCACAGGTATCAGCACAACCATCGTTAATATTAAAGATAGTGCGCGTGTTATCTTTGCTTCCCCCCCGCTGTCATAAAGCTAAGCTCTCTACTATCTTTAGTAAATCGCTATTTAAGCTGTCAGCTACTGTTTTATGTTTACATCGATAAGAAAACTGCGTTTTCCATTAGCGCTTGTATGTTTTAGCCACTCTTGCATCGCCGATGTTTCCATTACAACGAGTATTGTTTCAGACTATCTATTTAATGGCTTATCACAAACCGAAGGTAGGCCTACTCTTCAAGCAAGCATAGATTACGAAAATAATAACGGCTGGTACGCTGGCACGTTTGCCTCTGGTGTTGATTACGGTGAAGGCACGCATTATGAAATCGACTTTTATGGTGGATACGCAGGCGATGTTTCTGAAACAATAAGCTTTGATATAGGCGCAGCGGCCTATACCTATTATGGCAGCAGTGTGGCCAGTGAAGTGAACTATAACGAAGTATATGGTTCACTCGATTACAACGCTTCAAGACTGCAAGTGTGGTATACCAATGACTATTTCGGCTCATCTGCACGCCACGTTATTGTTGCAGTTTCCCACAGTATTGAAGTATCAGAGAACCTTTCACTCTTGTTGCTCATCGATAGATCTGTGAGCCTGGACAGTGAGCAGTTTGAATGGGATACCAACGATAACGACTATGTGCACTATAAAGTAGAAGCCGCATTTGAGTGGCTCTCGCTTTTCTGGACGCTCGGTTTGGAGAAAAGTGACGTAGACTACGATGATGGACTCAAAGTACTGCTGACATCCAGTTTTACCTTTGAAGTAGACTAGCTAGGGATTTTTAGACACGCAGCGCTTTTAATAAGCGTCGGGATTGTAAGTACCGTTGTAGCGCCTTTCGTCATCACGCTTCCAGAACTCTATGGAAGGCACTTGTGTCTCCCATACGTCTGTTGCATTCCATGTATATTCGCCTCTATAGCGTGCTTCTAAGAACTCTCTTTCGATGTGGCTGTTTCTTCTACTTTCTTCAAAATACAGGTTACTTGCCTTTGAAATTATGACTTCTGAATGACTTAAAAACTGTATTTGTCGGCGCGTAATGATCTTGCAGATGGGCTCATTAGGGTTATCAGGGAACAATGATGAAACAATGGCTTTTTCAATCTCTCCTGATTCTTTTTGCACAACGTATAAGCCAGCCCCCAAAGGGAAGCGCCCTACCATTTTACAAAACGCGTTCACATAATCTTTTCTGTAATTGTTAGCGTTTCCGCCCTCGTTGATTACATCATAGGCTTGATAGATTTGCTGATAATCGAAAGCCTCTTTGGTAGACAATACAAAAGACGCATACGTCATTGGAATGCGCAGTAAGTCACCTAATTCGCTGCGAGGGCTATTGAGCATTCTTAGCATCTTTAACATAAAAGCGAGCTGTCGTTTTTCATGACTCTCGAATGCTTGTTTTTGCTCTTTGCTATCAAATCGCATTGAGGGAATGCCAATGCCTAATCTCAGATAATCGTTGGTTTTACGTTCGATAATTGAAAGTAACTTTGTGCGCTCTTCATTATCGAGTTTACGGTACCGGTCATCACCTAAAACCGCATTGGCTTCTGGGCTATTCATTCCAATGGACTGCAGCAATGCCGCTTTTGCGATAGGCTTTAATACATTCTCGCGGTACGTCATTTTCATGTCGGGTGACATTTGTTTAACACTTCCAGTAGCGTATTTTTTGCCACCCACTTTTTCAGCCATCAAACTGTAAGCTTCATCCGCTGGAAATATTTGAGCAAGCTCATTAGCTAGAAACGTGTCCTCAAAACCTTGCGATTTACGAACTTCTTCAAAAAGCGCAATAACCAATGCAGTGACATAAATAGGTTTATTGCGCTCATTTCTGACATGACGCACTTTTTCTTGAGGCGAAGGCGCTGATAATGCAATAGTGCCTAAAAACTGACTGAAGATGCGCTCGCCATTTAACAAATTGAGCATGTAATCTGTCAGGTTATCCAAATGCTCATAGCGTCTGTTTCGCTCACGACGAAACTTTTCTTCCAATACTCTTAGTTCGTTGTCGCCACTAGTTTGTTGAGCGACAAGGCGCGCTACGTAACGCTGCGCTGACGGCTGGCCTTTTATATTAGGGTATCTGCCTTTTTCTTTTTTGTAATTTTCAATGACTTCAATTTGGTTCTGGTATGTGTCGACTTTGTTTTTCAACACAGTCAGTTTGCGATGCTCGGCTTGATAGTCTTGAAAAAAATGCTCAGCATCTTTCACTAGCTCTTGGTAGCTTTGTCGGTAGTCAATGATTTTGCGCGATATTTCGCTAACCATCGTGGGGATTTGAGAAAGTTTTGCCTCAGCCCATCCATGCTTTTTTTGTTTTGCTTTGCTATCAATTAGCATTATTTCTCACACTTATCTTTGCCACTGACTTGCTTTGTGCCAGTTGTCATTATTTTCAGCGAGAAAAATCACGCTTTAGAAAGCGCAGCTCGGCTGCTTTCAACATTTCTCACTATCATTGAGAATAAACAGTTTATGTTCACTATTCAATACATCGAGATCTGGTCAGTACACTTGTAAAAATCATTACCATGCTAACGTTTTTTTGCGTTAAGCCCTTGGGTTAATAAACGGTCTAACGCATTAGCGAAATTTTGTTTATCTCGCTGTGAAAATGCTTTGGGCCCTCCAGTATGCTCACCGCTTGAGCGCATGGTGTCCATAAAGTCTCGCATTGTTAGCGTGGCCCGAATTGACGACTTATCAAATTCATCGCCCCGGGTATTCAACGCTAGTGCATTTTTTGCCAATACGTCAGAGGCAAGAGGAATGTCTGAGGTAATAACCAAGTCACCAGCTTCACATTTTTCGACAATATAACCGTCAGCAGCGTCAAAGCCTGATGGCACAAGTGTAAGTGTAATGTGTTTGTCTGGTGGTACAGACATAGCGTGGTTAGCCACCAAAGATAAAGGCAGCCCAGTACGTCGAGCTGCCTTGAAAAGAATATCTTTGATCACGGCTGGGCATGCGTCCGCATCTACCCATATATGCATGATGTATTCTCGTTAGCGATGTTCTTACAGTTACGCTAGCATACCACCATCCACCACCACTGTCGTGCCGGTCGTATAGCTTGAGGCATCTGACACGAGATAAAGCACCGTACCTGCCATTTCATCAGGGTCTGCAACACGCCCTAATGGAATTACTTTCAATGCATGCTTTAAAATTTGCTCGTTCGTGGTAAGTGCAGATGCAAACTTAGTATCTGTAAGCCCCGGCAATAGCGCATTAACTCGAATATTTAGCTTACCGCATTCTTTAGCAAACGACTTAGTCATGCTAATAACAGCCGCTTTGGTAATGGAGTAAATACCCTGCATGTCGCCTGGCGTAACACCGTTTACTGACGCTGTATTGAGGATTACACCACCGCCCTGCTCTTTCATTATTTTGCCCGCTTCGATAGACATAAAGAAATAGCCACGAATATTTACATCTACCGTTTTGTTATATGCCCCCAAATCGGTATCGAGTATATGGCCAAAGAACGGGTTTGCTGCTGCGTTATTTACTAGGATGTCTAGCTTGCCAAAATCTTTCTTAATGGTTTCGAAGGTAGCGGTAATTTGCTCCATTTCGCCCACATGGCACGCTAGTGCTGTCGCCTTTCCGCCCGCATCACGAATTGATGATGCCACAGCTTCACAACCGTCTATTTTTCGGCTAGATACGATAACGTGGGCGCCGTACTGTGCCAACAGACGTGCAATTGATTCGCCAATACCACGGCTTGCACCAGTCACCAAGGCAACTTTGCCCGTTAAATCAAATAAATCTTTCATGTATTTTTCCTTTAATGATTGTTGTTGGCTTTAGGCTAGCATGCCACCGTCAAGCACTACCGACTGCCCTGTCATAAACGACGATTCGTCGCTACATAACCACGCAATGGCGTTAGCAATTTCTTCAGGTTTACCTAGGCGCTTCATTGGGTTTGCACCCACAAGCCCTTTTTGACCGCGTTCATCTAGTTTAGAAAGCACGCCTTGCACCATTGGCGTATCAACAAAGCTTGGGCATACTGCGTTTACGCGGATGTTAGCGCGCGCATATTCCACTGCCGCCGACTTTGTTAAGCCAATAACGCCGTGTTTAGAGGCACTGTATGCGCTTATCATCGGCGCAGAGCGCAAACCCGCCACAGACGCGATATTGATAATGTGGCCACCACCTGTTGCTGTCATATGCTTTAACGCGTTTTTCATGCAGTACCATACACCAGCTAGATTCACCTGAATGTTTTTCATAAACATCGCGTCATCCACCTCTGTAAGTGGCGCAGGGAAATGATCAATGCCTGCGTTATTAATAATGACGTCTATCTTGTCAGTGTGCGAAAGTGCAGCAGCAAACATCGCTTCAACTTGCTCTGGCTTAGTAACATCAACGGCAAGCGCATAAGCTTTACCGCCAGCCTGTTGAATGCTCGAAACCACGCTTTTTGCGTTCTCTTCATTTAAGTCGGCCACACCAATGGTTGCCCCTCGAGCGGCTAATACTTGGGCCGAGGCTGCCCCAATGCCGGAGCCGCCTCCTGTTATAACAATATGCTTCCCGCTAACTTTAGCTGCTTCATTCATAGTTAGTACTCCGTTTATCAACAGCGTTGCATTGAAATGTTAATCACTTGGCCTAAAAGTAGCTGGCTTTGACGTTATTACATGTTGCTTCATTTGAAGACAACACTTCGATATCACGCGATACAAGCGGCAGTTCCCAATTAAGGAAGTATTCTGCAGCGGCTAGTTTGCCTTCATAAAAATCTACGTCTTGCTCCGCCTTGTTGGTTGCAAGGGCTTGCTCTGCCACATTGGCTTGACGAAGCCATATCCAACTCACTACACAACTTGAGAAAATATTAAGGAAGCAACTTGCGTTAGTTAACAAGATAGACTGATTGCTGGAGCGCAGGTCGCCGGCCGCTTGCTGAATTAACGCGCCTAGTTTGTCGAGGTACGGCTTTAATTTTGCCGCCAATGCTTGAGCGCGCGGCGTTTCAGCGCGTTTCATGTCATGTTTGACCCGAGAAAGTAATGCTTGCAAGCCTTTACCGTCGTGCTGCCATAGCTTTCTACCCAGCAAATCAAGTGCTTGAATACCGTTTGTGCCCTCATGAATAGGATTGAGGCGATTGTCTCGCCAGCATTGCTCTACGGGGTATTCTCTTGTGTAGCCAGCACCACCTAAGATTTGAATTGCTAAATCATTAGCTTTTGGGCCAAACTCAGAAGGCCACGCTTTAAATACCGGTGTTAGCAAATCGAGAAGCTGTGATAGCTCGGTGCGTTTGTCGCTATCCGTTTCAGTCTCCATTTCGTCAATGAGCATGCTGCCGTACAAGCATAAAGACATGCCGCCTTCACAATATGCTTTTTGTGCTAACAGCATCCGGCGCACGTCGCCGTGATTAATAATTGGCGTTGGATCATCGTCTGGTGCAAGGTTGGGCGCAGCGCGACCTTGCGTGCGATCTTTCGCATAGTCTAATGAGTAACGATAACCGCGATAACCAATCATTGCGGCGCCATATCCTACGCCAATGCGCGCTTCATTCATCATCATGAACATGTAGCGCAAGCCTTGATGTGGCTCGCCAATTAAATAGCCGTGGCAGTCGTCATTTTCACCGAACGTCAGTGCTGTTGAGGTAGTGCCGCGATAGCCCATTTTGTGGATAAGGCCGGCCAACGTTACATCGTTGCGTTTATCTGGGTTACCGTCTGCATCAAGGCGATATTTAGGCACTGCGAAAAGGCTAATACCTTTAACACCTGCTGGACCACCTGGAATTTTTGCAAGCACCAAATGTACAATATTGTCTGATAGCTCGTGCTCACCGCCTGAGATGTAAATCTTGCTTCCTTTTAGGCGATACGTACCGTCATCTTGTGGGCGAGCTGTTGTGCGAATATCAGCAAGAGATGAACCCGCATGCGGCTCGGTAAGCGCCATGGTTCCCGTGAAATCACCAGCCAGCATTTTTGGCAAAAACGCGTCTTTTATTTCGCTTGATGCAAAGTGCTTAATGACGTTTGCTGCCGCCGCAGTTAAAAATGGATATGCAGTTGTAGACGGATTGGCAGCCAAGAAATACCCTGCACACGCATTCATAACAGTGACAGGTAACTGCATACCACCATCTTCGAAATCAAAGTGCCCTGCGATAAAACCTGATTCTCGGTAGGTGTCGAAAGCGGTTTTAACATCATCAATCATCGACACTTTTTTACCGTCAAAGGTCGGCTCGTTTTTGTCTGCTACCGCATTGTGGGGAAGAAAAAGCTCTTCAGCCATTTTTTCTGCCATATCAATAACGGCGTTGAAAGTTTCAACATTGTGCTCTTCAAAGCGAGATTTACTGCAAAGTGCTTCGGTATTCAGGACTTCATACAGCTGAAATTGCATTTCGCGACGGGGAATGAGTTGATCTGCCATGGTGTTCTCCACGATTTTACTGTTAACACATTGTGACATATCCGTTACACTGGCTTTATTGTCATTAATGACACAATAATGGTGAAAACCGCCACCAATAACCAGTACTTATTGCAAAGAATAAATGTAATTATTTCTATGAATGAAAAACCATTTGTCGTTACCGTTTTAGGGTTTAACCAAGCACTGGCGTCAGCAATTACCGGCGCACTTGATGTCTTTGCTTTTGCTGGTGTTAGTTGGCAGCGCATCCACCAGCAGCCTGCCGCGCCAAAATTTAAAGTACAGCTAGCATCACCTCACGGGCAAAGCATTCTGTGTTCTAACCAAATTTCATTGACACCTCACCTTGCCATTGAGGATGTATCGCAAACCGATATTTTACTCATTCCCACCATTGGCGGTGATATTGATACCGTGCTGTGCGAAATGAAATCTCAGCTTGTTCATATTAAGCGGTTACAAAAGATGGGCGCAGATATTGCCGCCAACTGCACAGGGACTTTCTTGTTAGCAGACACGGGATTACTTGATGATAAAGCGGCCACCACCCATTGGGGATATGCTGATAAATTCGCCGCTTTGTTTCCACAAATCGATTTACAACCCGATAAAATGGTGACCGAGCATGATGCTTTATACTGCGCTGGCGGTGGTATGGCATGGATAGATTTGTCTATTCTACTAATAGAACGTTATTGCGGACATCAAGTGGCCAGCGACACTGCTAAATCACACGTTCTTGATGCCTCAAGAACCAATCAAAATATTTATGCGAGTAGTCGCCAAAGGCATTTTCATTCCGACAACGACATTATCGCGGTACAAGCATTTCTAGAGGAAAATGTGAGCGAACAATTAACGGTATCGTCGCTTGCTCTTCGTCATAACATGACCGAGCGCACGCTACTTCGCCGATTTAAAAATGCCTGCGATATAACGCCTAGGCAGTATTTGCAAAACCTTAGAATAGAAAAAGCGCGAAAGCTGCTTGAGACCACCAACAGTTCCATAGAGAAAATAGTGTCGGCAGTCGGATATGAAGATATGAGTTCTTTTACGCGACTTTTTAAAAAGCAAACCGGCCTTTCTCCATCCCAATATCGCGCTAAATTTAACCGTATAAAATAGTGCTCAAACGTTAACAGAAGGTGAAAATCACATCAAAAACTTGTTCAGATGGTCAACGTCCTTCTTATTTTTAAAGGCCTCGCGCGTAGAACTACCTAAAAGCGACGAAATGTTGATAAATTTGCGGTATTTATCTTTTATATTGTGTAAAATCGCGCCCCAAGCATGTATCACGTTTTTATATGCGATAAACACTACAAAAGTAAAAACCTAAAACATCTTGGTGGAAACATGAGAACACATAAAATCGCCACACTAGCGCTTGCCGTTAGTGCTGCGTTCAGCTCATCAGTTCTTGCACAAGAGGCCGCTACAACAGAAAAAAAAGAAGCCTCACTAGAACAAATTACCGTAACAGCGCAAAAGCGCACGCAGTCGATTCAGGAAGTACCTATTTCTGTTGCGACACTTAGCGGTGAAAAATTCGAAAGCCTTTTCTCTGGCGGTGAAGATATTCTTGCTCTAGCGGTACGTGTACCGGGTCTATATGCAGAATCATCAAACGGTCGTGTTGCTCCACGTTTCTACATTCGTGGTCTAGGTAACACAGACTTCGACCTTGCAGCATCTCAGCCTGTTTCTATTATCATGGACGAAGTGGTAATGGAAAACGTTGTACTAAAAAGCTTCCCGCTTTTCGACGTACAACAAGTAGAAGTACTTCGTGGTCCACAAGGTACCCTTTTCGGTCGTAACACCACTGCTGGTATCATCAAGTTCGATACCGTTAAGCCTACTCAAGATCTTGAAGGCTACGCAAAAGCAGGTTTCGGCTCTTTCGGTACAATGAACTTTGAAGGCGCTATTAGCGGCGGTCTTACTGACGAGCTTTCTGCACGTTTGTCTGTTCTTTCTCAAGAGCGTGATGACTACATCGACAATGCCTTCACTGGCGAAAACGATGCTATCGGCGGCTACGACGAAAAAGCATTCCGTTTACAGCTTCTTTGGGAACCTTCAGCAGATTTCTCTGCACTACTAAACGTACATGGTCGTGACCTTGAAGGTACTGCGTCAATTTTCCGCGCAAACGTATTCGACAAAGGCAGCAACGAGCTAAACGCGAACTACGATCGTGAAACAGTATTCTATGACGGCGACCTTGAAGGCGACGGCATTGACAACAACCCTCAAGAGTACGATGGTTTCGGTACATCACTAAAACTTGAATACGACATGGACGACGTAACGTTTACGTCAATCTCTGCACTTGAAACTGCAGAAGGTTCAAGCCTTGGTGATATCGACGGTGGTTTCAACCGCCCTGACGGCACCTCTGGCCCTGGTTTCATTCCTTTCTCAGCGGTGACGCAAGACCGTCTTAACGATCTTGAGCAATACACGCAAGAATTCCGCCTATCAAGCAACACGCGTGATGCAATGAACTGGCAACTAGGTGCGTTCTACTACGACGCATCATTCAACGTAACCAGTATTGACGGTTTCTTCGGTGCAACGACCGTATTCCACGAAAACCAAACGTGGGCAGTTTTTGGTCAAAGTTCTTACCAGGTTAATGAGAAGCTAAACATTACTGGTGGTATTCGCTATACACACGACTCTAAGAGCCTTGTTGTTGGTGACCAGAACGTAGACGGTTTTGCTCTTGTTATCGGTGCTGCTCAGGTTCAAGAGTATGACGATATTGACGTTGATGACGGTCAAGCAAGCTACGAGCTAAGCGCGAACTATCGTTTAACTGACGATATGTCTGTATTCGCACGCTATGCAAACGGTTTCCGTGCTCAAACTATCCAAGGCCGTGACGTTGCATTTGAAGGCGCGCCTTCAGTTGCTGATGCTGAAACAATCAACTCGTTTGAAATTGGCTTTAAGTCTGACCTTCTTGACGATACATTACGTCTAAACGCAGCAGCGTTCTACTACACGGTTGACGACATGCAGTTCTCTGCAATTGGTGGTGGAAACAACTTTACTGCGCTAGTAAATGCAGACCAAGGTGAAGCGTATGGTTTCGAAGTTGATGCACAATGGCTTGCAACTGATGAACTAACGTTCACAGCAGGTTACAGCTACAACCACACTGAAATTAAAGACGACACGCTTACTGTGTCTCCTTGCGGCACTAATCCAGGGCTTGATTTCACAGGTAACTGTACAGTAACTGATCCTCGTCCAGATGGTTTTGTTGCTTCAATCGACGGTAACCCGTTTCCACAAGCACCAGAGTCAATCTTCAACTTCACTGCACGTTACACTATTCCAATGGGTGATGACGGTGAATTCTTCGTATTTACAGATTGGGCATTCCAAGGCGAAACCAATATCTTCCTATACGAAGCCGTTGAATTTACTACTGACGATAACTTCGAAGGTGGTCTACGTATTGGTTACGAAAACTTCGCTCACAACTACACTGTAGCGTTATTTGGTCGTAACATCACAAACGAAGACAACGTGAAAGGTGCTATCGATTTCAACAACCTTACAGGTATCGTTAACGAGCCTCGTGTATGGGGTGTTGAGTTTAAGTACACATACTACTAAGCACTAAAATAGCATAAGCCGTTTAATTTAAGCGGCTTATACAAGAATAAAAACGGCATCGCATTACTGCGCTGCCGTTTTTTTATGCCGCTAAATGCACATCTGCATTTGGCATTTGTACAAGTTGCTGAAGCTTCCGGCAGACTTGAACCCATCGGCTCACCTTCTGATAATACACCTGCTCAATAAGCGTCCCTTTTTCGTCGAAAAGAAAACTAGCAAGTTTTCCCTTGTTTCCTGGCATGTAAAAGTGATGAACAATGAAGTTACGCGACAAAGGCGCGTATGCCACTTTTTGGTACATGCAAAACGGCAAGGTGTTAGCACGGCTGTCACCGCCTGTTAGGCGGGCTCTTTTTTGAAATGTATCAAACCCTTCTTCAACAAGAATGCCGTGCTTCGTAAGAAGTTGATCTACAGCTTTTATACCTGTTTGCATTATGCGTCTCCTTCACCAAGAGATAAGATTCAAAATAAACCATACTGATATTTATACAGTATATGGTTATTTGTTGAAAATGCAAACAAAAAAGCCGCTTTATATAAGCGGCTTCTAATTTCTATCGGTCTTTCAGAATGTTATAGCGCTGTTTCTAAAAACGCCCATTGGTCTGCATATCCTTCTATGCGCATCCATGTGGGTGTTCCTGCACCGTGACCAGCGCGTGTTTCTACCCGCAGTAGAACTGGATTATTACAGCCCTGATGCGCTTGTAGTTGCGCAGCAAACTTATAGCTATGCCATGGTACTACTCTGTCGTCGTGATCACCTGTGGTAACCAATGTTGCAGGGTAACAAGTGCCGGATGTGATATTGTGAACAGGTGAATAGGCGTATAGTGCTTTAAACTCATCTGCATTTTCACTTAATCCATAATCAGACGACCACGCTCGCGCATTAGCGCTAGGTGTATGATAGCGCAACATATCTAACACACCTACGGCAGGTAGCGCAGCGGCAAAAAGGTCGGGCCGTTGCGTAAGTGCGGCACCTACTAGCAATCCACCGTTAGAGCCACCTTGAACGCCCAAGTTATCTGAACTTGTATAGCCCTTGTCTATCAAATACTCAGCGCCAGCGATGAAGTCGTCGAATACATTTTGTTTGTCTAGCTTAGTACCGGCCTTGTGCCACTGCTGTCCATACTCACCACCGCCTCGTAAGTTGGCAATGGCCAGTACATTGCCCTGCTCTACCCATACCATTCTTGATACGGAATAGTTAGGCAACAACGAGATATTGAAACCTCCGTAACCATAAAGCAGTGTTTTGTTCTTGCCGTCTAATTGAAGACCTTTTTTGTGAACAATAAACATGGGCACTTTTGTGCCGTCTTTACTGGTATAGAACACTTGTTTTGTTACGTAGTTGTCGTAGTTAAGCCCGGTGTTTATGGTTTTAAACAGTGTAGACTCACCAGTTTCAACATCGTACTTAAACACCTGACCGGGGTTGGTAAAACCGGTAAGTTTATAAAACGTAGTTTTTGCAGACTCGCCGCCCACAAAGCCGCTTACATTACCAATATCGGAAAATGCAATTTCATCAATTTGATTTCCATTAACATCAAATACGCGAACCTGTGCTTTTACGTCTTTCAAATATTGCGCAAACAGCTTACCGCCCATGAGTGACACACTGCGAAGGGTATTCGGTGAACTTTCAATAATCAGCTTCTCGTTTTTAACCACGTTATCAAAATTAATTTTAATAACTTTGCCTGTTGGCGCATTTGCTGTTGAAGTGAAAAATAGCGCGTCGCCATGTTCCCCGATTAAGCTATATCTGCCGTCCCATTTATCAAATACAGGAATAAGCTTTGCGTTCTCATTGACAAGAGACTTCGCATAAACACCGTTTGCTTGATAGCCCTCAAACACCGAGATCAGTAACGTTTTACCATCTTGAATAACCGATGCATAAGGGTTCCACGTAGGTTTGTCATCAAAAGCGAAGGCAAGTGTATCGTCGCTTTGCGGTGTGCCTAGTTTATGAAAATAAATAGATACCGTTTGGCTGTCGTCATACTTGCCCGCTTCATTTAGCGGGTAGCGCGAATAATAAAACCCACTTTCGTCAGGAAGCCACGCAACATTAGTAAATTTTACGCCTTCAATGACATCGATAAGATCGCTTTTACTTTTCGTATCGCGCACATGAATTGTTTTCCAGTCGGTTCCACCGTCTGATAATAAATAAGCAAGATAAGACGCTTTAGGGCTAACCTCAGATGACGCCATGGATACCGTACCGTCTTCACTAAGGGTATTGGGATCGATTAAAACCTCAGCTTGGCCGTCAACACCTTTTGCCATGTACAACACATATTGGTTTTGTAAACCGTCGTTGTAGCTGTAAAACAAAGTGTCGTTAACCATATAAGGAGTTGAATACTTTTCGTAGTCCCAAAGAGCCGTTAGCCTTTCTTTGTACATTTCTCTTGATGGAAGCGATGCCAGATAAGGGCGTGCTAACGTATTTTGCTCAGCAACCCACGATTTAATTTCTGCGCCCTCGCCTTCTAACCAACGATAAGGGTCGCTCACCTCAGTACCATGGTAATTATCAATTTGATTTACCGTTTTTGTTACTGGATATGCCGCTATCGCTGGCATCGCTGTATTATTTACCGCAATGTCGTTATTCGATAAACGTGCATTCTCAGATGTGGTACACGCTAGAATAAAAGAAACACTGGCGCTGACTAATATTCCTTGTAGTAGGTTCTTTTTCATGTCTTGTCCTTAAAAGCAAAATGCCGGTGTTAACCGGCATTTATTTTAATTTTCTGTGGCAACTTGTACCTGTTTTCTTCCTTTAAACACATTTTTAATGTCGTTTAAAATAAGGTAGAGCGCAGGCACTAACAGCAACGTGATAACCGTAGCAAACAAAATACCGAATGCTAAGGAAATCGCCATTGGAATTACAATTTGCGCCTGTAAGCTCTTTTCAAACACAATAGGCATAAGGCCCATAAACGTAGTTAACGAGGTCAGTATAATCGCTCTAAAACGCTGAGTACCTGCACTTATTGCAGCTTCCATTAATGAGAAGCCCTCTTTTCGAGCACGGTTAACGAAGTCAACCATGATCAAGCTATCGTTTACGACTACGCCAGACAGCGCAATGATGCCGCAAATAGACAGTACGCTAACCGCCATTCCTAAGACTAAATGACCGATAATTGCACCCACAATACCAAACGGAATGACCGACATTATGATAAAGGGTTGGCTGTACGACTTCAGTGGAATTGCTAGTAAGGTATAGATAGCAAACAGTGCAAACAACAGGCCCTTCATAAGGCTTAACATAGCGTCTGCTTGCTCTTTACTGTTGCCTTGTAGTTGGAATTCCACGTTGGGATAACGCTCAAGCAGGTCTGGCATTATTGAATCGATTACGTCATTAGTAACCTCTGACGGGTCCATAAGCGCTTTATCTACCGCAGCTGAAACCGTTACTGAGCGTTTTCCATCCACGCGAATGATCGAATCGAAACCCTGTCCTACAGTGAAAGTGGCAACTTGCTCAAACGGAATTTCTTGGCCGTTTGGCGCGCGTACACGCATATTGGCAAGATGTTCTATTGAGCTGCGCTCTGCACGTGGATATCGAACCATTACTTTAATTTCTTCGTCGTCGCGCTGAATACGCTGTACCTCAGCACCGTAGAAACCAAATCGTACCTGCTGTCCCAGTTGCTGCAGGGTTATACCAAGGGCATCTGCTTGTGGTTTTAAGGCAAGTTGAATTTCCTCACTGCCTCCAGAAAACGTATCGTTTATATCGGTAACGCCTTCATAGGCATCTAGCGCTTTTTTCAAGTCGTCGCTAATTGCACGTAACGCTTTGATATCACCTGAGCTAAACTCAAAGCTTAAGTCAGAACCGCCGCCAGGGCCGCCTGGTGAGTTAATATTAAACGATTTAACACCTGGAATTTCGGGCAGCTCCTCGCGCCACATGTCTTGAATTTCAAAGTCGCTAAGCGTACGTGTTTCACCTTTTGTCAGCTCAGCAAAAATCTCCCCACCAAGGTTGCCGTTATCAAACGCGATTGCATGCTTGATAACGCCTTCGCCAGTATCTTCTTCTACTTTTTTATCCATTTTATGCATGGCTTCACGTAGCGTGTTTAACACGTTATCACGCTGCTCAAGTGACGAGCCGGGCTCTAACTCAAAGCTCGCAATCATGAAGTCACTAGGGATGCTTGGGAAAAACACGAACCGTACGATCCCCCCCCCAAACAAACCAATGGTGATGATTAACATAGCCATAAACGTAGCTACGGTGGTGTATCGGTTACGAATAGCTTTTGCCAAGAAAGGCGCATATTTGTTTTGAATAAAGCGCTTGATACCTTCGCTAAAGAAATCTCTAAACTTTTGAAAGCCGTTAGCCTTAGCTGGATCGTAAGGCTTAAGATTCATGTGCACTAAGTGAGCAGGAAGAATAAGCTTCGACTCAATAAGTGAGAACACAAGGCACACTATAACCACCATACCGATGGTCTTCCAAATGATCCCAAAGGGACCAGAAACCATCAGCATTGGCGAAAACGCGGCAATCGTTGTTAAAACACCAAAGGTAGCCGGCATTGCGACCTTTTTAACACCCGCAATAACATTGTCTGTGCTGTGCCCTTTCTTATCAATTTCTGAGTATGCCGACTCGCCCATAATAATGGCGTCGTCCACCACGATACCCAGTACAAGAATAAAGGCGAATAACGACAACATGTTGATAGACACGCCTATCATATCCAATGGCATTACCAGCAATGTGCCAAGGAAGCACACTGGTAGGCCCACAATTACCCAAAATGCCAACTTAATTTTTAAAAATAACGACAGCACTAAAAATACAAGTAATGCACCGAAAAACATGTTTTCTAACATCATGTTCAGCCGGTCGGCCAAGTAGAATGAGCTATCGCCCCATGTATCAGCTGTAATATGTGCAGGAAATTCTGCTTTTTTAGTATCAACGTAGTTATTAACTTGTTCAGAAATTTCTAATGCATTCTGATCGCCTACCGCTTGAACGCGAAGACTTACCGCAGGTTTGTCATCGAACAGTGCATACTGGTTGTTCTCAATAAAACCATCATTGATGTAGGCAACATCGCCTAAAGTAACGCGTGTTCCATTGGCATTGGTAAGCAATACAATTTGAGAGAAGTCCCAGCCCGTATAGGCTTGCCCTTTAGTACGCAAAAGTATGTCGCCATTCTCTGTGCGAATAGAGCCGCCTGGCAAGTCGACACTGGTTTGGCTTAAACGCATTACCACGTCGGCAAAGGTTAGGTTGTATTTTTGAAGGTCGACTTCAGACAGTTCTACCGATATTTCGTAATCACGCGCGCCAACTACTTGCACGCTAGATATGCCCGGCAAGTTGGCGATATCGTCTCTTAAATCCTTGGCAAATTCTTTTAACTCGCGTTCAGACGCATCGCCATATACCGACAGCCAAATAACATCTTGCTGAATTTTTTGCCTGTACACTACCGGCTTTTCAGTATCTGCAGGAAAACTGGGAATGGCGTCAACCTGCACTTTAACTTCATCAAGAAGAGACTGTACGTCGTAGTCTTCCTCTACCTGAATGGTTACTGTTCCCATACCTTCTACAGCACGAGAATTTAGCTGCTTAATACCTTCAAGATCTTTTACAGCTTCCTCAATTTTTAACAGCACGCCCTCTTCTACTTCCTGTGGTGCTGCACCAAGATAAGGAACGCGAACGTTTATCACGTCGAATTCAAAATTAGGGAATACTTGTTTTTGAATGCTGAACGCCCCAAACAGGCCGCCCACAATAAGCAGCCACATAAGCAAATTCGCGGCAACGTTATTGCGCGCAAACCAAGCTATCAGGCCTTTCTGAGTATCAATTTGACTCATTACTGATCCTCGCCCTTGGCACTAGTGCTAATAGCGTCGTTGTCGTCGTCTTTAGATGCTTCTTCAGTTTTAACTGGCTCGTCGCCGGGCAAGCGTACTTTCATTCCATTGTATGGATTAGGAACAGCACTTGTTACCACCAAAGCGCCTTCTTCAATGCCGCTTCGAATAAACACCTCTTTTGCGGTAGTACGCGCAACTTCAACAGGTTTGATGTCTATTTCGCGATTTTCATTAACTGTTAGAACGGTGTTATCGAGGCGTAAAATGCTGCGCGGAAGCACCATTAACGCTTCATTTTGACGAGAGGTAATTTCAGCTTCAACAAATTGACCAAAGCGCAGCGGCACACTGTGGCTACCCTTTCTATTGTATGGATCGGAAACTTCTACTATGGCATAAACCACGCGGCTTCCCGTGTCTAATACGCCTTCAGAGCGTACTAGTTTTCCTTCCCAACGTCGTGTAATTCCGCCAACCGATGCTTTCAACGATACCGGTGCTCCATCAGTAGATTGGCTTGCAATGTTAACGAACATAAGGTCGCGGTCGGTGATAGGTAAGCGCACTTCTGCGGTATCAGTAGAGTAAATGGTACCAACCAAAGCGCCCATGGTGACGAACTGCCCCAAATCGATATTCCGTTCTACTACAAGGCCGTTGTACGGTGCCGTAATTTGTGTTCTGGCTAAATTTCGCTTCGCACGCTCTAATTTAGCTTCTGCGGCTTTTACGTTTGCCTGTTCTTTTGCAAGTTGTGGTTTGCGAAGCCCAAGTTCAGGTGGGGCAACGCTGTTTACAGAGCGCCACTCTTGTTCGGCAACTTTGCCTCGTGCAATCTCTTCTTGCAGCGCAGCTTGAGCTTGAGCAAGTTCAGCCTCTGCAAGCTTAAGATCTGTTTTGTAATCATCCTGTTCTAGGGTTGCTAATACATCACCTTTTTTAAAGGTGCCGCCAGCGATGAAGTTGTCTGACAAACTAACAACCTGCCCACTTACCTGTGCACTTAACGCCGTTTTATTCCGAGGAACCACATTTCCCTGTGAATTTACGATAAAGCTTACTGATTCAGACTGGATTTCTTTGGCATCGACAAGAAACGCGGGAATGTCGACAGGCACCTGCTCTGGTGGTTTTCGAGAACTAACCAAACCAACCATTATTAGAATACTGACAAGAACTATGATCAGCGGAAGGCCACTTTTCACCAACATGGAGTTTTTCATTTACTATCCCTAGGAACACACAGCCGAACACATATACTTTACAGACGAGTAAAGTAAGACTTAAAGAAACGGCGCTGTATGAGAATTAAATTATTATTTTGACAACACTATATTACTGACTTTCCAACACTTATGCTCACTGAAGTTTGTTAAATTTTGTGTATATTTTTCATGTGTGCAAACGCGGGCGCGTACTTTCTGTTCTACGACGTATTTTTTAAAGTAACTCCGCAAAGCCAATGTCCCTAATATAAAAAAATATCGAAAGAATAAAAAGTAAGATTGATAAATATGCGCTTATCGATGATTATTTAACCACTCATTGATAATGAGTAAACCACTGGTTGTTATTATTTGAGTGAAACAGATGCGATAGCGGTATCTCGCTTGACGTAATTAACGCAGTAGCCTGTGATTTTGAGAATTTATATATTGAAGGGAAAACACACTATGAGTCTTAAAAAGCAATACCTTAAATCGAAACCTTTATGCAAGGTGACATTTAAGTTAAACGCGCAAGCAGCGCAACATGCACAAAAAGCCGTTTTATGTGGTGATTTCACAAACTGGGACGCACAACCATTAAATATGAAGCGCCTAAAAAGCGGTGACTTCACGTTAACAGTAAATCTTGAGAAAGATCACGAATATCAATTTCGCTACTTACTCGATGATGAAAAGTGGGAAAACGACTGGGAAGCCGATGCCTATATCCCCTCACCAATGAGCTTTGAGGATAACTCAGTAGTAAGAGTTTAATCACGCTTAAAGGCATTAAAATAAGACAATAATAATTCTCATAATATTCCCCTACACGCGTGACGATTTAAATTCATCATGCGCTTAAAATGCTTAAAAACTCATAAAAAAAGGCTGCCAGTAGGCAGCCTTTTTCACATCAAGAGATTTTAAAGCGTGCCTTCAAGCTCAGGAAGCACGTCAAACAAATCGCCAACCAAGCCGTAATCTGCCACTTGGAAAATCGGCGCTTCTTCGTCTTTGTTGATAGCGACAATCACTTTAGAGTCTTTCATACCTGCAAGGTGCTGAATAGCGCCTGAGATACCTACTGCGATGTAAAGCTGAGGCGCAACAATTTTACCCGTCTGACCTACTTGCATGTCGTTTGGTACGAATCCGGCGTCTACCGCTGCGCGCGAAGCACCAATGGCTGCACCAAGCTTGTCAGCTATACCTTCTAATAGCTTAAAGTTGTCACCATTTTGCATGCCGCGACCACCAGAAATAACAACCTCAGCAGCGGTTAGTTCTGGGCGCTCTGATTCAGTAAGCTCTGCAGATACGAAGTCAGACTTCTCGCTGCCTTTTACAACGTCAAGTGCTGCAACTTCTGCACTACCGCCTGTTGCGGCTGCATCGAAAGACGCCGCACGAACTGTGATCACTTTCTTAGCGTCAGACGACTGTACTGTGGCAATCGCGTTACCAGCATAGATTGGGCGAACAAACGTATCTGCACTCTCTACACCGATGATGTCAGAGATTTGCGCAACGTCTAACAGCGCCGCTACACGAGGCATAAAGTTTTTACCTGTTGTGGTCGCTGCTGCAACTACATGGTCGTAGTCTGCTGCAAGCTCTACCACTAGGTCTGCAGTATTTTCCGCAAGCTGGTTTTTGTATGCCGCGTTGTCTGCAACTAATACTTTTGCAACGCCGTCAATTTGTGCAGCAGCTTCTGCTACCGCTTGGCAGCCTTCGCCAGCCACAAGAACATGAATGTCACCACCCATTTTCTGCGCCGCATTTACAAGCTTGTGCGTTTCTGTCTTTAAGCTTGCATTATCGTGTTCTGCATATACGAGTACGCTCATGAGATCACCTTTGCTTCATTTTTTAACTTG
>ENA-OWNT01001021-OWNT01001021.1-seawater-metagenome-genome-assembly--contig:-NODE-1021-length-42469-cov-6.196452_pt1 | contig 42469 bp, 33 predicted proteins | sample MGYA00238136_ERZ651165 | MGnify/ENA primary metagenome ERZ651165 (study PRJEB26861, sample SAMN08777766) | seawater metagenome | isolation source: coastal seawater | place: USA: Florida | collected...
GTATGCGTGTTGTGCGTACAGATGACGATCTTAAAAAATCATTTCCCGAAGCAAGGAGTGAGGCAAAAAACGCTTTTGGTGATGATACCGTATTCCTTGAAAAGTATGTGGAGAATCCTAAGCACATAGAAGTACAAATAGCTGCTGATACCCATGGCAATATCGTTCACCTTTTTGAGCGTGATTGCTCAGTTCAGCGTCGATTTCAGAAAGTGGTTGAGGTAGCACCTGCAGTTACATTACAACAAACAACTAAGAACAAATTATATAAATATGCCACAGATATTGCTAAAGAAGTAAACTATAATAACCTTGGTACCGTTGAGTTTCTCGTAGATGCTTCAGAAGATATCTATTTTATCGAAGTAAACCCTAGGATACAGGTAGAGCATACAGTTACTGAAATGGTAACTGGTGTTGACCTTGTAAAGACTCAACTATATGTAGCTGCGGGTTATAAGCTGACGGATAAGGAAGTAGGTATAGGTAAGCAGAAAGACCTGAGCATAGACGGTGTAGCTATTCAGTGCCGTATTACTACAGAAGATCCGGCGAATAACTTTAAACCAGACTATGGCACATTGGTTACTTACCGTAATGCGGCAGGTTTTGGAGTACGTTTAGATGAAGGTAGCACCTACCCGGGTATGAAGATCAGCCCGTTCTTCGATTCAATGCTGGTAAAGGTGAGTACCTGGGGTAATAACCTTCATGACGCTTCGATGAAGATGCATAGGGCGTTGCGTGAATTCAGGGTACGCGGTGTAAAGAACAATATCCCTTTCTTAGAAAATGTGATTACACATGAGGGGTTCAGAAACGGACAGACAACAGTTGGTTTTATCCAGGATCATCCCGAGCTTTTTGAGTTCAAACTAAGGCAGGACAGGGGAACCAAAACTTTGCGATTCATAGCTGATGTAACCGTTAATGGTAATCCGGATGTGAAGGTGAAGTACGATGGACGTGAATTCCGTAAACCCGAAGTACCTGCTGTTGCATTAGGTACGCCATACACTGAAGGGACGAAAGACCTGTTGATAAAATTAGGCCCTGATGGTTTTAGCGAGTGGCTAAAGAATGAAAAGAAGATACACTATACAGATACTACACTTAGGGATGCGCACCAATCTCTGCTGGCAACCCGTATGCGTACGCATGATATGCTGAAAGTAGCCGGCAACTATGCCAAGCTGCACCCACAAACGTTCAGTATGGAAGTATGGGGTGGAGCTACCTTCGATGTTGCAATGCGTTTCCTGAACGAAGACCCGTGGAAACGTTTGGAACAGATACGTGAGGCTGTGCCTAATATCCTGCTACAGATGCTCATACGAGGCTCAAATGGAGTGGGGTATACTGCTTACCCTGACAACCTGATTGAAAAGTTTGTTGAGCAAAGCTGGGAGAAGGGCGTAGATATATTCCGCATATTCGACTCACTCAACTGGGCCGAGAACATCATGCCATGTATTGACATGGTGCGTAAACGTACACAGGGACTTGCGGAAGCATCAGTATGTTATACAGGCGATATATTAGACCCTAAGCGTACAAAGTATAACCTGGCCTACTATCAACGCCTGGCAAAAGACCTGGAAAATGCCGGTGCTCATATACTGGCCATAAAAGACATGAGTGGCTTGTTAAAGCCATATGCCGCAACTGAACTTATAGCAGGACTGAAAGATACGGTCAAAATACCCATACATCTGCATACACATGATACATCATCTTTACAACCTGCAACTTACATGAAAGCTATTGAGGCGGGTGTGGATGTAGTTGATGTAGCGCTTGGTGCTGTTTCCGGCCTTACCTCGCAGCCAAACTTTAACGCTGTGGTAGAGATGATGAAATTCCATGAAAGGGAAAATCACTTTGATATTGACTCCCTGAATGAGTTCAGCAACTATTGGGAAGCAGTACGTGAGATGTACTATCCTTATGAGAGCGGCTTGAAAGCCAGTGCAGCAGAAGTGTTCCGTCACGAGATACCCGGTGGTCAGTACTCTAATCTCCGTCCGCAGGCTAAGGCATTGGGACTGGAAGAAAAGTTTGAAGATATCAAGACGATGTACGCTACAGTTAACGACATGTTTGGCGATATTGTGAAGGTAACACCCAGCTCGAAAGTAGTGGGAGATATGGCGCAATTTATGGTGGCTAATGGTTATAGCAGGGAAGATGTGATGACCAAAGGGGAGTCCATCTCTTTCCCTGAGAGTGTGCAGGACTTCTTTCAAGGCATACTAGGTCAACCGGAGGGTGGATTACCTAAGGAATTACAGAAGATCATACTTAAAGACAAAGTACCATTTACAGACAGACCTAACAAACACCTGGAGCCGGTAGATTTTGATAAAGAACTAGCTGCATTTAAGGAGCAGTTTGGCAACGACTTGCAACTTTGCGATTTCTTGTCATATAAATTGTACCCTAAGGTATATGAAACATACCTCAAGTTTTACCGTGAATATGGCGATGTGTCTGTTGTACCTACACCACTATTCCTGTATGGCATGAAGATGGGACAGGATGCCACAATCGAGATCGCAAAAGGAAAAACCCTGCTTATACGCCTACTAAGCATTGGCGAAGTAAATGAATTTGGTAAGCGTATCGTATTCTTTAAGCTGAACGGGCAGACACGTAATATAGAGGTGCAGGATCGCAGTGCTAAGGTTGAGAAGATAGAGAACCGCAAGGTGGATAAAGGCAACGATAATCACATTGGTGCGCCTTTGCAGGGAATGCTCTCTAAGCTACTGGTCAAGAAAGACGATAAAGTAAAGAAGAATCAACCTCTGTTCGTTATAGAAGCGATGAAAATGGAAACGGTGATTACAGCATCTCATGATTGTACCATTGCTTCGATAGAGCTATCAGAAGGTACTTTAGTGAATACAAATGACCTGGTCATAGTTATTAGTTAAAGCATCTGATGAAGTGATAATAAGCAACGAGAGCCGGAATAACTATCCGGCTCTTATACTTTTTATTAGTGCCATATCAAGGCAACAGCAGATTGAAACAGATATTGCAGAACATGATAACCTTGACTATATTTATACTTTAACCTGAATAAAAACACCAACAATCAGTAATTTATATTACATGAAGCATGTTCTGTACTTTGCCTTATTAATTCTGCTTCATTATCCATGTTCCGTTCAAGGACAAGAACTATCGATTGATACTACAAGATCTGTAGTAAACAAAAAGCGTTTGTATACAGTTGCAGGAACTCACGCAGTAGTTATTGGAGGAACTCTTACAGCATTGAACCAGGTTTGGTATAAAAACTACGAGAAGAGCGGTTTCCATGTAAAAGACGACATGGGGGTATGGTTGCAGGTAGATAAGTTTGGACATGCATATAGTGCATATAGTATTGCCGGACCAATGAGTGGTATGTATATGTGGGCTGGTCTTGGTAGAAAAAAGAGTGTACTGCTTGGAAGCTTTGAAAGTCTGGGCGTTTTAACCGCTATTGAACTTATGGATGCCTATTCAGCGGAGTGGGGGTTCAGCTATGGAGATATGGGGTCTAATGTAATAGGTACAGCGTTATACGCAACACAGGAATTGTTATGGGAAGAACAAAAGATACAGCTAAAATTCAGTAGCAGAATAAGAAAGTATGAACCAGCATTACTGCATGACAGGGCTAACCAGGTATATGGTAAGAATATTGGTGAGCGTATACTTAAAGATTACAACACACAGAGTTATTGGCTGTCTGTAAGTGTACACTCATTCTATCGTGCATGGCCTAAATGGTTAAATGTAGCAGTAGGATATGGCGGCGATGATATGTACGGCGCATACTACAATACATGGAAAGATATTAACGGCAAATACCATGATAAAAGTGACATACATAGATACAGGCAATACTTTTTGTCATTGGATGTCAATCTTGCTGCAATAGAAACTAAATATCCATTTGTAAATGCAGTGCTTGATTACCTGACCATTAAAATACCATCACCAACACTTGAATATACTTCCCAGGGTAAGTTTAAATTTCATCCTTTATATTATTAGAACTCTTACTCTTCAGTCTTTATTCAGGATATCGAGTATTTTACCCCGTGCGCCATCGCGATTGCTGAGGATACCTAATTCAAATTTGTTCATGTTTTGTTGTAGTTGCTGATTTTCAGCAATCGTCAGGTCGTTAAAAAAGTAGACCAGCTCTGTTGTTTCATCTTTTATGGTTGTAGCATACATCGCCTTGGTCAGTACCCATGCAGTAGAGCCTCCTTTAAAACCGGCATGCTTCAGCCATTGCTTGTTTGCCGGATTAGCTAGGATACCTTCCATAACGATATCTATATTTCCCTGTGTTTTTTCATCAAAAAAGGTACGACTGTTTATCTTTTGCATTAACGACACATACTCTTTTGGAGAGCTTCCGGCCAGCCTGTCGCTCCAGACCTTTTGCGCAGTCATAGGCAAATTAGTGATAGTAGCTTTAAAATCCTTGTCCGTCTTTAGCTTATGATGAACTTCATTGCATGCAGCAATATATTCGTCCATCGACATTTGTTCCAGCTGAAACTGTGATTTACCATTAATAACACCTAATGCTGATATGAAGTAATATATCTCGTCATGATCCTTCAGGCTTAATTTGGTGAGTTGTGCGTTTACATTATCCGGCCCCAACAAGTCGAGCAAGTACTCGGTATTGGCATTTGAGCTGAAGTTGATCATGCCCTTTGCTACCTCCTCAAGTGGTACCTTCCCGTCTTTAAACATGTTCTGCTTCTCCATGAGCGATAACCAGCCGGGTTGTGCACCACCATCTGTACCGGGTATATAATACTTGTGTATTTCAGCAGTGTCTACCAGGGTAGCAGGGCTGATAGTGCCATTAGCAACCTGTGTGGCGTATTCTATTGCTACAATTATTTTAACCGTACTTGCAAGCGGTGATTTCCTGTCTGAATTGATATCTGCCAATACCTTGCCATTATGCACATAATATATAGCAGACTTTTCAGGGTTGTTTTTGATGAAAGTGGCAATGACATCACTTTGTTGAGCAAAGGCACTATCAGTAAACAACAGTACAGCAATAAAAAGCAATAGATTTTTCATGATGGTAAAAATAATATATTAAACTGCAGATTTTTGCTTAGCCATCAAAATCTTACCCAATGCATCACACCGGGTAAGATTTTTGTTCACTAAGGTTTTATTAAGAGGCTTTGTACAGCTTTTGCGTGTATATGAACTTCAGGTCATTATTGTTCTGGCCGGAATTGTCTGCTGTTTTATCCTCTGTTATTGACACTCCGCCAATGAGTTTCCAGCCCTCGGCCACTAAATTACTTATCTCACTGCTGAATGCCAGCAGGTCCGTTTGCACTACAACTCTATTCGTTTCCATAATATATGTATTACCTGTATCCTCTGTTTGCAAAAATACAACACATGAAAGGTATCAGACAAGGGGGAAATCACCCATTTTTTGCTATAACCATTATGTTATCTACTAGTATGAGCCAGGGGGATATGGCATATTAATTGACTATCAGACTTTTAGAGCACCACGAAAGCCGCGGGCGCCATAATACGATTCAGCACCATTATGGTAAGTGAACACAGTATCATACCTACGATCGCAAAAGAGAGCACCACCCAGCTTTCGTATTTCTGGTGGGGTAACTACCCAGCTTGAGGTCTTAAGATCGAATGTGCCAAGCTTTTGTAATTGCCTGTATTCATCCTCTGTAAGCATCTCTATGCCCATATCAGCAGCCATATTCATGGCACTGTCATCAGGTTTATGCTGCTTCCTGGCTTCCAGCGCTTCATGATCGTAACAGATACTGCGCCTGCCTTTGGGGCTTTCAGGTGAGCAGTCGTAAAAGGTATATTCGCCGCTTTTTTTATCATACGCCACAACATCTGGTTCTCCTCCTGTTTCTTCCATGGCATTGAGCGACCATAGCTTTTGTGGAGTAGCTTCCAGTTTCGCCAGAATATCTGCCCATTTAAGGCCTTTATGGCGGTTCATATTTTTTTCAAAACGGGATTGAAGTACTTTGAGTAAATCACCCTTTTGCCTGTCTGCCAGTTGATTTTTGTTGCTCATTTCTGATTTTTTTAGAAAATCTATCGCGTCTTATGTATTTGCATGTGTTTTCAAAGAGCACGTTTTTGTATTCAAGCTAATAAAACTATTAAATCTGAATTATTACATTAGAGTCTTATTACCATTTTGGTAGTAAATCCATCTTTCATAGACACTATTAGTGTATACATGCCGGGAATAACGGCAGACATGTTTACCATTACCTTTTGTGACATTGCTATGGTCTCGTATATTTTTTTACCATTCATGTCGTAAATGTTGATACTACTGCCGGCAAAATTTTCGTCGCTGCCAGCTATTGTAAATACACCATTATTCGGGTTAGGGTAAATATTGAACAAGCTAATATCCGTCACCGGTTCCTGTACAGAAATTGAGTTAGGATCTCTTAACGACCATAATTCTTCACCATGATCATCGTAACCGGCTGAGAAATACAATGCTGAATTATAAACAAAAAACTCTCGGGTGCCTTCAAGCGGTCTGTCCCATTTGGCTGTTGGCGGTGCCAGAATTTTAGTGCCTGTTGCTGTTCCGTCAGATTGCACAAGCTGGAAGTCTGATGGATCGGTGAGCGACTTCCGCCCCCTGAAATACATATGTTTATCAAATACTATAAAGTATCCTGAAACAGAACCTGAACTACCCGGCATAAAATCGACTACCATTTTTGTACCTGTATCTGTACCGTCAGTTACCCATAGTTCGCTACCATGAGTATCGTCAGTAGCACTGAAGTACAGCTTATTATTATACTCAATATATTGGTTAACTGAGCGGGAATGGCCTGCACCCGGGTTGATATCTTTGAGCATATATGTACCTGTGTCTGTACCGTCAGACACCCAAAGCTCATAGCCAAGTGCAGAATCATATGCAGAGAAGTACAGTTTGTTATTGTATACCGCAAATTTTTCGGGTAAGGGATTATTGGAGTTAGACTCCATACCACTTTTATTACCCGGGTAAATATCTTTAACTATATGTGTACCTGTCGTTGTACCGTCTGTTACCCAAAGTTCAGCACCATACAGGTTGTTTTTAGCATAGAAGTATAGTTTACCTGACATTACAGTAAGGCTTGCCGGATTTGATGAGTTAGGTCCGGGGTAGATGTCGGCCGTCATTTTTGTACCCGTAGCTGTACCATCTGTCTCCCACAGTTCGGTACCATTTGTTCCGTCGTGTGCATAAAAATATACCTTACCATTAAATGGAGTAAAAGATCCCAGATTGGATGATGAAGAACCAGGACGAATATCTTTTAGCAATTGTGTACCTGTTGCTGTACCATCTGTGATCCAGAGTTCGGTATGCTCTGCACCACCTCGGGCAGCAAATACAACCTTGTTGCCCAGTTTAGTAAAATAGTTGGGGTTTGCATGAGGTGAACCCGGAAAGATGTCTTTAAGTAAATGTGTACCTGTTGTTGTACCATCTGATATCCAGAGCTCACGCCCGTTGGAGTCAAACGCTGAAAAAATAAATTTGCCGTTTACCTCAGTAAAACCTGCTGGTGAGCTTCCGGCTGTAGTACCATTATCATTTATCTCTTTAACCTTAATAGTGCCCAGTGGCGTGCCATCAGTTGACCATAATTCATCACCATGGTTGTAATCGCTGGCGCTGAAGTACATCCTGCCATTGAAAATAAAGAAGTTTTTAGGGTCGTCATTTTGTATTACTCCGGGAGGATCGAGCGGGTAGTCTAAAAATAAAAGTGGGGTTTGTGCATTGCCGCAAAAGCATGACAATAAGAACAGGAAAAGGGCGGTAGTTTTCATAAAAACTATTTGTGTAAGCAAATATAAACAAAGCTTATTTAGCTTAGATACTGACGGCTTAATCATTATACCCTTTGCCCTCATATATTTTAGGTCTGCACTTCTCAATCCTGCTGAAACGTGTTTTAGCCTGCTTAGGTTGGGCAAAATGCAGGAGGTAGCCTCTTTGCCTGCCTGGGGTAAGTGCCATGAAAGCAGCTTTGAACTCAGGATCTTTATCAAACATAGCCTGCAGTTCATCTGGTACAGGGTATTCTTTTGTTTTTTTTAGCTCCACTTTCAATCCCGCTTTTTCCACTTCAATAGCTTCGTAAATGTATTCGCGAAGGGTAGGGGCGAGCTTTACTATTTCTTTTACCCCGGTAAAGCGTATATGGCGTGCTGATTGTACATTTTCTGTTTGCTGAATAAGTATGCTTTGGGGATCAGCAAGGAGCGCACCTTTATGAAACAGGTAGGCGCAATATTCTTTAAAGCCATGAATGAGTACCACATTTGCACCATTGTATGTATAACATGGGCAGCCCCATTTCAGCTCTTCTGCCAGGCCACATTCCAATACTATTTTTCTTAGCTGCTCATATTCTTTCTGCCATTGGCTGTCTTTATTGAAAAAGAAATCTACTTTCGGATTCATATGTTGTGTTTTGTATCGCCTGCAAGATATAAGGGTGGTAAGGTTTAAGCAAGGGGATGGCACATCTTATCCCTAAATCCCCTAAACGTACCTTTATAGTTTTACAACTTCACACTTTCAGACCATTGCATGTCTTCATGCAAAGCCTTATCTGATAACTCAAGATGGATAACGCGTCTTCTTTTATCATTGTTTGTTCTTGCAGAAGAATGAAAAAGCAGTGGTTTCATCAACATAATACCACCTGCCTGCAATGAACATATATCAGCATCTTTATTTTGAGTATCAAATTCATCAGAACGTACAACTCCTTGAGTATGTGAGGCTGCTATAACTTTCAATGCTCCGTTATTTGCGTCAGTATCATCCAGGTGTATCCTTATAGTACAGATGTTCTCTAATATATCAACTGGCGGCTGCACAGAGTAATAACCATCTTTATGCGCCCAGTTTTTAAAATCGGTTGTTTCTAATTTTTCTTTCACATTAATTGTCAGGTCCTGGTGCCATGCTACAAACCAATTTGACCGGGGTGGTTTATCAAAATATAGAGAACGGATTATTGAGGCATTTTTTGAAGGGAATAAGGAAAGAATAACTGAACGAAGTTTATCGTTTAATATCACATTCAGTAACCCTGGAGCAATGTTTAAAAGATTTCTGATAGCATAAAGATCTTTTGACCTGCGAATAGAGCTCTTATTATCATCAAGACTGTTCAACAGAGCTATTATGTTATCCAGCTCATGTTGCTCATAAACAGCATTTTGAATAGAATACCCCTTACCGCTTAAATCTGTTACCATATCGGTACGTAATATAAAGACTAATACATTCAGACTTTGATTTATTTGCAGGGACTTAAAAAGAAGGTATACCAGCCTTTACCATTTATCTATATTTGTGTATGAGCTCTAAACAAATCGTCATAATAGTTTCCTGTATACTAATAGCTTTCTTCCTGGGTAGGAAAAGCACTGTATTGTTCAAAGGGTTTACGATAAGAGGCTCAATATTTAACTACAGGGAAGTACCAGAAAGGCCAATAGATACCAGCAGATACCGATACACAGACAATCTTTATTATCCGGCTATTATGCGTACACATAAATTATTTAAGGGAAAGTACAGGCTGGTAATGTTTGGCAACTCTATGATATCCGGCATGCACTGGAACGAACTGCTGCGACGCAATGACATAGCGAACAGGGGTATTGGCGGTGACCTTGCAGAGGGGCTATATAACAGACTGGAAACGGTATATGCCTGCGAACCTGAATTGTGTGTTATAGAGTGCGGAATTAATGACATAAGGGTTGGCATATCACTTGAAGAATATGCTTACTACATGAATGCTGTAGTTGACAGCCTGCAGGAGCACAAGATAAAACCTGTTGTAACACATATTATGTACCTGGGTTGCAAGTATCCTAAATCTGATTCGCTGAACCGGCTAGTAGATGTATTTAATAGCCGGATAGAAGAACTGGGTAAACAAAAAGGTTTTGACCAGATAGATCTGAACAAACAAATGGGACCGAAAGGCTACATGGATGATAAATACCTGCTATTTGACAACCTGCATCTTGGAGCTGACGGATATGAAGTGTGGGGCAGGGAGCTAATGAAGTATTTGTAATAAGCTGATATACACAAAAGCATGTTGGATCTACTCTTTGAAATAATAAGCTGGCGCTACAGAAAGCAGGAACAAAAAGACAAGGCTGCAGGCAAGAAAGTTGGCATTACATTTATGCAATATATATGGATATATACATTCCTGGCGGCAATACTCATCTCAATAGCCGTAATACTCTACCAGGCTTATGTTAAATAAAGCAAGGGAATATAACCAGTACAAATCCTGCTAGCCGGGATCTATCTATTTGGTTTTAATACTGGTATACAGGTTTGTATATGTTTTGTATTTAGGGTTGGTAGTGTGGTAGACATAAAAATCGAAGCCAAATAGCCTTTGCGATTGTTGTCCCCAGGCTTTCAGGTCTTCGTCGTAATATTTGTAAGGATAGGCAGACATCAGGTACTCATTGATCTCAGAGTTAGGAGTGGTAGACAAACTGACCATACAGTTTACATACACAAAGTCGTTGTTTACAAATGTATCAGTATTAAGTATTGATTCCCACCACAGATAGTAACGGATACCATTGTGCTCCACAAAGCTGGTATCGTTTATTGAATAGGTAATAATGGTATCATGCAGCATTTTCCAGGATGTACTATCGTAAACGAAGTCTCCGTTAACGTCGGCCAAAGGCACATGCAAAGTGTCTCTCTGCCAGTTTGGGATGAAGCGAGCCGTAGTATTGGTAGGTGTTGGGTTGGGGTTTTGAGGCGTACTAGGCTGGCTTGGTGTATTAGGGGTGACAGGATCGCCTTTTTTAGAACAGGAGACAATAATTAATGTCAACAATAGGGGAACTATAAGTAACTTCTTCATATGTGCAAAAGTAATAGCTTTCCTGTTTTATGTCAAGAGCAGGAATGTTTTGTTAGTGTTATTGAATAGATGTGTTTTGCTCAATTATAAATATGCATTGTGTATACTATGATATTAGGTCATCAAGTATATCCATTATTCAATATCAACTATCAAACATCTGCTGATGTAGCCCCAAAAAAAATTAAAGCTGCTGTCAGCTCAATAAACCCCGTGCGGTGGCATTTGTTCTATAATTGTTTGTTATGTTACCGTAGGGCAAGTATCGTAGTAGGTAAATTTTTCCTTTACCTACGGAGTACTTAACTATAACATGATTATAGAACGAATAGCAGAGCCTGACTAATGGCTTGGCTGAACCTTCAATAGAGTGGTGTCAATCCGCATTGTAATATTTAATACTACAGTGCTAATTGACACCTTTTATATTATGTTAAGTAGAAAGGGTGAAAACACCCTGTTATAATAGTGTGTTAGGTTGTACATTTATGGAAACCTAATGTATGAAGCGCATATTATTAATACTTGCCATTATTATTCCTATAAACAATATTAATGCGCAGTCGCTTGGCAAAGAAAGAGTAGATAGATTAAAGCACTCAGTAGTCCAAATCTTAATAGGTGGCCATCCTTCAGGTACTGGCTTTTTTATTAGCGAGGATTTAATTCTAACATGTTACCATGTCGTTTCGTCAGCCTCAACTACAAATAAAATAAGTATTCGTTTTGCCGATGGCGAAACAATAGGTGTGCCAGGCATAGCAACTGAAAATCTTAAACAAATGACTCAGACTGTCGCTTATGACTTTTGCCTGATAGGCATAAACCATAAGCCGAAGCAGAAAGTAATTCCGCTTAAAATAACGTCTTTTAAAGATATAGATGAAGGTGACGCTGTCTATACCTGTGGGTATCCGCAGGGGATACCTCAACAGTTTATATCATCAGGAATATTATCAACAAAGTATATTGATAAATTCAATAAAGCAAGAATACCACAGAGTAAGACCGATACTATAGTGCCTCGCCAGTCCGCATGGCTTGACCTAACGATGAATCGAGGCAATTCTGGCGGTCCAATTATTAAATTAGGTAAAACTGCTGAGGAGGACAGAGTTGTAGGCATAGCAACTTTTATTCTTAACCCCTTTGCGCAGAAGGCTGAAGATATTTTGATGAGATCAGCTGATTATGGCAAGGGGCTACAGATAATGGGTATAGACCAGTCTGAAAGCGTGCAACTATTTTCTCTTGCAATTGCTAACTCATCAATGGGCATAAGCGGGTGTATATCTATCGATTATTTTTTAAACATGTATGGTAGATAACAAGAATCATTCATCTGTTCTGGTAAAGAAAATTCACGAGGAATAGACTTGACAATGTCGCTTATTGCTTGACCATTATATTTACTTTCTTGTTTCTGTATTTTGCAGCTTGACAACAAAGCACACATTAATAAAATAATTGCTCTGAACATAAAAAAGATTTATCTTTGATATGTTCTCTGGGAGAGAATTGTTCCACCTACTGCAATAGGTGGTTTTTTATTTTACGTGCCGTTTGGTATCCAATATCCAACTGCTAATATCTACTATCTAATGTAAATTATAGCTGATGCTTCCAACTTACAGCTCAATAGTAGCTTAGCCCCATCCAACCCCGTGCGGTGGCATTTGTTCTATAATTTACATTATGTTAAATAGATGAAAAGCCGGTAAATAAAGGGATAGCTCTAATTACTATCCCCTTTTGTAGTTTATTGGTGTGTGGTAAACGTTATTTAATAATGTCTCAATTGACCAGGTTGGTTTATTGATGCGAAAAGATCAAGGTATTTATTACAAGTGTACCAGATGTCATTCTTCAGCTGATCATTCTGGACCTTACAACTGTTGATAAATTCCCGGGCGTATTCTTCCAACTGCTTACCCAGGTTCTGGAAATGGTTGTTGTAGATATCGTCACTGTCAGATAGTCTTGACTCGCTAAATAGCTCGGCTGAATGTTCATCAACCAGTTTTTTGGCTATGACAGAAAACCTGTCGAGCCTGTTTTGATGCAATTTCATAGACGGCACTTTTCCGGTTTCGTAATAGATAATCTCAATTGCCATAGCAACTGATGTTCTATTCTCTTACCCCCATCAATCGCTATAAGCTATATATATACTTGTTCTTGGTTGTTGTGTTTGTGCTGTGACGGCTGTATAATAACCACAGATATGAATGCCCATACTCCGCTCGTAATACCATTTATCCTCCTGAAACCAGCCTTAAATGTCACTGATATGTAAATATATGAAAAATGTACCCCGAAAGGTACATTATAGATAAAAATTATATTATCCCTATTCTCCCATAAAGAGAGAACGTAATTTCTAGCTTACAGCCTGGCCGTACATCTCTGCGCGGAGCTCTTTTACTCTTGAATCAGTTCTGTAAGTATCAAAGTCCATTTCCCTGTCAATCAGTCCATTAGGGGTGATTTCCAGAATCCTGTCTGCGACGGTTTGGGCCAGCTCATGGTCACGTGTGGTGAAGAGGATGGTACCTTTGAAATCTTTCATACCATTGTTGAGGGCTGTGATACTTTCCAGATCCAGGTGGTTGGTAGGCTCGTCCAGCATGAGGACGTTACCCTTGAGCATCATCATACGGCTGAGCATACAACGCATCTTTTCTCCCCCGCTCAACACATTACAATTTTTCAGTGTTTCCTCTCCAGAGAACAACATCCTGCCCAGGAAACCACGTATAAAGGTCTCGTCTTTCTCCTCAGAATATTGCCTCAGCCAGTCTACCAGGTTCAGGTTTTTACCCTCGAAATAGTCAGTATTATCGGCCGGCAGGTAGGTACTAGTGATGGTAACGCCCCATTTGAAGCTACCGTCAAAAGCCTCATCTTCTCCTGCAAGTATTTTATAGAACGCTGTGGTAGCCAAGCTGTTATCAGAAATGATAGCCACTTTCTGCCCGCGCTTCAGGTCGAAGGTAATGTCTTTAAAGAAGGTCTCCCCGTTTGACGTTTTGCCCAGTTTGTTTACCTCCAGGATCTGATCTCCCGCTTCGCGCACCTGGTTGTTGAACAGGATGGCCGGGTACTTACGGTTGGAGGCTGTCATGTCCTCTATCTTGATCTTATCTAATGCTTTTTTACGGCTGGTGGCCTGCTTGGATTTTGAGGCGTTGGCAGAGAATCGCGCGATGAACTCCTGCAACTCCTTTATCTTATCCTCCGCCTTTTTGTTGGCATCGCTGCGTTGTTTCAGCAACAACTGGCTACTCTCGTACCAGAAGGTATAGTTACCCGTAAATATGGTGATTTTTCCGAAATCGATATCGGCAACGTGGGTACATACCACGTCGAGGAAGTGACGGTCGTGGGAAACCACCAGTACGATCTTGTCGTAATCGGCCAGGAAGTTTTCCAGCCATGTGATGGTTTCCAGGTCCAGGTCGTTGGTAGGCTCATCGAGCAGCAATATGTCCGGGTTGCCAAACAGGGCCTGCGCCAACAGTACCCTCACCTTCTGGTTACCGTCCAGCTCCTTCATCAGCTTATAGTGCAGGTCTTCCTTTATACCCAGGTTGCTGAGCAGGGTTGCTGCGTCGCTTTCGGCGTTCCAACCGTCCATTTCGGCAAAAGTGGCTTCCAGCTCCCCTGCTTTCATGCCGTCTTCTTCGGTAAAGTCTTCTTTGGCGTATATGGCGTCTTTCTCCTTCATGATCTTGTACAAAGGCTCGTTGCCCATGAGTATGGTCTCCAGCACGGTGTTCTCGTCAAACTCGTAGTGGTCCTGCTTCAGCACGCTCATGCGCTGGCCTTTGGATATCTCCACTTTACCGGTTGTGGGGTCTATATCGCCAGACAGTATTTTGAGGAAGGTAGATTTACCGGCACCGTTGGCACCTATTATGCCGTAGCAATTGCCCTCTGTAAACCTGATGTTTACATCTTCGAAGAGGATCCTTTTGCCGTAGCGGAGCGATAAATTTGAAACGTTTAACATCGTATAATTATAAATTCAAAATTAAAAAGTAAAAAATCAGAGTTACTGCCCTGAAAAGCGGTGCAAAGGTAGTTATTATTGATGAACGGTTAAAAAGTTTGATTTGGATCATGGATATTGGATTTTAGATGTTTGATATTCGATTTGTGATTTTTGGATCATGGTTGTTTTGATTTTTAACCGCTGAGACGCTAAGACGCAAATGTTTAGTATTGGATGTTTGATTTTGGATCATGGGATTTGGATTTTTAACCACTGAGACGCTAAGACGCAAATGTTTAAGTATGATTTCTCCTGCGAGTCTCTCAACGAGGACTCGTGGGTGTTGATAGTACGTGTAACGCCGAGTCCACATTCGTGAGACGTCGGCTAAGAAAAATGTTCTACCACCTCCCCCTGCGGGTACTCCTCCTAGGAACCCCGAATAGCTCGGGACAGGCAGGAGGAGAGTTGATGTTGGATTTTGGATTTTGGAATCTGGTTCTTGTAGCTTTCATTATATATAGTGATTTATTTTCATGGCTCTGCCCTGCTGTCGAAATTGTATCATTCTGTATCGTTTTGTATCGCTTTTTACTGTTTTTGAGGGGGGTACCCCCTGTTTTTCGATGCATTGTCATGAAAGGTAATGTGTAATGGATCTTTGGTTTTGGATGTTTGATATTTGATTTGTGATTTTGGATCATGGGATTTGGATTTTGGATCATGGATATTGGTTACATGGTTGGAATGGTGATTTATAATGATCCTGCTATATCGGGATTTTCGTACCAAGCAAAGTTGTGGTACTACAATACCGCTGCGGCGGCACTATTATAGTAAAAATACAATAATTTATTGATTATGGCAAATTAAAACCCCTAAATCAGCCTGAGGCGGACACAGTCCCCATACAGGGGACTGTGCTGCAGGTGTCCCCCATCCCGGTTATTGCGAGGCACGAAGCCCGCCTGAACGGACGGGCAGGCAGCCTCGCGAAACATGGGTTGCGGCAGGCGGTGAGTCCTTTTTGAGCGACTGACCTGAGAAGGGACTTTTTACAATACACACCAGCCCCACATTCCGTCATCGCGAAGGAGTAACGCCCGTGGCGTTATGTATGAAGCGATCTCACCATATTACGGAGATAGCCCGGGAGGGAGTTTTGTATAGGTGGTATGTTGGTACGGTCACAAGACCGACCAAAGGGGAACGAAGCCCGCCTGAACGGACGGGCAGGCAGCCTCGCGAAACATGGGTTGCGGCAGGCGGAGAGTCCTCTTTGAGCGGCCGGGCTGAGAAGGGACCCTACTCTTAATCACAGGCTTTCGTTATCTTGCAATATTTTAGCACAATTGATGACTCAGCCTCCTGATACACATACAGATAAACAGGTAAAATCAAAACAAAGGGTGGCCAACCATGGCGAGGTGTTTACTGCACAGCGCGAGGTAAATGCCATGCTAGACCTGGTAAAGCAGGAAACAGAACGTATTGATTCACGTTTTTTAGAGCCAGCCTGTGGAACCGGTAATTTTTTAGTTGAGATACTGAAAAGGAAACTGAATGTGGTGCATGACAGATACGCCAAAAGCCAACTTGAATACGAGCGATATGCCATTATTGCTCTTACCAGTATTTATGGAGTGGATATTTTACAGGATAATGTAGCCACATGCCGCGACAGGTTGTTGGGAATATTTACGCACTACTATTTAGAGAATTACAAAACGAAAATCAAGCCTGATTTTTTGAAAGTGGCAGAATTTGTACTGAAATGCAATATACTCTGGGGAGATGCTCTTAGCCTGAAAACACCTGATGAGAAGGCAGAGCCTATTGTTTTCTCAGAATGGAGCGCTGTAAACGGCAGCATGATAAAACGCAGAGACTATACCATGGCCAACCTGCTGGAAAACCAGCCACTTGACGAACCCAATTTATTTTCCGATCTTGGAGACAAGGCTTTTATACCTAAGCCCGTAAGGGATTATCCGCTCACACATTTTTTAAAACTCTGCGAACATGATAGCAGTGAATTATAACCCTGATGTACTCAATTGCCTTGCTAACCTGAGCAACGATGAAGTATTTACACCACCTGAACTGACCAACCAAATGCTGGATATACTACCGGCTGAACTATGGGAAGATGAAAATGCTACCTTCTTAGATCCTGTATGTAAATCAGGTGTTTTCCTGCGTGAAATTGCTAAAAGGCTGATGGAAGGCCTAAAAGGCAAGATACCTGACCAGCAAGAACGTATCAATCATATTTTTACGAAACAACTATATGGTATAGCCATTACTGAACTTACGGCCCTACTCTCACGCCGTAGCGTGTATTGTACCAAAACGGCCAATGGTAAGTATTCAGTTTGTGATGGGTTTGAAGATGAGCAAGGAAATATTATATACGACAGAATTGAACATACATGGAATAATGGAAGATGTATATTTTGTAATGCAAGTAAGAAAGAATACAATAGAGGGCATGACTTAGAAACTCATGCTTATCAATTTATCCATACAGACAAACCCGAAAATCTATTTACAAATATGAAATTTGATGTTATAATTGGGAATCCACCATATCAGTTAAACGATGGTGGCGGTACAGGTTCGAGTGCAAAACCAATATATAACCTGTTTATTGAGCAAGCAAAAAAGCTAAAACCACGTTACTTATCAATGATTGTACCTGCAAGATGGTATTCTGGAGGAAAAGGTTTAGATGAATTCAGAAATAATATGCTACATGACAAGTCCATTCGAAAACTGGTGGACTTTATAGATTCAAGAGATTGTTTTCCAGGTGTTGATATAGCAGGTGGCATCTGCTACTTTTTGTGGGATCGTGACAGTAAAGGAGTTTGTGAAGTAAAAACTATTCGAAAAAACCATGCAATTATTTCGGAGCGGTACCTTGATGAATTTGATTCATTTGTGAGAGATAACATAGCCGTTAATATTATACATAAGGTAAAACAGAAAAGTAATTCATTTCTAGACACAATAGTATCAAGCAGAATGCCCTTTGGATTAGTCTCAAGTGTAAGACCTGAAAAAAAAGGTGATCTTGATCTAATTACTAGTGCTGGAATTGGTAAAATATCAGCTAATAAAATAACTACTGGTAAAGAATTAATAGATAAATGGAAGGTGCTGTTATCAAAAGCATCTAATGACCACGGGGGACAACCAGATAAAGATGGGAAAAGACGTATATTTTCAAGGATTGAAGTAATGCCACCGAAAACGGTATGTACAGAATCGTATTTAGTCGTTGGCATTTATGACACTGAGATAGAAGCCCAAAACATGGCTGGTTTTTTAAAAACTCAATTTTGCAGATTTCTAGTATCTACTATTTTACTAACACAAAATATCACAAAAGGGAAATTTATTTTTGTGCCAAACTTACCAATGAATGAAAACTGGAATGATGCTAAACTATTCAAAAAATACAACCTTTCTTCTGATGAAATTCAGTTTATCACTCAACTAATAAGACCTATTAAAGATGAATAAATTTTATACACTAAAACCAATACATTATGTACAAAGCAACATTTGGAACAAGATCACAAATCACCTTCAATTCTGAATCAGAATATTACGAACTTCTTGGTTATCTAGCAAAAGGGGATGGTACGACAAGACTGGTTAATGAACCTAATGATTTATCTGGTGCATGGACTGAGGAAGGAAGGATACATTTTTACACACCACAGCCAGATGGCATAAGAGCTAATCTCTTACATACGGCTGGCACTGGAAATATTGTTACAAGGGTAAATTGCAATGAGTTTGTTGATAATATTATTACAAATCACCAATTTCAATATGGAGAAACTCAAGAAACAACTAACATTAGAGCCACTGTACCAGCTGAATTTCTTGAAGACTTCGATAATGGCCTTCAATTATAATATCTAATGCCAGAAACCAACTTTTTCCCCCTACGTCTGCAGTCACAACCTGCAATATATGCCTATACAGATAGTAATCCTGAATATAAGGGGTTACTGAAAATAGGCTATACCGATAAAAACGCAAAAACGAGAGTAGCACAGCAATATCCTACATTGCGCCCCGGTAAGTTGCCGTATACCATAGTACTGGAAGAGTCTGCCGTACGTAACGATGGCAGCAACTTTACTGACAGGGATATACACCGGCACCTGCGTAAAAAGGGCTTTCACAATCCCGCCGGTGAATGGTTTGAATGTACTGTAAAAGATGTGCAAGCTGCCATACTTGCGGTGAAGATTGGAGAGAAAAACGAAGACAACCGTAGCCTTTCATTTGCTATGAGGCCTGAACAGGCAGAGGCAGTAGAAAAAACCGCCAACTATTTTAAGAGTTTTCGTAAAGAGAATCCTGATACAACACCGCACTTTCTGTGGAATGCCAAGATGCGTTTTGGCAAAACATTTGCCAGCTATCAACTGGCAAAAAAAATGGGCTGGAAAAAACTACTGGTACTTACCTTCAAGCCCGCAGTAGAAAGCGCATGGGAGGAAGACCTGATGTCTCATATTGATTTTAAGGGCTGGCAATTTATATCCCGAAACGGCTTGAACATAAAAGATGCGGACCCCAAAAAGCCTATCGTCTGTTTTGGTAGTTTCCAGGATTATTTAGGAAAAAACGAAGCAGGGGGCATCAAACCCCGCAATGAATGGGTACATACAATCAATTGGGATTGTGTAATACTGGACGAATACCACTTTGGCGCATGGCGCGAAAACGCCAAAGAGCTTTTTGAGGCAGAAGGCAAGAAAGAAATTGAATTTGGCGAAGGTGAAGGTATAAGCTATTTTGATGAAGACAACATGCCTATAGCTACGAGCGCCTACCTGTATTTGTCGGGTACACCGTTCAGGGCCATAGCTACAGGCGAATTTATAGAAGAGCAGATATATAACTGGACATACAGCAATGAGCAAAGAGCCAAAGAACAATGGCCGGGGACGGACAACCCATACGCAGCCCTGCCCCGTATGGTTATGCTCACTTACCAGTTGCCAGACTCCATCCGGGAAATAGCACTGAAAGGAGAGTTTAATGAGTTTGACCTTAACCTGTTTTTTTCGGCTGATGGAGAAGGTATGTATGCTAAATTTACATACGAAAATGAGGTGCAAAGCTGGCTTGACCTGATAAGAGGTTCGTACTTGGAAACAACAATAGACAACCTGAAACTGGGTGCTGAAAAGCCACCTATGCCATTTGCTGACAGAAGGCTTAAAAGCATTCTTACACATACATTCTGGTTTTTGCCAACTGTAGCTTCTTGCAATGCGATGCGCAACCTGCTGGCACAACGTCAAAACAAATTTTACCATGACTACCGTATAATAGTAGCTGCCGGCACTAGCGCAGGAATAGGGGCAAGCGCATTGCCGCCGGTATATAAGGCAATGGGCAACCCACTAAAAACAAAAACTATTACACTATCCTGTGGAAAATTAACAACAGGTGTATCTGTAAAGCCTTGGTCAGGTATTTTTATGTTGCGGAACTCTTCCAGCCCGGAAACCTATTTCCAGGCAGCATTTCGTGTACAAACACCTTGGGTGATAAAAAACCCGGATAGTAAGAGCCCCAACAAAGAAGAGATACTTAAGGAAGAGTGTTATGTGTTTGACTTTGCCCCCGACAGGGCACTAAGGCAGATAGCAGACTATAGTTGTAGCTTGAATACAGGCGAGGCTAATCCAGAAAAGAAAGTTGAAGAATTTATACGTTTTCTGCCGGTGCTGGCCTTTGACGGTAGCTCTATGAAGCAGATAGATGCCGCCGGAATATTAGATATGGCCATGAGTGGTACTACCGCTACCCTACTGGCAAGACGTTGGGAAAGTGCCCTTTTGGTGAATGTTGATAATTATACACTGAAGCGCATAATAGAAAATGAAGATGCATTGAACGCACTGATGAGTATTGAGGGATTCCGTTCCTTGAACCAGGATATTGAAACTATTATCAATAAATCAGATGCAGTCAAAAAACTAAAAAAAGAAGCCAACGAGCGAGAACTTACCAAGAAAGAGAAGAAAGAACTATCGGACGCAGAAAAAGAATTTAAAAGTAAACGTAAAGAGATACAGGAAAAACTTATAAAATTCGCAACCCGTATACCCGTGTTTATGTACCTGACAGACTACAGGGAGCGAACACTGAAAGAAGTGATCACACAACTGGAACCCGGGCTGTTTAAAAAAGTGACAGGACTTACTGTGAAAGATTTTGAACTATTGGTAAGTCTTGGGGTATTTAACAGCAGCCTGATGAATGATGCAGTGTATAAATTCAAACGCTATGAAGATGCCAGCCTTTCATATACAGGCATAAATAAACATGAGGGCGAGGATGTTGGTCTTTATGATACTTCTCTTGGCAATGATGAGTATTTAGGTAGTTTTTTAAACGAGCCATAAGGAATAGTTGCAGGTGAAGAACACCTTGCAACGGCGAGGGAAGAAAAGGGTTACTCCCCTACCCTTATTTCCATTCTTCGGCTTTGCGGATGAGTTCCCATGTTTTCAACCCGAAAACTGTGGCTATGCGTGTGATAATGGTAATGGACGGGGTTTTAAGTCCTCTTTCAATTTCGGATATATAGCTGCGGTCTACTTCGCTCTGGTTGGCTAATTCTTCCTGCGAATAGCCCGCTTTTATTCTCATATCGTACAGAACCAACCCTATTTTTTCTTCCAGAGATTTAGCCATACGTAAAGCTGAAATCTTTTTAAAAGAAATCTTGTAGGCAATTGTCCGAAATAATATGTACATTTACATCACTGGTATATAAAAAAGTCCTGGGAGGCCGTAGGACAGGATGTCATTGGCATGCCTGAGCACGAATAAGAGAGTCCACCGCTTGCGGGGGCTCTTTTTTTACCACCCCGGTTGGACTATTTCAGCCGTAGGCTGACCGTCCAACATCCCCTCCTAGGAACAGGAGGGGAGTTATAATAAGAAACAAAAAAGCCGGTATAGACATACCGGCTTTTAGATAATAGATATATACAATTATTTTTTGACGTACTTTTTGAAGGTTACTTTGCCGTCGGGTTCTGTTATTTCGAATGAATAGATGCCGCTGGCGAGTTTGCTGATGTTGATGTTGCCTTTGGCGCCTGTGATAGACTGCCTGAGCACTACTTTACCATCGGCGCTGTACACGGTGAGGGCGGCGTTCTTCAATGAGTGATCGGCCTCTATCATCACTACTCCGTCGCCGGGATTTGGGTACAGGTCGATGCCCGTGGTTGTGGCGGTGCCATTTGGCAGCTCAGCAACAGGTGCCCATGTTTTCCTGTCTTTAGAGTAGTACAGTTTGTCTTTTTCTATCGGCGGGTCATTCTCTACGCCCATCATGAGCAGCGATTGTCCGAACTGGAAGTTCCAGTAGTCCTGGCAAGGTACGTAGCAGCAGCTGGACACGTCGCGGGTTACCCTGTAGCACTTGTTCTGGTCGAATGTACCGGGGGTGGTGCCGCCGTAGCCGGGGAAGTTGGTAGAGCCGGGGGTGGTGTATGTTGCGGTAGTACCGCCTATTACAACACCTGTGTTACAATCTATTTCAGATACGGTCCACACTACGTTGAAGCCCGCGGGTGCCGTATTTACTTCGGTAACGGTGATGTTCTTATCGCCGTTTGGCAAAGTGGTAGAGGCAAAGTCGAACGCGCAATAGTTAACGGTCATGGCTTGTTTCTTGCGCAGGCTTATGTCGTCGAAGGCAACGTCATTACCATCGCCTATGCCTGCTTCGTTCAGGGTGATAGAAATGGTTACGGTAGAGCCTGAAGGAGTAACGGAGTATGATACTTTGGTCCATCCGCAGTGGTCTTCATCGTCTTCGCAGGCATCGCCGGTAATGGTAGCGCCCAGCACTTGTATGTTCAGGTTAGCGGGATCGAAGATGTCAAATTCGCACTGTGGCAGGTGCCTGTAGTACATGCAGAAGATGTATTCTTCGTTGGCGTCTACATTGATGGTTTGTGAGTAGAGCGGAGATATGGGGCCGGTGTAGTGGGTACGTCCGTTCACTACCATAAAGTGGCCTGCTGTAGTACATGATGTATGGTCGGGAACGTTCCAGCAGTTGCTGATGGTGCTGGCCTCGTTGCCGGATACTACGGAGTACATGCCTTCGGTAACGGAGCCCTGGGTAATGCTTGACTGGTAGGTGTAGGCACCTGTGCTAAATCCTGTATTGCCTGCTTCAAAGCTACCGTTCACTACTAAGTTGTCGTTCTCTATCTCATCGCAGCAGCCGCGTGTTTCCGTAGGGCCCTGTCTGTTGAGGAAGTTAACAGTGGTAACGTTGCCCGCTGTAACGGTAACGGTTGTAGATCCGCCTGATGGAGTGACGGGTGTCCAGCCGGGCACCGGAGGCTCAGCAAGTGTGTATGTTCCCGGAGGTATGTTTGCGAAATTGAACGCACCGTACTGGTTGGTAGGTGCCGCAAAACCACCACCCGTGCCATTGAGCGTAAAGGTCCAGTTCTCGATCACAGTATCCGCACCATCAATGACACCGTTGTTGTTTACATCGCTGTATTTGATGCCATTTACCGCTCCTGTATTGTTGCAGCAGCTCTGATTTGCAATGATGCTGGCGCCGCTTAACGAAGATATAACCCCGGAAACATTGACACCCATTGCCGTACCCCCGGTATTGCGCAGATGTATGTTTATAGTATGTACTCCGGCAGGGAGAAAGACATTTTGATTGAAAGGGAATATATTCTGCCAGTTGGTAGAACTGACCAGCGTTGTACCATCAACATCTACTGTTGCGATATCATCAGAGTTCAGCAGTCCGTCGAAGTTGAAATCATCGTCCTGGCAAGTGCAAAAAGTAAATGTAAATGTGAAAGGCGGATTCGGAACCGGGTTGTTCGTACTGTATGATGATGACGGGAAGGGAGATATCCAGTTGCCATTGGCCTGGAGGGTTGGCAGATCTGCAGGTGATTGGTAGCCCCAGCCTGTGGCACCACCGTACCGGGCAATGACCAGAGGAATAGCCGGAAGCGGCCCGAGGTTGGCACTGGGCGGTGCATTAGTGATGAGCCAGTTGCCATCAAAGTCGCCGGGGTTTAAGAGACCACCACCACCGTTTACCCCTGTAGCAAAGTTTAATGTGGTTGATGTCTGGCAGCCCGGCGGGCATTGAGCAAATGATGCATTGACCAGCAAGAGCGCCAAAAACATCATAGTAAATACGTTTTTCATAGCATATACATATTTTATTAACCCCTACTCTGTTGCGTGGCTTTTCGGGTTCCGCCAGTAACTGTTTGTTGTGTTACAGGCAGAAAATTATAAACCATTATACCCGTTGGGAATGGCTACTTAATAAAAGCGACTATATGCTTATAAACGTGCGGTTAATGTAATATGTGCTTCATGAAATCGTCTTTTTTACGCAGGGCAACGGTGATGGTGGCGCCGTCTGTCATCACAACATTGCCTCCCCTGCCTTTGATGTACTCTTTTATATACCTGAGGTTGACAAGATGCGACTTATGTATGCGGTAAAACCCGAAACGAGCCAACATATTTTCATATAGTTGCAGCGATTTGCAGACCATTACTTTATCGCGGTTGGTGAAAGATATCTCCGTATACGGCCCTTTGGCTTCGCACCTTACCATGTCTTGTATGGGTACAAATTTCAATCCTTCCATGGTAGGCAATCCAATATTGTTATCGTTCAGCTGCGCGGGGGGCTCAGCCTGCATGCGCATATTCTTTTTTTCATTTACCGCCAGGGTGGCTTTATTTACAGAAGCTACCAGCTCTGCTGGATCAACGGGTTTGAGCAGGTAATCCTGTGCCGACCATTTAATTGCTTTTATAGCGAATGAGTCGTGCGCGGTGACGAAGATGGTCTGAAAGTTATTGACGCGTGTTTGCGCCAGCAGGTCAAATCCTGTTTCGTGCCCCAGTTCCACATCCAGGAAAATAAGATCGGGCCTGATGGTTTCAATGCCGGCAAGTGCGTCTTCAACATTGTCGGCCTCACCACTTATTGTTATATCGGGGCAGTATTGCTGTACCATTCTTTTCAGTACACGTCTTGATTTTACCTGGTCGTCAATTATCAGTGTTTTCATATGCGTTAAATTTTCCGGTGTTTTTAAATGTTATTGTTATTATGGTTCCTGTTTGTGAATTATCCTTGTCAGACTTATCAACTATATCCAGTTCTATTTCGCAATTGAGCCCTGTTTTGTAATAGGCTATTCTTTCCATAGCTATATCACTACCCTTTGATATATGCTCTTTTTTTTGTTGTAGCGAGCGGTTGATACCTATACCATTGTCTTCAATACGGCATATAATATCATCGTTGTTAACACTATACGATATGGACAACTTAGCCCTAGTGTTCTTTACGCTATGCATACCGTGGATGACCGCATTTTCAACAAAGGGTTGCGTAAAAAGGCATGGTATTATATGGTGGTGTATATCATCATTCAGCTCTATGGTATAATCAAAACAGTGCTCACATTTCACTTTTTCAAGCTCCAGGTATTGTTTTAAGAAAATTACTTCCCGCTCGATGGTGTAAAAGTCATTATCTGCCAGGTGCAGCCCTTTGCGTATAAGGCAGGAGAAAGATTGCAGCAGCTTTGCTACATCGTCGCTGTTGTTGGTGTATATATAATCATTGAGCGAATTCAACGAATTGAATATGAAGTGAGGCTTTATCTGTGCTTTGAGTGTTTGCAGTCTTGTTTGCGCCATCAGCCGGCTTTGTTCCAGTTGTTTCGCAGTTTGTTGCCTGTTGTACCTGTAATAGAGGTAAAAAGCCAGCGCTATGACGATAAGAATGAGCGATAATACCAATGCACGAAACCACGTGGTTTGCCAGTAAAGCGGGGCTACTCTTATAAACGTGCTGTGTAACGTGGTGGTGGTATTGGCTCGATTATCCTGCACATCTATCAGGAAGTTATAGTTGCCGGGAGGTATATTGGTGTACTGGACTATATTATTTGTGGTACTCCTCCACTCGTCGTGAAAGGGCTCCAGTTTATAACGGTATGATATTTCATCGTTGTACTTTAAAGCCGCTACGTGAAATTCAACCTCCAGCCCTTTTGTTGAATACATCACTTCAATACTGTCTCCTGTTATCAGATCGTTGTTCGCCAGGTTTTTAAAAGAAACATCTGAAACCGTATAGTTGATCGTATCCTGAACATAGTTATCCAAAACAGCCAGTCCGCCACTTTGCGTTGCAATGAACACCCTGTCGTCATACAGTTTTATCATGCGTGCCTCGCGCGACACAAGCCCGTCATTATGATTTATCTGTATACAGTTGCTGAATGCGAGGGTGTTGTAATCAAACTTGCCATGGAAAATACCTTTGTGCGTCCCAAACCATATATCATCATCTTTTGCTACCAATGTTCTGACACAAGGTGACGGTATGGAAAGGTTATGATCATCAAAGTGTTTAATTACAGAGTCGTTCCTTAAAAGGTACAGGCCGCTGAAAATCGTACCTAACCAGGTGTAGGGTTCATGCCGGGCAATAGACGTGATCTTAATACTGTCGTTGAGCAGCACCTTGAAGGGTATGGAGTCGACACCTATCTGATACCTATACAGTCCTTTCAGCCCGCCCAGCCATAAGTTGTTTTGCGCATCCATAACCTGCCCGTAAATGCGGCCTGTTTTAAATGCGTGTTCGCTGAGCGTTTTTGTGTTGAATATCTTAACCGCGACAGAACCAATACTGAGTAAGGAGTCATTTATTATTGCCAGTGACTTGTATGCTGAGCCATCAACCGGAATATCTTTAACAGAACCGCCTGTTACGCACAGCAGCTTACTGCGCGACAGGATAAAGGTCTTGCCTTTTTTATCGCTCGCTATATCAACTATATTGCTATAGCCGGCAAATTCATCTGTAGCTTGTACTTTTTTTTCTATCCGGATCTTGTTGTTGTCAATATTTACAAGCGTTGCTTCTCCTGAATTATACCCCAACCACATCTTGTTTTTCCCTACCGGTTCTACAGCAAATACAGACTCAGAGGGCAAGCCATCACCAGTTGAGTACACAGTTATCGCCGGGTTGGGCACATGTACTATGCCGTTGTCCAGAATGCTTACCCAAAGCCCCCCTTCCCTGTCGGTTTTGATACCATTTACCAATCCCGGCAACATTACTTTTACCGGCTGTGCTGACAAATTGTTTCCCCTATACAGGTACAACTCCTTTTCATTAAAAAAATTGACCCACAAACCATACTTGTCAGCATGAACTTTACTGATCTTACTGCGTAAACGGAAGGAGTTGACTGCTAAAAAACCAGTTGAACCGTACCTGTATGTCTTCAGCGTATTGCCTGATGCCAAATACATGACACCCCCATAGTAGCATGCGTTTGTGTATGGCGTACCGAACCCGAATGACTGAAAAAGCGAGACAGTTGTATCCTTTATCCTGTACAGGTTTTTGCCGTCTCCTGCCAGAACGGTACCGTCATCAGTTTCGAAGAATGACACGATAATACCGAGATCAGTTCTTTTAAAAAGAGGTTTTGCATCCTTGATACACATCAGCGCCTCCTGCCCGATCATATACGCAGTACCTGTTTTGCCTGCATAAAGTGCCCAAAGTAACTTTTGCCCTTTGTTTTGCAATATGTTTATTCCTGAATCAGCACATATTGTTACGGAGCTGTTTTTAACCACTGAAAAAGAGGTAGACATCAGGTATGGCTTTGCCCAGATGTTATTGTCTTTGTCGTTTACCAGTGCTATGACCAGGTCGTCTATTAACCCGTTCGTGTAATCGTATCTTTTGAAATCTTTACCATCAAATCTGAGAAGTCCTCCCTCAGCTCCCATCCACATAAAGCCATCGAGCCCCTGGTGATGCATGAAAATATTATTGGAAGGAAGCCCGTTATTTACATTATAATGCTTCATATACATAGTTTGTGCCGAGGATACAAACTGTATATGCAAAAAGGGTATTAACAGGTAGAACAGAAATAATTTTCTCCCTACATTATGACGCATTGCCTACATGGTTGCTTTCAAGTGAAATATACCTTTAACATAAGATAAATCTACTTAATAAACAAGGCATTACACATAAAAACTATAGAAGCACTGCAAACTCGTGAATGTGATTGGTGGCGTAATTGAGCATGGTTTCTACGGTTTTGGGGTGGTATTGTTTAAACAGCTCGTCGAGCGGGGGAAAATCCGGCAGTAATTCGTACAAACCGGCAAATTCCTCAACGGTGGTTTCTTTGTCCAGGATGTCCCTGTTGTGTACATATGCTTTGAGTGCGTCGTCTATCACCTGTGCCATTTGCGAGTCGCCGGCAGCATGCAGCCATTGTGGCATGGGCACCAGCATTTTTACGTAGCCGTTCTGAATCAGTTGTATAAAACCACCCTGCAGTACATGGTTCTGTATATAATCGTAACAGATAAGCATCTGCTGCCCTTCAGAGAGTTCGTCGAAAAAACTGAAATCCTGCCTGCGGTAGAGCTCTTCGTGCAGTGGCTGGCACAGCAGGTCGTAGTATGCATTCATGTCGCCACTGCTGATGACTTTCTTATATTCGTCTGTAGCAATGGCGGGTAAATATTTATCAGGCATGTAATTGCAGTTCTGTTATTTTTGTAAAGGTATGAAACGAGGATGCTAAAGTGGATGTATAATAGGTTGGAACATGCAAATGCTAAAATAAAATGAGTGATACAAAGGATAATTTTTCCCGCCAGGCTGATGCTTACGCCCGGTTCAGACCGGGATATCCCCAAGCGCTTTTCGACTGGTTATTTAGTAAATGTGCTGCTCATAACAATGCGTGGGACTGTGCTACAGGCAATGGCCAGGCGGCTGAAAGTATTGCAGCAAAATTTCAAACAGTATATGCTACTGACATCAGTATCAAACAATTAGATAACGCACACAAGGCAGACAATATTATTTATTCAAAGCAACCTGCTGAACAGCCGTCGTTTGACAATGATAGCTTTGACCTGGTAACGGTTGCCCAATCGCTGCATTGGTTTAACCATGAACAGTTTTTTAATGAAGTACATAGGGTAGCCAAAAACGGGGCGTTATTTGCCGCCTGGGGTTATAACCTGCCCCGGTCGACACCTGACATAAATGCGGTTATTGATCGTTTTTACACTGAGGTGGTTGGTGCCTATTGGGATGCTGAAAGAAGGCATGTAGACAATTCTTACTCTTCCATTCCTTTTCCGCAGCCTGCTCTGCCCTGCCCCGGCTTCAGTATCAGTTACGCCTGGACGGTGGAACAAATGAGCGGGTATTTAAGCTCATGGTCGGCAGTACAACATTTTATTAAAGATAGAGGATTTGATCCGGTGGGTACAGTAGCAGAAGAATTATTAAAGGTATGGGGGCATGATGTGCAAACCGTCACCTTTCCTATATTCATGCACGCCTTTCACATACAAAAATAGCGTACTGTAAAAACAGCACGCTATATATATGAATCAACCCCTATTGTTACTTAGTTTCTCTTGTGTACTTTACCGGAGCCTGAAATGCTGGTCTCTACTCGTCCGGGGTCGCCGCGATAATACACGTCGCCGGAACCGTTGATATTCACTTTCAGGTATTCATTAACACTAACATAAGCATCGCCGGAACCGGAAATAGATATATAGACATTGTTTACGTCTGAGTTTTCTGAATCAAAAGTACCGGAACCGTTAATATCTGCTGATACTGAATTATACTTGCTGCCTGATACATATATATTACCAGAACCATTAATATCTGTCATCAGCCTGGTTTGGTCAAACCCTGAGCCTATGCTTATATTACCCGATCCATTGAGTGATACTTTGTCAACAAATGGTGTATGTACTTCAACTGTAATATTGTCGTTACGTACATTCCAGAAACGATCTTTGTATTGCAGCACCAACCTGTCGCCGTTAACTTTTGTTTCGTACATAGGTATGAGATTGCCGTAGCCGGTTACAATAACGCTGTAATCGTCATCTTCAACAACTACAACACGTGCGCTGCCATTTGCTTCTATTTTGCTGAATTCGCCCACAAAACGTGTTTCTGTAATAGTAGGCCCCTCTCCCCTCAATACCTTTTTATGACATGATGTGGTACCGATTGCCAATAATGCGATAGTGATAAACGCTAAATACTGTTTCATTTTTTTCTCTTTTTTTTATGTGTTCATAGTAATAACAGCTACCTGAAAGTTTACCCCTATACCATTTGATATATTTTTTACATTAATGTCACAGGTAATCATTTAATGGTTGATTATTGTTTAGTAATTTAACCGCATGGATAAGAAACAACGACCACCTGTATACTATAGTGAGTATCTGCAGCTTGATAAAATACTGAATGCGCAACATCCTGAGAGCGAGAAGGAGAACATAAAGGCGGATGATGAGCTGATGTTCATTATTATACACCAGACCTATGAATTGTGGTTCAAGCAGATCATCCATGAGCTGAATATTACCCGGAATATCTTCAAGCAGCCGAATATACCTAATAACTCGCCGGACATATATAATTCGGTACATCGCATAAAGCGTATATGCGCCATACTGGATATTGCGGTACAACAAATGACTGTAATGGAAACCATGACCCCTCTTGATTTCCTGGAATTCAGGGATCTACTGAGGCCTGCATCGGGTTTCCAGAGTATACAGTTTAAAATAATAGAGGCATCGTTAGGTTTGAGCTATGATCAGCGTCACGGGCATAATTATTACCTGTCTCAGCTGAATGAAAAAGATATAGCCCGTGTAAAAGCTGCCGAAGCAGAGGAGTCTTTACTGGTGCTTATTAACCGCTGGCTGGAAAGGATGCCTTTCCTGAAGGATAATGAGGCATGGCCTGAGCGCAGTTTCTGGAATGAATACAGGGACGCATACAAAAGCAGCCTGCTGGAGCAGGAGTTGAGCAACCTTGACACATTCGATACGCTATACATGAATGATAAAGCCTATCCGGCGGAACGTAAGTTAAGTGCCGAGGCTAACCGCAGTGCATTATTCATCATGCTGTACAGGGACTACCCTATGTTGCAAATGCCATTTGAACTCATCAGCAGCCTGCTGGAAATAGATGAAAAAATGTCGATGTGGAGACACAGGCATATACATATGGTACAGCGCACCATAGGTAAACGAGTGGGTACCGGCGGAAGTACGGGCGCAAAATACCTTCAGGCAGCCGCAGACAGCCATATTATATTCAAAGAGCTGGCAGAGTTAACATCTTTTCTTGTTCCGAGGCATATGTTACCGGAATTGCCTGAACAATTAGCCCATGGACTTGGTTATAGATAAGTATTAAGCAATTAATGGCATTAGCGATAGAAATAACAGAGCTGAGGAAACAATACAAAGGTGCCTTTACACCGGCATTGGATGGACTGAACCTTGGAGTTGAAGAAAACACCATAACAGGTTTGCTGGGCCCTAATGGTGCAGGGAAAACAACAACCATTAATATTATCTGCGGCCTTGTGCATCCTGATAGTGGTACAGCTACTGCTTTTGGTGTGGATTGTATTGAAAACGCACAATTGGTGCGCTCACAAATAGGTGTGGTGCCTCAGCAGATAGCTTTGTTCCCCAACCTGACCGCATGGGAAAACTTCATGTACATAGGCAGGCTGTACGGGCTTGAGGACAGGTTTACTAAAGAACGGGCAAAGGATCTGTTGCAGAAGCTGGACCTGGATAAACATGCAGATAAACGAGTGAACAGGTACAGCGGCGGTATGAAACGCAGGGCTAATATTATTGCATCACTGCTGCATTATCCTGAAATACTGATACTGGATGAGCCTACGGCAGGCGTAGATGTACAGTCGAGAGCCATGATACTGAACTTTCTGAAAGAGTATAAACAACTCGGCAAGACCATATTATATACCTCTCACCTGCTGGACGAAGCTGAAAAGATATGTGATGAAGTTGTGATCATTGATGAAGGAAGGTTTATAGTAAATGGCACGCCGCAGGAGTTGATCAGCAACACGCCGGACTGCAAGCATCTTGAAGAAGTATTTTTGCACCATACAGGACATTCGGTAAGAGACTAAAGAACAAACAGCAATGAAGAAGATATTGGCTACCATCTTAAAGGAGTGGACATTGACCAGGCGGGACGCAGCCGGGCTGATGTTGCTTTTCCTGATGCCGGCCATACTGATAGTGGTCATGGCCATGGTGCAGGACGCCCCTTTTAAAGACTACCAGGAACTGAAATTTGACCTTTTAGTAGCAGACCAGGATAATGGCAGTATAGCACAGTCTATAAAAGACGGCCTGAAAGAGAGTGGTAGCTTCAGGGTAACGGAAAGCATTGATGGCGTACCGCTGACGGAAGAAAGACTGAAAGAGCTTTTGCAGGAAGGAACTTATAAAGTTGGCATTGTAATACCCAAAGGCGCTACTGCAGAAATGGTAAACGCCGCCAATATGGTAGCCAACAGCATATCAGAAAAAGTAGGACTGGGCAAAATGCCATCGAGAGAGGCAAGGGACAGCCTGTATATCAGGATGTATTTTGACCCGGTGTCTAAACCTACATTCAGGATGTCTGTAAATTTTGCGCTGGATAAACTCATTACCTACTCCAGCAGCCAGGTGCTTGTAGAGCGGCTTTCTAAAATGGGAGAAGGACAGTTACCTGCTGATAGTACCGTTCAGGAAGAAACAACACCACCCGATTTCAGTAAAGTGATACAAGGGTTGGGCATTAAAGAGCAAATGCTGGGCAAAGAAGAGGAGCACAGCAAGTATATGAACTCCGTACAGCATAACGTTCCGGCATGGGCCATATTCGGCATGTTCTTTATTGTGATACCCATATGCAGCCACCTGATAAGGGAGCGTGAAGAAGGTAGTGCATTGCGTGTAGAGCTGATACCGGGTGCAAGACGTTTTGTAGCATTAGGTAAGATCTTCTTCTACACCGTTGTGTGTACCATGCAGTTTGTGGTGATGTTTTGTGTAGGTATCTTTTTGTTGCCATTATTGGGATTACCGTCTTTATATCTTGGGGTTAATGCATGGGTATTGCTGCCGGTAGCTATTGCTATTGCTGTAGCGGCTACTTCGTATGGGTATTTTATAGGTGTTGTATTCAGAACCGCCAACCAGGCTATGCCGTTCGGGGCTATATCAGTTGTGATATTGTCAGCTATGGGTGGCATATGGGTGCCGGTAGATATACTTTCAGACCTGATGCAAAAGGCAGCCCTGCTGTCTCCACTCTACTGGGGGCTGGATGCAGTGAACCATATTACATTACGCAACGGTGGCTTTATGGACATACTTCCGCACATTGGTGTGTTATCCGCATTCAGCACTGTATTATGGATACTGAGTACGTACAGGAATAAGAAAAGAGTAAAATCAGTACAGTAACCTTACTTCTTCAAAATAAATCAGGTTGGCTTATCGCTATATCCTGCGCAAGGCGTTCGAGTCCCATGCAGGAGACCTCGCACTGGAATAATGCTGTTGGTTCGTTAAACGTATTGGATGAAAATGTATACCTTTCTATTACACTTTTATCAAATGACCTTAAAGCAATTCCATCTTTAAATTAAACATGATGAATATGAAATTTATTTATATTGTACTATTAATACTTTCTCAGAGTTTTCCACTATTTGGACAAACAATTAACTCAGATAGTTTAAAAACTGAACTAATTGGAATTTGGGAATTTGTCGAATTGAGAGATAAAAACAATAACAAAGTTGATACAATTAAGCATCAATTCGGATATGAAATTCCCAAAGGTCCATTGATAACCTATAGAGCAAATGGAACATATTCAAAACAATTTACTCCAAAAAATACAGATAGTGGCAGATGGTATTTTGACAGACAGCAAAATGCCATTATTCATTTTTTATACTATACAAAACCATACGGCTACGTTGAAAAAATCTTGATTGAAAAAGGGCATGCAGTAGAAGATGAGAATGGAGAATATTATGAAATAAACATCGACAAAATAATAGAACTTACAAATATTAAGTTGACGATTTCAGAAAGAAATGAAAGACAGCGATCTTTTAAAAAGAGAAACTAATCCTTACCATTTAATAACACATATGCGTATTCATCTATTTTCAATATTCTTGCTATTAACTGACAGCACTCAATATTTAGTACAAAATAATACTTCCACACATTGGTGTGTTATCCGCATTCAGCACTGTTTTATGGGTACTGAGTACGTACAGGAATAAGAAAAGAGTAAAATCAGTACAGTAACCTTACTTCTTCAATATAAATATCAGGTTAGCGGTCATTTTAGCATTGTCAATAACCTCTACCTGCATGTTATGTTTTGCGGCAAACTCTTCTATCATACTGCGGCTGATGTAGTGCAGTTGGTTTTGTGTTTTGTTGAAACTGAATATTCTTGTAGAGTACAATTCGGTCATTTGTGTTTTCTTGATCCTGTCCGTCAACTCTGAAACACCATCGCGAACAATGATCTGCCCTTTGTCATTTAATACAGCATAGCATTTTTCCAATAGAGCCTCCTGTTGCTCAGGCAGCAGGTAGTGCAACACATCATTGATGATGATTCCATCGCAAGGTTGCAGGCTTATTTCGGTAAGGTCGCCCTGTTCAAAATGCATATGCTCATCGCGCAGGAAATTGTTTTGTGCGGTTTCTATTTTTTCTTCATCGTAATCAATACCGATGAACGAGCGTTGCGGTGCAGCCCAATGCAGCATATACGGCAGAAAGCCATAACCGCAGCCAAGGTCGTAAAACTTACCTTCCCTTGGTATCAACTCGTGAAACTGCTCATAATACCCTTCTATTTTGGTCTTTACACGGCAATACCACTCATGCACAGGGCCTTTGTAGGTATAACAGCGTACCAGTTGTTCTTTAAAATATGAAGGCGTTTCCTGTTCAATTTTCACTTTAGTCAGCTCAGCTCTCATCCACCTACCCATATATTTGGCGCGTTCGCTATAGGTGTTACCATAGGTAGTATCTCCCGGCGTTACCCTGGGGTGTATGTATACAGACATGGTCCCGTCTTTCAGCAACCAATCGCCTTTTTGCATACAGTAACTCATACCATGCAATACGACAGGTATGATATCAAGTTGCAGCTTCTCAGCAAGGTAGAAAGCACCTTTGTGGAAGCGATGTATCTTGTCGTCGTAGCTGCGGGTACCCTCGGGGAAAACAACTATTGAGTAGCCCCTGTTCACAAGATCCTGTAATGGTTCAATGCTGTCTTCTGCACCTTCCGCTACGGGATAATACTCCGCCATACGAACCACCGCTCCGAATACAGGTGAACGCCACACCCATTTATTGGTAAGCAATACCAGCTTAGGATGCAACATAGTAGCGATCAGGATGTCCAGGAAAGATGTATGATTAGCTATAATAATAGCCGGTTTCTTAAAATCTTCTCCACCCGGGTTTACGATCCGTTTCCTGCTATTGCCCATGATGTGCAGCATAGACCATGTGTACGCATTGATACATTTATGAAACAGGTATTTACCCCTCTCTTTGCCAAACGGCCATAGCTTAGTTAAAATGACACCTAATACGGTAAGCACCATTGACCCGGTAAAGAAATAAGTAAACGCGAATACTGATATCGAAAAGCTGCGTAATGTAAATGGCAGGAACTTTTTGTCTGCCCTGTTCTGTATCAACCAGTTGAACAGGAATGGCTGAAGCGTTTGTGATATGAACAATACACAAACCAGTCCTGTTACAGAAATAAATGCAATAGATCTTAATGCCGGGTGTTTGGCCAGCAAGAGTACCCCAAGCCCGATGGTTACGGTAAGCGCAGAAACATATACTGCTGCCCTTACAGATGATAGTTTATGCTTTCCTGTTTTGTACCTGTCTACCAGGCCATCCATGGTAAAAATGGTATAATCATCTCCCAGGCCGAATATCAATGAGGATATGATGATATTTACGATATTGAACTTCAACCCTAGCAATGACATCATGCCGAGTATCCATATCCATGATATAGCCATCGGCAGGAATGCGATGAGTGCTAGTTCGAAGCGGCCATAACCTAACAATAAGGCAAAGAATACAATCAATGATGAATAAACTGCAATGTCTGTAAAGTCTGCATTGAGAATTTCAACTAATTGATTGGCACCCTGCTGTCTGTCTGTAACCGTTACGCCATCCTGTTCTGATAATGCGTCAAATACCTGTTGTCTATATTCAGCAGGTACTTTTAGCGCAGTAATAGCATAGTGTTGATTAGTATCAGCCGAAAAGCCTCCCGGGAATAATGACTTTAATACAGACCTGGATGAACTGTCAAAGAATGTGTATTCGCCTGATAAGGTCTGCTCAAAACGGCTGAAAGCGTTTGCCGCGAAACCTGTTTTGGTCGCTTCACGGTTTACAGTACCTAATACACTTGTACGCTTCTGCTCGTCCCAGTATTTATTCCATCGTTCGATGCGTTTTGCCTGTTCCTGTTCTGACGCCAGGAAGGAGCTCGGATCTGACACACCCCTAACCCAGCCTTCGTCCTGTATATGCTTTACCTGGCCGTGTAATTTTTCCAGTTGCTGCAGTGCTTCTTCTTCTGTCGACTCTTTTGCTACAAGAAATACAGAACTCAATGCGACACTGTTTACCTCGCGTATCTCTTCCTGCGCTTTTTCCAGCCTTGGTGAGAGGTAGTTCAGGTTCATGAGGTTACTGTCAAACTGTACACCGGTACTGAAATACAGCATTACCGGTGTAAACAATACAACGAACAGCAACAGCCACTTATTCTTTTCAGGGCGCCATTTGGCAACGGTATCGAATATTGTTTTCTTCGGTTCCTCATTTTCACGAGCACTGCCTATTGGCAGGTGCGGCAGGAATATCAATGTACAGAAAGCCGCTCCTAAAAGGCTGGCTGCCGCAAACAATCCAAGGTCCTGGAGTATGGGCGTACTTACCAACCTCAATGACAAAAAGGCCGCTATTGTAGTAAAGCTACCCAATGTCAGAGGCTGTGCCAGTTCTTTCACCGTATCTCTTACATCTATATTCTTTCTTGCTTGTGACAAGAAGTGAATGGAAAAGTCGATAGCGATACCCATGATGATAGCGCCCGCCCCCAATGCTATAACTGAAACGGAACCCTGCACCAGGTAAAGCACACCCAGCCCCATAGCCCCGCCATACAAAACGGGTACCAGCATAAACAGCGGTGTTCTTTTCCGCCTGAAGAAATAGAAAGTTAAGAGCAACAATAATATTATGGTAACGGACAGAGTAACTATGGTATCTGTACGCATCTGTACCGCATTACCAGAAGCTACGGCAGGTCCGCCGAAATAGGTAATATTTACCCCCGGGTGCTTTTGTTGCCAGTCATCAATAAACTCATCCGCATGTTCAAAGAAATCAGCGTTTTCACCTGTTTCATTGGCTTTGTACACTGGCTTCAGGAAGAAGGTGAGTTTGCCTGTCTCTTTATGGAACAGGTAGCCTTCATATGCCTCGTAACTGTCATCATACTGCAATGCCCTGAGCTTATTCCATACTATGGCAGACATACCTATGGGGTCCGTAGCTACCAGTTTTTTATAAAACACACTGGCAGGAGACAGTAGTATACGTTTGTTAGCTTCCAGCGTTCTGCCTATCTGCTCTTCAACAATAAGGCTGTCTATCTTTCGATAGTCCTTTTCGGTTAGAAACAGCGGGAGGTTTTGTTGTACTATTTCGGTCAATACCTGCTCTATACCACTGCCCGGCTGCAGGATGATCGTATCAATATATTGACTGAACCGGCTTGTAAAACCTGCATTGAAATCATTTACCGCATTTACAAGGCTGTCATTATCGCGATAGTTGCTGTCAGTAAATGAAGCCAGGAAAATGATCTGCTCACCGGCCTGTGTGTTACTGATCACATCATTCATTGCGTGGATAGCCTTACTATCCGGCAGCATTGAAGTGATATCTTCCTTCAGCTTTATCCTGCAAGCCAGAAGTATCCATATCAGGAATGTGCCCAGGAACACCACCCAGAAAAGGGGTTTCCTGCGCCTGAAAAAATCGTATAAGGGGACAAATAAAATGTGCATGCGGTCAGGCCTACGAAATATGCGAACTGTTAGCTATTAAAAATCTTTATACAGCAGGTACTTTTTACGGATAAGTTTAAAAGCGTCAATATCTTTTTGCCAGCTCTTCTCAATATCTTCTACCGACCATCTTTGCTCTATCTGCTTTCGCAATTCTTTAGTACCGGCCAGCTTCTCAAAAAAGTTATTGAAGAAATGTTCTTTATCATCGTACCAGCCATATGCTTTTACCAGGAAGGTAACGGTGAATTTACCGGCAATGGATATTTCCGCATCTTCATCGGTCAAAGCGATCATCATACCGTAACATGTTTTTGCGGCATGCAGCGGATCAGGACCTTCATCAGCTATATTGGGCATAAAACCATACATAGCTTTGTTTTTAAACGAGGGGTGGCCGAATTGCTGAAATGGTGTTTTAGTACCACGTCCTACGCTTACATCAGTACCTTCAAACAGGCAGAGTGTGGGATAAGCATATATAGCCGCCATGCTCCTCAGGTTAGGAGAAGGGTTCACCGGCAGCTTATAGCGCGTAGTATGGTCGTACCCGGTACAGGGGATAACTTTAAGGTTCAGCTTAGCAGCACCATCAAACCATTTTTCACCCACGAGCATCTTGGCATATTCGCCGGGAGTCATACCATACACAACAGGTATGGGCTGCATACCTACAAATGACTTAAGTGACTTATCCAGCACAGGACCGGCAACAAAAAATCCGTTCGGGTTAGGACGGTCCAGTATCATGAACTCTTTACCATTGGCAGCACAGGCTTCCATAGCGTATTGCATAGTAGATATATAAGTATAGAAACGCGCGCCTACATCCTGTATATCATAGATCACTATATCTACATCCTGCAATTGCTCAGGCGTAGGCTTTTTGTTTTTGCCATACAGCGATATGATAGGTAATCCAGTCTTTTCGTCTTTACTGTCATCAACTTTTACGCCTGCTTCAGCCTTGCCCCTGAAACCATGCTCCGGTGCCAGTATTTTCACAACATTTACGCCACGCTTTAACAGTGTGTCGGGCAATAGTGTTTTTTGAGGCCCTACAACAGATGTCTGATTGATGAGCAACGCTACCCTTTTGCCCTCAAGCTGTGGCAGATACACATCAATTTGTTCTGCACCTGTTATTACTTCCTGCCTGTTCTCATCATTTTGTGCATGAACATTCGCCACAGAAAACATGGAGATCAATACAACAACTATAAACATTCTACAATTCATAAAGCCCGAAAATTTGGTTAAAGATACGCATGGAAACAGATATTCACAGATTATAATGTACCTTGCAGAACAATCGCAATTTTTATATTTAAAACAATTATCATGCAACAGATCAAAAGCGGCGACAAGGTTAAAGTGCATTATCATGGAAAATTAACAACCGGAGAAACATTTGACTCTTCTGAAGGCCGTGAGCCATTGGAGTTTACAGTTGGTGCCGGACAGGTTATTAAAGGTTTCGACGATGCACTGATGGATATGAAGCAAGGAGAGAAAAAAACTGTACAAATACCTGTAGATGAGGCGTATGGCGCCCGCAGGGAAGATATGGTAGTTGAATACCCTAAGAATGAGTTTCCGGCTGAAATGACGCCTGAAGTAGGTATGCAGCTGAATATGAGTGACAACCAGGGCAACAATTTCCCTGTTGTTATTACTGAGATCAAGGAAGAGTTAGTAATACTGGACGCTAACCACCCATTGGCAGGTAAAGACCTTATATTTGACCTGGAAGTAGTGTCAATAGGCTAAGTACAACACATTAACTTACATAATTATACCGGGGCATATGTCCCGGTATTTTTTTAACAACTAACATAGTAATTGAATTATTACATTTGTTCCATTCAATACTAACTCATGTCAATATTGTCATTTATCTTATTACAAGCTGATACCGCAACACAGGCATTAACTGCAATGGAAGACGCCAGTGCGGAGGAATTATCACTGATATACCTGTTGCGCGAAGGTGGTATACTTATGATACCCCTGCTGCTATGCTCTATATTAATGGTATATGTATTCATTGAGCGCCTGCGTGTGATACGTAAAGCAGGCAGTATTGACCCTACTTTTATGGCCCGCATCAAGGAGCATATAACTGACAGCAATATTGTTGGTGCAAAAAACCTTGCCAAAAGCACACAAGGGCCAATTGCCAGGATCATTGACAAGGGGCTTACCCGCATAGGCAAGCCTATTGACCATATTGAAAAATCAATGGAGAATACAGGCAAGCTACAGGTGTATAACCTGGAGAAAAACCTGTCTATGTTGTCAACGATTGCCGGTATAGCACCTATGTTCGGTTTCCTGGGTACCATTGCGGGTATGATCATCCTGTTCTTCAACATCCAGCACCAGGGTTTTTCTATTGAGCATATCGCTGGTGGTATCTATACTAAAATGGTTACCTCCGCTGTGGGTCTGATCATCGGTTTATTATCGTACGTAGCATATAACTACCTGAATGCACAGATCAATAAGACCGTAAACAAAATGGAAGCTGCCGCTGTAGAATTCCTTGACATACTCCAGGAACCAACCCGCTAAAACTTTGTAGTATATGAACTTAAGGAAAGGACTAAGGGACAAGACTGAAGTACATACATCGGCACTGAACGATATCCTGTTTATATTGCTGTTTTTCTTCCTCATTATTTCTACGCTGGCTAATCCTAACGTGGTAAAAGTGCTGACACCTAAAGCCGCTACAGACACCAAGGCTAAACAAACCGTTGTAGTTACGGTAGACTCTTTACAAAGGTTCTATGTGGGCACTGTGCTTACTTCCATTGACTCATTAGAACCCGTTATAGCAAGGATGGCAGCTAAGGCCAACGACGCTGAACCTACCGTGGTCATTAACGGAGATAAAAAAGCGGACTGGGATAATGTAATGGCTATTATGCGCGCTGCAAAGGCATCGAACCTGAAGGTGGTAGCTGCTATAGACAATACAAAATGATGAATATAGAAAGCCCCATGGCTTTCTTATATTTACATTCAGTACAAAGCGATCATTATCAGTATCCGTTCATCCATATTAGATACTCCCATAGAATACCAGAAAGGCGTAGGGCCGCAACGTGGCGAAATGCTGCGCAAAGAGCTGGGTATACAATACGCAGGCGACCTGCTGCACCACTACCCTTTTCGCTACAACGACCGTACACAACTCAACAAAATCAACCAGATAAGGACGGAAGGTGAGTATGTACAACTGATAGGCACACTTATAAACATATACGAAGAAGGTACGGGCAGGGCTAAGCGGCTTACCGCAACATTTTATGATGATACAGGACAGATAGAACTCATATGGTTCCAGGGGGCGCAATGGATGAAGAAGACCCTGAAGGAACAACATCGCTATCTTGTATTCGGCAAGGTATCTTTCTTTAACGGTGCTGCCAACATTGCTCATCCTGATATAGACCCGCTGAATGCGGAAACTGCCAAAGCAGGTATGACGCCTGTGTACCCGCTTACGGAAAAGCTGAAAGGACGTGGTGTGAACAACCGAGTACTGGCTAAGATCACCAAAGAACTGGTGAGTAAAATTACACCGGGAGATGTACCTGAAATATTACCGGCACATATTCTTCAGCAGCACAGGTTGTGCGACAGATTCCATGCCATAAAATGGATACACTACCCCGACTCTGAAGAGCATATGCAGATGGCACAGTACAGGCTGAAATGGGAAGAGCTGTTCGCATCTCAATTGAAAGTAGGACAACTGCGTGTGCAGCATCATATACAACCGGGTTGGAGATTTGAAACCGTGGGTGATTATTTCAATGACTTTTATAATAAGCATCTGCCTTTTGAACTGACAGGTGCGCAGAAACGTGTACTGAAAGAAATACGCTCAGATACCGCTACGGGCAAACAGATGAACCGCCTTGTACAGGGCGATGTAGGTAGTGGAAAAACCATAGTAGCGGTCATGTCTATGCTGTTGGCGATGGACAACGGCCACCAGGCCTGTATGATGGCGCCGACTGAAATACTTTCACAACAGCATTACAAAGGTATCTGCAAGCTGGTAGAGCAGCCTATGGGTATAAAAGTCGCCCTGCTCACCGGCAGCGTGAAGGGGAAAGAACGTAAAGCCATACTGAAAGGACTTGCTGAAGGTGAGATACAGATAGCAGTAGGTACACACGCGCTGATAGAAGATACTGTACAATTCAAAAATCTTGGACTGGCTGTAATAGATGAGCAGCACCGATTTGGTGTAGGGCAAAGAGCCAGGCTTTGGGCTAAAAATGTTACCGCTCCACATATACTGGTGA
>ENA-OWNT01001027-OWNT01001027.1-seawater-metagenome-genome-assembly--contig:-NODE-1027-length-42359-cov-5.936616_pt1 | contig 42359 bp, 31 predicted proteins | sample MGYA00238136_ERZ651165 | MGnify/ENA primary metagenome ERZ651165 (study PRJEB26861, sample SAMN08777766) | seawater metagenome | isolation source: coastal seawater | place: USA: Florida | collected...
CTGAAGCTAATAAAACATCGCTGGTATTCGCAACCCGTCATCAGCCAGGGGCTTTGTACGATTGTCTCGGCGCATTTGCCACCCGGGGTATCAACCTCACCAAATTGGAATCACGTCCACGCCGGAATCGTCCCTGGGAACCTGTTTTCCATGTCGATATTGAGGGACACTGGCAGGATGATGTTGTTAAATCCGCTTTGACAGAATTGTTGCAAAAAGCATCATTTGTAAAAATGCTGGGGTCATATCCGGCAGCAAAAAATAAATCAGTAGGAGTCTAATTCATGGAAAAACTCAATGTCGCAATTTTAGGCGCAACAGGCGCTGTCGGGCAACGTTTCATTCAGTTGCTCGATAATCATCCCTGGTTTCAGGTTGCAGAATTAGTCGGCAAAAGCAGTGCCGGAAAACGCTATGGCGATGCAGTCAACTGGATTTTGGACGATAGCCCGCCAGCAGATGTCATGGACATGATTGTTAAACCGCTCGATGCTGAACTGGATTCATTGCTGGTTTTCTCGGCATTGCCCAAAGAAGCTGCAAAAGACCGTGAACCGCAACTCGCAGCCGCCGGGCATGTTGTCTGCACAAATGCCTCTGCTTACCGTATGACAGTTGACGTGCCACTGCTTCTGCCGGAAGTCAATCATGAGCATGTTGGCTTAATTGATGTTCAACGCGCCAATCGTGGCTGGACAACAGGTGCGCTAATCGCAAACTCCAATTGCACAACCATGCCACTGGTGATGGCACTCGCACCCTTACGCAAATTTGGTATCAGCAAATTGCATGTTGTCAGTGAACAGGCTATCAGTGGCGCAGGATACCCCGGTGTAGCCTCGCTAGACATTATCGACAATGTGATCCCCTATGTTCCGGGTGACGAAGGCAAAATGGAAACCGAACCCCTCAAAATCCTCGGTTCATTCAATGGCGAGTCGATTGATGAGTATGAAATGGTCGTTGGCGCAACAGCAACCCGCGTCGCAGTCATTGACGGACATCTGGTAAATCTTTCAATCGAATTTGAGGAAAATCCCTCCATTGACGATCTTCTGGATGCATGGGCAACATACGAAACACCAGCAGAAATCGCGCTTCTGCCATCTGCGCCGGAACGCCCCGTACAATATCTGCCACAGATTGATCGTCCGCAACCCCGTCGTGACCGCATGGCAGGAAACGGCATGATGACCAGTATCGGTCGTTTACGTGAATGCCCGATTCTCGATTACAAATTCGCGGCACTGGCACATAATACCATTCGTGGCGCAGCAGGATGCAGTGTCCTCAATGCCGAATTACTGGCAGTTAAAGGCTATCTCGGCGAATTCCAGCCTGTCGCTATTGCTGTCGGAGATTAAATGCCTGTTCTCAGGGGACAATACTGACATTGTTCCCTGATTCCTGTTTTACCGACGATTAAAAATCCCGTTCCTTGACACCTCGTCATGCCTTGTTTAGACTTTGTGACTGTTTGAACAAATAATTCCCGTAGCCTGATTAGATAATTCGGGTTATCACAGGTGTACAATCAACCAAACGACAGTGGAGAGAAACATGAAGATTTTTATTGCAGGCATCGACGGTTATCTGGGCTGGGCATTAGCTCAATACATGACCGCTCAGGGACACGACGTTGCCGGGGCAGATAAGTTGATGCGCCGTGAATGGGTTGCTGAAGTCGGCAGCACCAGTGGTATCCCTATTGCATCCCATGCAGATCGCTTACAGGCATTTGAAGAACAATTCGGCAAAAAACTCGATTTCCGTGTGGGCGATTTGACCGATTTTGAATTTGTAACAGGCTTCTTTGAAGATTTTAAACCGGATGCTATCGTTCATCTCGCGCAGATGCCATCTGCACCTTATTCGATGATGGATGTGAATCACGCAGTCTGGACTCATACAAATAATATTACCAACAACCTCAACATTCTCTACGCGATGAAAGAAGTTGTTCCTGACGCTCATCTCGTTAAATTGGGAACAATGGGCGAATATGGTCAACCCAATGTTGACATCCCTGAAGGCTTCTTTGAGGTCGAATACAAGGGACGTAAAGATAAACTCTGGTTTCCGCGTTCAGCCGGTAGCTGGTATCACCAGACAAAAGTACACGACTCGCACAATACCTGGTTCGCAACAAAAATCTGGGATATGCGTGCAACCGACATCATGCAGGGTGTTGTTTTCGGCACACAATTCCCGGGATTAGGCGATGACCCGCGCCTCTCAACCCGCCTTGATTTCGATGAAGCATTCGGCACAGCAATCAACCGTTTCTGCGCTCAGGCAGTTGCCGGACACCCGCTGACACTTTATGGAGCCGGCACAATGAAACGCGCCTTCCTGCCATTACGTGATTCAATGCGTTGCCTGACCTTAGCCTGTGAAACACCGGCTCAACCTGGTGAATTCCGTGTATTCAACCAGTTCGCAGAAAGCTACAGCATCCGTGACCTCGCTTACATGGTTAAAGAAGTTGGTGCTGAACTCGGTCTGGATGTTGAAATCAAACACTATGACAATCCACGCGTAGAAAAAGAACAACATTACTACAATCCAGAACGCAAAGGTCTCGATGATCTCGGTTATGAACCGACCACAGATGTTAAATCTGAAATGAAACTCATGATGGAAGACCTGCTCAAGCACAAAGATGTTATTGAATCGAAGAAGAACATTCTCGTGCCCTATACCCGTTGGGATGGTAATCATCACCGTTCCGAAGAATTAGAGCAAGCCGAAACCGTCAGCTAATCGACTACAATGCGATTCAAAGCGCGGGGCTGCTTGCTCTGCGCTTTTTGTTTTATAGGATAAGGATGATTTACATGGTAGATATTCAATTTTTCGAGCTAGACAAGCTCACCGATGAGCAACGTCAGAAAATTATGCGACGTGCTGAAACCGACATTTCTGAATTATTACCCTCCACGCAAAAAGTGATTGATGATGTGCGGGATAATGGTGACGAAGCTGTTGTTAAATATGCCCGTCAATGGGATTCGGAAAAGTTTGAGGCATCAATGCTCCGTGCCACACCGGAAGATTTCGAACGCGCCCGTGTCAATGTCGATGATAAAATTATTGAAGCAATCAAAGTCGCGCACGAAAATATTCGCAAATTCCACGCAGAACAACTCCCTGAAAAGATGTGGTTCACCGAAGTTCAAGATGGCATCATGGCAGGTGAAAAAGTAACGCCGATTACCAGTGTCGCCCTGTATGTCCCGCGTGGTAAAGGTGCATTCCCATCTGTGATGCTTATGCTGGCAACTCCGGCAATCGTAGCAGGTGTTCCGCGTGTTGTTGTTGTGACCCCGCCAACACCGGAAGGCAAAGCAGATGACGCTTCTCTTGTCGCCGCAGAAATTGCTGGCATTGATGAAGTCTATGTTGTTGGTGGTATTCAGGCAATTGCATCCCTGGCTTATGGTACAGAAACGATTCCGGCAGTTGATAAAGTCATCGGACCCGGTAATCAGTATGTATCTGCCGCAAAGCGTTTACTCTACGGCACATTCGATGTTGGTTTGCCAGCCGGACCCAGTGAATCCATCATCCTTACCGATGAAAATGTAGACCCGCGTCTAGCTGCACTTGATTTACTGGTCGAAGCTGAACACGGACCCGATTCAGCAGCAATCTTAGTGACACACAGTCGCGAAGTTGCTGAAAAAGCACTCGAAATCCTGCCAGAATACATCGAAGAACTCCCGACATGGCGTCAGGAATTCGTAAAAAGCGTTCTGAGCAATTACGGCGGCATCATGCTCACAAAAAGTTTGCAAGAATCCATTGATTTCGTGAACGATTACGCGCCGGAACATCTCGAAGTGCTGGTAAAAGACCCCTTCATCGCGCTCAATAAAATCAATAATGCCGGTGAAATTCTGCTCGGTGACTGGACACCCATTCCAACAGGCAATTATGCGGTGGGCATCAATGCAATTCTCCCGACAGGTGGTTTTGCAAAAACATACTCGGCAGTCAGCGTATGGGATTTCCTGAAACGTAGTTCGATTGCATACCTCTCGCGTGAAGGATATGAAAACCTGCAAGATCATGTTGCACGCCTGGCAGATTACGAAGGTTTCCCGGCACACGCTAATGCTATCCGTATCCGTAATAAGATTCTCGGCGTATGAGCGACATTCTACAAGAAATTCGTGATTTACAGTTCACAGATAAGAGTGGTGCGGAAGCACTGCTCCTATCTTTTATTCAGGACAATTTCCCGCTGGATGTTGTCTCGCTCGAATTAACCCCCTTAGCTGTATCCCTGAATTCCTTCAATGGATTTATGACGCTTGAAGATGGCAATCGCCGTTTTTTCAAGACACATACCGAAACTGACACTGTCATTGATGAATACTACAATGCGGAAATGCTCTCAAATCTCGGATACCCCGTCATTCAGCCCATTTTCAAATCAACCGAACCGGGCAAACAATTACTGGTCTACGAAGTGATTGAAGATAAATCTGTCTTTGATGTCGCCTGGATAATCGAAACAGAGGATGATTCCGATTTACCCGCATTGAAAATCGCGCAAAATAGGTCGGATGATGATTTACTGCGTCTATATCGTGCCTCATTAACCACACAATCGGCAGAAGATGCGGCGAAATCACCTGTACACCAGTTGTTTTATCATCGGCTCACAGGTGGACGCTTAGACCGATTCTATGGCGAAGGCACATCAGTAAAAGTACCTGCCGGAGAATTTTCCCTCAAAAATGTGCGTCAGGCAAAATGGGTTATCAATGGACAGGGATATAGTGAAACACTCGACCACATCATCAACCGTGCAATCACATTACTGAATCCGGCACAGGCAGATGTTGCCATCATCGGGCATGGTGATGCTCATAACGGCAATGTATTCTTTCAGAAAGAGAAAACCCCGCCAGATTTACTCTATTTTGACCCCGCATTTGCTGGAACACATCATCCACTGCTTGATTTAACGAAACCGCTATTTCACAATGTTTTTGCTATGTGGATGTACTATCCGCAGGAAAAACGCGACTCAACGGCTATTTCGCTCAAAATTGAGGGGGATGTCTGGCATATTGACTATGATTACAATCTCCCTGAAGTGCGCCACATGTTTTTAGAGAGCAAAGTCGAACGAACACTGATTCCAATTTTGCAAGATTTGAAGCAAACTGATCAATTGAGATCTGATTGGCGCGCCTATTTAAAATTGTCATTGTTCTGCTGCCCGTTTCTCACGATGAATCTCGCAGACAATGAGAAATTCCCGCCGGAAATCAGTTTGTTAGGTCTGGCAATGTCAGTTGAGATGGGAAGTGAAAGCCATAATCAACATAGTCTGATTGATAAAACACTGGATGAGGTCGCAAGCATCATTGAGTAAAAATCAGGGGCGAGAATTCTGCCCCTGTTGTTATTTCACAATGACTGTGCCATCAAAATTCTTCAAATCACCGATTGTTTCCCGATACAGTTCCGGCATATTCTCAGGCAAATCATCCAGCGCAAAGAAACGCGCATCCACTGTTTCATCTGTCTCTGAGAGCAATTCACCCGACCATTTATCCACACGAAATACAAAACTCGTCATCTGATACGGGTCGCCATAAGATGTCACAAATGAGTAGCGCGGATGCGAATAAACAGCAATCAGTGTTGCATGTTCAACAATGAGACCCGATTCTTCAAGAACTTCGCGCTTACAGGTCTCTAAAATCGACTCATCCAGTTCCATACTCCCGGCAGGCATCACCCAATCACCATTATCGCTGCGCCGAACCAGCAAAATCCGCCCGTCGCTATCCTGAACAATCGCACGCGCACCGATGGAAATCATCTTTTGCTTACCAATCAATTTCCGTATCTGCCCGAGGTAGGAGTCCTCGTAATGGATTGGCACAATTACAACTCCAATTTGTTCAGCAATTCAACGAAAGTAGGTGCTTGCTCTAAGAAAATATAGCGTACCGGACTGGCAATTACATGGCGTCCGCCCATCTCCCGGACATGTTCAACCGCTTTCAGCAGATTTTTCTGTCCCACAATCAAAGTCACTGTAAACCATTCACTGCCGGAATGAACCCCGTTAGTGCTGTAAATCGGTGCAACAGTAGGTCCCAGAAGCCCCTTCGTGATGTCATTACTGGCAATTTTTCGCGCAACATCGTTTGCCGTTTCGCCCTGAATATCCACCGTCACACGAAAAAACTCGCGTCCGTTGAGCGAGGCATCAATATATTCAGTCATCACCCGTACAGCATCTAATAACTCGGGATTGGCTTCGATTGCCTTACGATTACCAATCAGACATGCTTCGGCTTCTACAATTGTGCCGCCGTTAATCTCTTTCAGGTGATTTTCACGCAAAGTTGTGCCTGTTGCCGTCAAATCGACAATTAAATCCGCATAACCGAGTGTCGGCGCAGCTTCGATAGCACCCTCAGCTTTGACCAGCGTGAAGTGATGAATACCATGACGGTGTAGAAATTCACGGGTTGAGTGTTCGTATTTGGTAGCAATGCGAATATTTCGACCTTTATTTTCGCGGAAATCAAGCGCAACTTCGGCTAAATCTATGATATTTGTGACATCAACCCACGCTTCCGGCACAGCAATCACCAGTTTGCATCCGCCATACCCCAACTTATCATAGATAATGACTATATCTTCGTGTGGATGTTCATACACAACATCATAGCCCGTGATACCGAGTTGAGCCGTACCATCTGCAACTTTATAGACAACATCAACTACACGCTGAAACAGGACTCCCATTGAGGGAATTGTCGGCATTGTGCCCACGTATTGACGTTCATTAGGTTTGCGAACCTTCAGTCCACATTCTTTGAGGAAATCACGGGTCGGTTGATAAATAGCCCCTTTGGAGGGCATCGCCAGAGTAAATTTCTGTGTCATTGTTTCAATTCCTCAATGAGTTCAGTCTGTGAGAATTTCTTGCCGGAATAAGTTGCTGTCCGACCATCAGTCGTAATTATTGCTTTTTCAGGGATGATTTTTACAGGAATACCTGCTTTGCGTAAAGCGGTTGCCCATTGAATAGCAGTCTCAGGCGAATAACCCGCAATGGTGACGCTTTCTGTGTCAGATACCTGTTCTGGTAAGGCTGCGAGCAATTCCTGTGTGTAATATGCAAATCCGACAGCCGGAAAAGCATCGTCACCGCCGAGTAGCTGTGTCAATCCATCGTAGCGACCGCCACTGGCAACATAACTATCGTTAGCACGAATCCCAAAAACAATCCCTGTATAGTAATCCCAATTTTTGGTGATGTCCGGTTGCAGGATAATTTGTTCCTCTGAAACATTATAGGTAGACAGTAAATCGAGTGTTTGCCACCAGTCAGCAAGCAATTGTTGACCGATTGCATCATCATCTGCGACAAAATCCTGAATAACCTCACGCACTTCAGAAATTTTCCCGCGAACACTTCCCCAATTTTGCAGGAAATCAAGTGCATCGGAGATTTGTTTGCTTTCTAAGCCGCGATCATGTTTCTTGAGCAATCGTGCCGCAATATCATGGCGGGTACGTCCACCCATTGTACTGCCATAGCGTGTGGAATCTAACAGCACATCAAGCAATTGCTGTGTTTCAACACCGTTGCCTGTAGATGCCATCTGCGTATCATCCACTGTCAGAATTTCACTCAGATAATCTAAGACTGCCTGTTTGCCTTCTTTTTTGAGACGGTCTCTCTGGGTCAGCAAAATTCGGAAAGTCCGGCTATCAAGATCAAATTGTGATAGCAAATACAATTGCAAGCCAACGTGCCCGATAATAAGTTGCCAATCCGATACACCCAGCTTGTTCATACCCTGAACTGCCATCGAAATGATTTCAGCGTCTGCCATTGTGCCATGCTGTCCGATAAGTTCCGCGCCGATATTATGACGTTGATATTGCAGAGAATAGTCTGAGGGTTCATCTACAAAAATAGCGCCGCTTAATTGCCAGCGAACAGGATTGGCATGTCCTTCCCGTGTATAACGATGCGCTACAGCAGCCGTGAATTCGGGACGTAATGCCAATAAGCGCCCGAAACGTTCAAATGTAAATAATTCTTCAATAATGGTATCACCCGCACGGGTCAAGAAAATATCAGCATCAGCAATCATTGGCACATCTATTAAATCATAGCCAAACAATGCCATGTGCTCCTGTAAAATTGCTTCTGTCTCACGGATGCGCCGCAAATCAACTTCTCTAGTCATAAAAATCCCGATACATTACGCCTGATAAATACAGCAAATCATAGCGTGCATTTGCTCAGGTTCAACAGTGGAAATAAAAAACGCCCCCGGTCAGGAGCGTCTTATTAGTGAAGTCTTATGCTAGCGTGGCTTATTCTGTATACTCACCGGAGCTATAAACATAGACTGCGGGACCTTCTTCGATATTGGCACTCCGGCTACTCCCCATGTACTCCGTAACCCAATCGTACATCCAGCGTGCATCGGTAATCGAGAGATTGACACATCCATGACTACGACGATAACCGAAGCCGTCATGCCAGTATGCACCATGCAATGCCCGACCTTCATCGAAAAACATTGTCCAGGGCACTTCTTCCAGCGAGTAAAAATCGTCCCCGACAACACCCCATGACATGAATTCACGCGGATTACGGAAATAAATATGGAATGTCCCCTCATACGTAGGCCAGCGCGGTAATCCTGTTGATGTTAAGGTGGCAAATATCGGGGTATCGCCTTCATAAGCAACGACGACCTGCTCATACAAATTGATACTTACCCAGATGTCTGTATCAACTGTTTCAGGGATTTCTGTGAGCGGACGCAATTTCGCCACGTTAAATTGATGCACCCATTGACCTGCGCCGACCATATACCATTCGTAGCCATCAACTTCGACAGTTTCGTAGATATTGACGCGGGTATAACGTGGCATGAAATCAAATTGTTCGGATGGATTTGCTCCTGGTGCCGGACTTGGATACATATTCACCAGAATCCACGCCATCGGGTATTCTAAGCCTTCTTCCGGCAATAACACCCCCGTGAACGAGGAAACAACATAATTCGTATTTGCTGTAAATTCAGATTGAACCCATTCGCTGCCATTAATCTGAACCCAGCCTTCTTGCTGTGAGAGAATTGTCACGTAATTGAAGCCCGGTTCAATGATGCGGGTCGGATTGCCGTTTGGTGCATCATACACCTGAACCCGTCCATCGACACGGAAATAACTACGGTCATACATCAAATTGGTATTGGGCTCTAGCGGTGTGACATTTGGCTCATTGTCCTCGACTTCAATCGTAAAATCAATTTCACAGTAATCGCCACAATCATTGGCATAGACCACTGGCACAGCAATCAAGAAAAGTAATGTAATCAGGGTAAAAGCACGTTTCATCATCAACTCCGGTAAAAACTCATTGTATGGGCATGATACACGTCATGCCCATATTATTTCCTAATCGTATTCACCACTACTATAGACATGTACCGATAAATCAGGGCTATCTTCTACGGTGAAGTCGCGTACATCGGATGACCAGTCAAACAACCAGTGTGAGTCGGTGATAGTCATATTGACACAACCATGACTTTGACGATACCCGAAGCCATCATGCCAGAATGTCCCATGTAACGCGATGTCACCATCAAAGAACATTGTCCAGGGAACTTCTTCGAGATAATAGAAATCCGGTTGATTGTATGCGCCACTCATGGTTGTGCGTTCACGACGCAAATAGACATTGAATGTGCCTTCGTTGGTTGACCATTCCGGTAAGCCAGATGAAACCATTGTTGAGAATACCGCGGTATCACCTTCATAGGCAATTAATACCTGTTCATATAGATCAACACTGACCCATTTGTCTGTATTCACACCTTCAGGGCGTTCAATCGGCATAATACGTGCCACATTGAATTGATGTATCCATTGGTCAACACCAACCTGATACCAGTTATAACCGTCAACGACGACCGTATCATAGATACTCACACGGGAATAGCGGTACAAGAATGGATTATTTTCAGATTGTTCACCGCCAGGTGTTTCGGATGGACGTAAATGCCGCAGTGTCCATGCCATCGTATACGGCAAGCCTTCTTCCGGTAACAAAACACCAGCATAGCGCGAAATTGTATATTCTTCGGTCAATCCGGCAGTAGAAATCCATTGATTTGCACCAATTTGTGCCCAGTCACCCTGTGGTTGTGCGCTGAGTGTCACAAAATTGTAGCCAACGCCATAATCATTGACCAGATTGCCACCCGGAGCATCGTAAATTGTTAGAGAATTGTTCACACGTCGATAAATACGATCATAGAGTACGCTATCGTTCGGGACGAGTGGCGTGACATTCGGTTCAGGATAATTATTGATGACATCGGCAGGAACGCCCACAGTGTCCTGTGCCATAGCGGGAATTACAGTAAAAAGTAGCGAAAACATGCCCAGAAAGTACAGAATGCGATATTTCATATTGTCCCTCAAGCAACTAACAGAATAAACTGTCTATAGTATTGCGGAAATACGCTTAAAACTCCAATATGCCTTCCCTACGGGAAACCCACGACAGGGTAACGGTGTTATAAATAGGAGAATTTCGTCGTAAAAATTCCAACCCTGTGCAAATATAGCATAAATAGGCAAATAGATTGGTTGCCGAATATTAAGCATGGAATTATACTCAGGGAGTGAACAAACAATACTTTGTACTATCTTTTGCTACTAATCCAGAGGTAGCCTTATCTTCAATGGAAGGGGACGTATGAAACCTCTAACTCGTATATCTAGCTTATTTGCAATGCTTATCTTGCTTTTATCGCTTGCTATCGGTGGTTCTTCTGTTATGGCAGAAGATGCCGGACAGACCTTTCAACAACCGGTTCTGGTTGTGAATACCAGCTTTTTGAATGTTCGCACAGGACCCGGGATTCAATATACGGTGCTTGTGACAGTTGTTGGTGGTACAGAATTGCCTGTACTCGGTGTTTTTAGTGATGGTGTCTGGTATCAGGTGAATACAGATGGTGGTCCGGGTTGGGTCAATGTTGAATTCACATTACCACGCGGCGATTTCAGCAATCTTCCTGTACTTGAAGTCGGTGAAACAGGCGCACCCAATGTCGATCTGGGACAGGGTGGCGGCGGTGCTGTCACGACGACGGGCACAACAACACAACGTATTCAGGGTATCAGCCTGACAGGTGCGAACTTACGGGCACAACCTGATTACGAATCACTGATTCTGAGTAGTAGTGTTCCGAATGATCCATCTACTATTTATCCGCTCATCAATGTCACAACCGGCGTTGATGGCACAATCTGGTATCAGGTGAACTTGCCCGGTGTCGGCGTTGGCTGGACTGACCAGATTCAATTCCGTGTACTCGCTTGTAGTGGAGAAAGTGTCGGAATTACAGTATTTGAGACACCGATTCGCTTTGACGGTATTGCTAACCGCGACTCTTTCCTGTTGCCAGCCGGAACAGAAGGATTCCTCGGTGCATTTACCGGTGCAGGAAATACATCGGTATTCTTCGAACTGACAGACGGCACACTCGGTATTGTTGATGCTGCGGCAGTCACCGCACGCACAGGTGTCACCAGTGTTTGTGATGGTGTCGTAACGACAACTGTTACTAATGCCGGACAGGGTGGCGGCAGTAATGCAACCACATCAACAGCAGGTACAAATACAACCGTGCCTGTACTCGGTGGTAATCACGTTGTTATCAACACATGCTTCCTGAATGTACGTAGTGGACCCGGTGCTGGATTCTCAATCGTCGCAACCGTTGCTGGCGGTACAGAACTCACCGTACTAGGACGCGCCACAGATAATGTCTGGTTCTTCGTTGAAGGTACATTCGGACAGGGCTGGCTCAATAGCCAATTCACACTCTTCCGTGGTGATTATGCTTCAGTGCCTGTTATCAGTGAACCTGTTATCGTGGGTTCAGCAGGGACAACCACCGGTGCCGGACAGGGCGGCGGTGCAGTTACCACAGGTTCGGTTGTAACCGGACGCAGTGTGACAGGGGTTTCCCTTGTTGGTAAAGACATGCACGCTGAACCAACCTACGATTCAATTATCGTCAATAGCACTGTTCCAACCGATCCATCCACTATTTATCCGCTGCTTGCAGCACAAACAGACGCGAATGGTACAATTTGGTATCTGGTTGATGCTGGCGAATTCGTCGGTATTGGTTGGATGGATGCCGTTCAGTTCCGGGTTCTGGAATGCGGCACTGACTCAGTTGGTATTTTGACATTTGAGGCAGCTATCGTATTCGATGGTATCGCAAATCGTGATTCTTTCTTACTTCCGCCGCAGACCGAATTCTACATTACGGGTCGCCGTAATAACCAGATTATTGTTGAACTGGTTGATGGCACAGTTGGTCTCGTACCGGAAAGTGCCGTTGCACAGCGCTCGGGTGTCACATCAATCTGCACAGGTGTCACATCAACCGTTAGCACACAGACAGTAGGCACGACGACAGGCACAACAACTACGACAACAACCACCGTTCCACAGGTTACAGGCAACCGTGTTGTCATCAACACAGGCAACCTGAATGTGCGTAGTGGTCCGGCAGCCGGATTCTCCGTCGTGGCAACTGTACCCGGCGGCACAGAACTGGCAGTAGTTGGACGCGCTTCCGATGGTGTCTGGTACTATGTTGAAGGTACGTTCGGACGCGGTTGGTTGAATAGCGAATTCGTTCTCTTCCGGGGTGATTACGGCTCAGTTCCGGTAGTTGATCTCTCCGGCAACTGATTGAACCGATAACATCTGCTATAATGGCGCTCTGTCTTTGATAGGGCGCTATTTTTTTGTAAGGAGAACATTTAAGAATGACAGAATTAGCAACTTTTGCCAGCAAACTCATGCGAATCAATGAGCGTGTCGTGGCATCAAATACCCCCAGTGCAATTTTTGGTTCGATTGGTGATTTACCACAATCAGTCAGTAGTCGCGCACGTTTACGAATTGGTTTGTTTCCCTGTGTCACCGAAAATGAAGATGACGCACTAATTGCTATGGGAGCGTGGTCGGTTCTAGCATATTTATTGGAACGTTGGCGCGACATTGAGGTATATCGCTTGTTTGTACGTTTTGAAGTCGAACCGGAAGACTTTGTCTGGACGATGGATAAATCACAATTTACGATCGGCGATTGGGATATTGAACATCTCGACGAAAATATCGGTATTGATGGCAATCTCAAAAAGACTGATGCGGGATGGGAACTCATCACGACGATTGATAATGATAATCTCACAGGTGAAGATGCTGAATCAATTAAACTGACGACATCGGCAGCAACGACAGGTGAATTATTCGCAAAACTGCCGGAACTGGCTGAACAAATCGCCGATGCGATTGAAGCAACCCGCCTTGACCACACCGACCCGGCGTATCCTGCGGAAAATGTGACAGTTGATGAGGCATTTAATAATTTCCTTGAATTGCTTTTTGAGTGGGAAGTGAATTTACTGGCTTCGCTTTGGGGTGTTGAATGGGATGATGACGATATTGCCGATGAATTTGAGGCACTAATTGCATCTGCAAAGACAGCCGGAACAGATTTTGCAGCATGGACGGTCTCAAAAGCTATCGCACAAACTATGCGACCGGGTTACAGCGTAATCGGTGATCCTTTGGCTGATCGCGTACCGGAAGTTGTCAAAGCATTTGACAGCAACTATCCGATGCCAATTCTGGCAGCAGTGGTATTCAAAATGGGATTTGCCCAGAAAAGCTATCGTTTGCTGGAGACTGAAGTTGGCGAACGTCCGGCAAATACAAACGCCTGGCTCAAACTGGCAGAAGTTCTGGCAGAAGGTGGTCTCATCCTGCAATCTATTGATAAATTCCAGACTGCAATCGAGAAGGAAGCCGTTAACAGCCATCTTTTCCGCGCTTATGGAAATGTACTGTTACTCGCGGAACGTGCCGCACAGGAGGTTAGCTCGTACATCCTGATAGATTCATCTGAATATGATGAAAATTACGTTGCATGGGAAGCCATTGAATCCTACGGTGAAGCGCTCAAATTAGACCCTGATGATACTAGAGCACGTTATGCGCGGGTGCTGCAACTTACAGAGGTTGATTTTGAACAAAATTATCTCTGGGATGAATTTGCAAAGCTCGTGGAACTGGACGAGAAGGGCGAATACATTGCAGATGTAATCGACAATATGTACGATGTCAGTGATATTCAACCAGGTGTCGATGCACTGAAACAGTTGATTGAACAACATCCTGATCGGGTTGATATTTATTTGAATCTCGCTGCCTTGCATATTGCTGGCTATGATGGCGAAGCGGCTGTGCCACTGCTGGAAAAAGCAAAAACTATGACAGAATCTTTACCACAACTTGCAGAAATTGAGCGTCTGGCATTAACCGCAGAAAATCCTGAATTTGATTATCGTTTTGCAGAAGTTAGCAGTATTCTTGATGCAGGAAATAAACTGAGTGCAGATGATGTTGAATTTCTCGAAGATGTCGTTGAGAAAGCACCCCATGTAATTGATGCCCATATCGCTCTCGGACGCTCATACTACTACTGGGAAGAATTCGATGAGGCGCTGGAAGTTTTGCTGGATGCACAGGAATCATTCCCGAATCAGCCGACTGTACTGGATTGGCTAGCACGCATTCTCTGGGAGTCCGGTGAACGGGATACAGCATTTACCTATCTCAATACAGGGATACAGGCGCATCCATTCAATGTACAATTGATTGCACGCGCCGGACAATATCTCTTTGACAACGATCAATTAGAAGACGCACGGAAATACCTGGCACGCGCCGAGGAAATTTCACCCCGTCACCCGATGCTTACCAGTGTACGGGCATATATCGCACGCAAGATGTCGCAGGATCCTCAAAAATATCAGAACGATTAGTTATCAAGTTCTGCCAGCAGAATTGGCTCGATTTGTCCCGAGGATAATTCAGTCAATTCTGCTGTAAAATTCTCCACAGCATCTCTATAAAATGTGACCATAATAGTCACTTCTACAGCGAAATCTTCCTCATTGATTATCCCGCCATGTTCCACCACAAGATTTTTCACCTGTTCATACAGATGATAGGGTACATCAAACCCGAGTTGTGTTTTCGGGGCTTTCAGTTCAGTTGGCAGTGATTCAAGTGCTGTTTTAGCCGAATCACTATACGCCCGTACCAATCCGCCTGTCCCGAGCTTAGTTCCGCCGAAATAACGGGTTGTGACCAGTACAATATCGCCGAGATCCGAGCCTCTTAGAACTGCCAGTGTTGGAGGACCCGATGTGCCGGAAGGCTCTCCATCATCACTCATGCCTTCAGTGACAGTATTTCCGTAACCTGCACGAAAGGCATAGACATGATGTGAGGCATCGGACATTTCGTCTCGAACCTGTCGAATAAAATCCCGCGCCTCATCTTGATCGATCGCACGGCATATTGTCGTGATGAACCGTGATTTCAAAATGACGATTTCCGTGCGATGAAGGTCTCCTGTTGGACGGTAATAAGTCTCCATTACAGTTCGGCAAAAAGTCTGACGTAAACACCGAACACAGGTGGCTCTATCTGGAGAGATTGGTGATTCCGGTCTACGCGCAACAATCTTTTTTGTACCAGTAAGCCAATTGCCTGTTCAGAAGCATCGTCAATTTCTTCCGGTTCTCTTCTGGAAACGGAGTGCAGGACACGTTGCTCTACCGGAGTTAAACTTTTCCAGATGGTCTCACATTCAGTTCTCACACGATTTCGCCGTGCAAGTCGCTCAATGAGATTTGGATTGTGTATATCAGCCTGTCCAATATCACCGAGTATTTCCAGTTCGCGGAATCCGGCTCGCATAATTCCTGCGAAACGTCCGCTTGCACTGAGTAAAAATTGAATGGAATCGTTTGAATAGCGAATGGTAGGATTACGCCGGATGAGACTCTCAATCATCGCAGAGGCATCGTCCACGTTGTAAGGTCCCACGAAATAGACATTGTCCGTGAATAATTCCGTAAAGGGTTCGATCTCCAATTCAGGCTTGTTCATTTTGTCGATGAGAACAGGAACTGGCTCACGCGAAAATGTCAGGAATGATAATTGCGATTTGTGATTATCACGCAGCCCTCTGAGTGTCTGGAAAAATTTGACAGGCATCGCACGGAGTAATTCTTCAAATTCGTCGAATAGAAATACGATTTGAATACCACGCCGGAAAAAGTATTCCAGACCGAGTTCAAAATAACGGAGTCCCATGTAGGCGTAGAGCGGATTTGTTCCATCCTGTAACTCACGATAGGTTTTATAGAAATTTTGCGCGTCATCGCCAAGCATCTCAAATGGATGTAGTGCAAGGAACATCCGGTGCATGAGTAGTTCATATCCAGCCCAGCATTGAAATTGTTCGGATTCATCGGTTGTGGGACCAAGCAGATTTGGATCGACCATTACGGTGTATACCATTTGCGAACGATCACCGAGATAATACTTTTGAGTATCCCGATCAAGGATATGATGCAAGAGGTTAGATTTGCCAACGCTGCCAACGCCAATTAAAGATGCAGACTCAGATGCTTTGAAGCGTGACATGATTTCGTGGACTTCTTCTTTGCGAAAATGTATTGGATGTTTTCTCATTAAACAATTCTTTCTTATTCAGCTACAGTCATACTCTTATTTATACCCCTAAATGCTTTCAATGCCTAATTTTTCGCATTATTTATCCCGATAAGTAACATTGTCGTTTCCGTTGTTGATAATCTCTGTGGTCATGTGTTATCAACTGCATATAAGTGGTATAATTTGCAGTTGACATGATAATAAGGTATAATCAAAACATGGAAAACAATTCACTTATCAAAACTAATAATATCAAAAAGAACGCACTCCCCCTGAGTTTACTGGAATACATCACCAGTGAAAGTGAGACCTCACGCCTCAATGAAACCAGTCGTATCACGCTCTATGAAACCTGGTTGCTTGGTAATGGCATGGACGGGGTTACAAATTTTGATCTGGTCGCGTATAAAGACTATCTGATGAGCGCTGAACGTGAAGCACAGGGATTGTCTGCCCTATCCCGTGTCAGTGCTTCGGCACATATCAATAGCATTCGTGCGCGATACCTCTACATGCTCGATAAAGCACCCGGTAAACTGCGCGACTATCTCTATTCGATGACACCATCTGATGCCTCTCCCTCTGATCGCAAAGCCTATGTTGATGAGATGCAGTTGCGTATCAGAGAACGTGTGCAGGATAATCGAGCTACAATCCGCCTGATTCAACAAACTGATGAAACTGATGATCGCTTCGTTAGACTTACAATGGATGATATGCTCAGTTACTGTGAAGCGCCTTTGTATGCAGACCATGAGCACAACATCACAGGGATTCGTGATTCAGCAATCCTGTCTATCCTGTGTATGACCGGATTACGGGAGGATGAACTCGTTAACCTCGATGTTCGAGATATTCACCAGAAAATGGCGGGTACTCCGGCTCTCGAAGTCCGGCAAGGGAAAGGGGCAAAACAACGTATTGTGCCTTATGGTGATTTCTATGATTATGTAATCGAACGTGTATCGACCTGGCAACGATATGCTCAATTCGAATCAGGGGCATTATTCAGAGCGCTTACGAAATGGGGAACTGTTCGCAAAAGTCGTATTTCGAAACGGGCGATTAATAATATAGTCGGCAACTACCCCGCCATACATAATAACAGGCAGGTTATCATGAAACCGCATGATTGTCGGCGGAGTTATGCCCGTATTTTACGTTACGAATATAATTTACCGATTGAAGCCATCGCTCAAAACATGGGGCACAAGGACACCAAAACGACACAGCGATATATCGGAGAAATAGACATCAGCCAGCGAATCCCCCGTCGTGGCGAATCTTGACCTATTCATACAATTCGACTACAATCCTCTTATATGCGCTCCATTCGTCTAGTGGCCCAGGACGTCGCCCTCTCAAGGCGAAAACACGGGTTCGAGTCCCGTATGGAGCAACTTTGTACCCGCCTTGACAAGCGGGTTTCTTGCTTCTCCACTTCTAAATCAAATAAAATTGCAGACCTAAGACATTAGAGTATAATATTCACAAATATATTTACGATCACGGATCGCGTTCCATGAAAATTTTCATATCATATCGGCGTGATGACACAAGAACTGTTGTAGGGCGCATATATGACAAACTGACTCCTATATTTGGTGATAAAAATGTATTTCGCGATATTGACATTATCCCTCCTGGCACTGACTTTCGAGATGTTTTGTATACCCTAATCTTAGAGTGTGATGTAATGCTAGTTATCATCGGGGATAAATGGTTAAGCTTAGAAAATGAATATGGAAGACCTCGAATTGAAGACCCTACCGATTTTGTGCATATGGAAGTTGCGAAAGCTCTGGATCTGTACATTACGGTAATACCTGTCCTGATTCCTCCGGCAAGGATGCCCGGAGAAGACGCCTTACCAATTCAGATCTCTGATCTAGCATACCAGAATGCCTGGAGAATAGGTGAAGATCCCGATTTCCATCGTGATATGGATGGTCTTATCAACCACCTGAAAATTATAGAAACGACGATCCCCGTTGAATATCAAGCCAAAAATCACAAATCGAAACTAACACCCCCTAAATCATGGCAACTGGTGTTGCGTACTCTATTAGTATTTGTCGTGTCAACAGTGGTGGCTCTAGGGGTAATTGCGATCACGTATCTACAATACGAATCAACTTCCGCCCCGATACAGGTTGAGGAGCAAGTTATTATTGAAGCTCCCACCAATACAATTGACAACTCTTCTGCATATGTATTATCAACTGCTACCGCATCTCCGACTCTAGAACCAACTACTCCAGCCCCAACAAATACAACAGATCCCGTGATAGCCCTGGCTTATAGCAATATCAATAATAATGCATCATGGATTCCTTACAGTCAGGAATTTAATGGTATCGCTATGACACTGGTTCCCACAGGATGTTTCAGAATGGGTGGAGATGAGGAGCTTTTGCACACAGTTTGTATTACTCAACCGTATTGGATAGACCGATTTGAAGTTTCCGTTGAACAATTTAATACCGTCGGTGGGCAGACCGCAAATCCAACCGGATGGTCAGAGAACCAACCACGAACTGATATAAACTGGTTCGAGGCAGGAGCATATTGTTCTCAGCGAGGGGGACGATTACCCACTGAAGCCGAGTGGGAATATGCTGCCCGTGGAGTAGATTCGCTGATTTTCCCATGGGGGAATACATTCATCTATGACTTTGCACATGTCCCAACATATACAGGCGCACCTTCGCCTGTTGGATCACGTCCCGGTAATGTTTCATGGGTCGGCGCTTTTGACATGACGGGCAACGTTTGGGAATGGACGAATACCCGGGCTGATGGCTATTCATATCCTTACCAGATCGACGGGAGAGAAAATTACACCTCTAGCGAATCAATACAGCATATTATCCGGGGAGGCTCATTCAACGAATCTAATGCAGGTGATGAACATTTCCAACGGGCATCAAAACGAACTGCCAGTCCTGCAAACTATTCTAGTTTTAATGTAGGTGTTCGTTGCGTCCGCGATTTCTAAGCTGGAGATAATTCAGATTCCTTTCAGTCGCTTCCAGCCCGACAAAGTCCTTGATATTTTTCTGGATAGTACGTGCTTCAAGAAACAGTTCTTCCAGTTCCGCAACCAATTCGCCAGATGGTGTATCATTGAGCATCAAGTGAATTGCACCGAGATTTGTTCGAGCTCTGGCGATGTCATATTGATTGCCTGACTGCTCCGCTATCGATAGCGCTTCGTTAAAATGGATAATTGCGTCTGTATAATATGCCTTGTGTTGATAAGTTCGTCCCAGAATTGTATGAAACGATGCTTTTAATTTGTTAGAAAGCCTCTGAGATTCGAAATATGGTACTACTGCTCCGATTATGAAATCAAATTCCTCTCGCAATATTTGAGCTTCACAGTACAGCGCAAATATTTCCGGCTTATCCATCGATAATCCTTCCAGATAATCAATAGCTTTCTCAGAATTTTGACGAGCAATTGCTATACGAGCAAGTTGAAGGCAAACATGCTCATTTAAATCAGGCAACTGATACTGTTTAGCAAGCGGGAGAATTTGTTCATAAATGGAATTTGCTTGCTTATATTCTCCAGCACTCTGATGCAGGAGCGCTACTTCAAAACGCGCTTGTAATTGAATTTCAAACTGTCCTCTCTGCCCGAGAAATTCGATCAATTGCTGTAAATGATCCATTGCCTGCTCACGGTCAAATAAGCGACGCAATACAATTCCAAATTGATAATCGAGATGAACAATATCATCCGATGTCGTCTGCAAGCCGAAGTGCCGGAGATAACATTGTTTCCATTGTCGTGTTTGCCCTATCGAAATAGTTGTAACATCAATTGCTGTCAAAAGATGTTTTATGGTATCACTCTTCAGTTGAAGCCATTCACAGGTTGCAAGATTTAATAGAAAAGCACTATCAGTGTTTACAGAATTGCTATCCATTACGTTTTCAATTTGTGAGACTGCTTCCATGGCTAGTGTGGTGTCATTAACATATTGTGCTTTCACAAAGTTTGTTGGAATGTGTGGCGGCGATTTCTTAAAATCTGTTCGAATGCCCGGCATATCACTGAGAAATTCTAGTGGATAGGATGTTGCGGCAGATAGAACATATACGCCCTGCTCTTGAGGGGATAGCTTCTCAAATTGCATTTGATGAAATTGTGTCTGAATTTCTTCCAGCGAGAATAGGTTTCTATTTTGCAACTGTGCAGCGTAAAGCAAATTACGTGGATTTCCCCCGATTGATTCGACCAGTTGCTGCGGGTTTATCCCGATCTCCCCTCTTTGGGATAAATAACTTCTGATAAGTTTCAAGCTATCAATATGAGATAAATTGTCGAGTTCAATGTGCTGGATTACCTGTGAAAATATCGGTTTTCCCGTATTGAGAATCATCACGAATGCCGATTGGATGTGTACAAGTAATTCAGCCCATTCGTCAGATTCTATATCTAATGAGTCAATTCCATCTATCACCAGTAGCAGTCGCTGAAATTCCAATGTTTCGCGCCAGTGTTGTTGCGTCGGATAGGGTAACACCGTATCCCAAATCTTATTTGTGATATATGAAACTGATTCCGGCTGTTTAATCCATATTAAATAATCAATTGATTGGAGATCGATCAAATAGTTAGCTATAAATGCCGATAATGCTGTTTTCCCTATACCCCGTTCGCCTGAAATACCCACTGGCTTAAGAATGTTAGCCTCAAAACACGCTAGAATCTGGCTAATTTCGTCATCACGCCCAATCAACTGTGTTATCTGTTCTGGTATACAGGAACGGAGGTAAGCCTGTTGCCGGGTTTTGCGAACACGCCACTCCGCATCTATGAGAATATCCCGCAGCAAATGCACGCCCGTATCCTGATAGCGCTGTAAAGTTCTGGGACGAGCACTGGTAATCTCTGCCAGTTCTTGCATCGAAAAACCGAATTCAGGGCGAACATAGCGCAGATATAATATATTCAATCCCTTTAGATGCTCTGATGGTGTGCCAGAGACCTCCCCTAATTGTTGAATCGCTGTATTCCGTGTTTCTGTTTGCTTACAAGCTGGCAGTGAAAAATACTGTCTATGTTGATTTAGGGCTTGAACAATCAGTTCCACCAGAATGATACAGAGCATCCAGGCACGAATATCCTCCGCAGCCGGTCGTGCTGAATTCTGTAAGCGAAAATCTATCAATTGTAAATTTTCGAGGGCAAGCTCGCGTGAGGTAGACTGCGCCGGGTAATCCAGCGATTTCAGCGCAGCCATTAAGCTATCTATTGTGATAACGGGTTTAAGAGGTCTACCACGTCGCATCGGGAAAAGACTCGATTCCCGCATCATGAGAAATGCGCTTATACATCTGGAATCCGGTGAATGGATGCCCGAGAATGCCATCATGAATCGCCCATGAACGCCCGAGAATCCTATTCCAGTACGAGGTCTTTCGGAACGGATTTTCATCGGTCAAACGTTGACGATATTCTCCATCCGGCAAGAAACCCTGATGAATCATTTTCATGTCTTTGAGACCCCGTACATAATTAAACCCGTAGCGCTCAAAAACAATCGCATTGTGATACGCAAGTGGCTCAATCATAAACATATCATGCCCCATATTTTCGATAAATGTCTCGAAAACAGGCACAGAACGCCGGAATGCTCGTAATCCCTGCCGGATTTGCCCCGGGGCGAGTCCAGCTTCCATCGCTGCCAGTTCCGCAGGGATATTACGGCTGGATGTCCCGTAATTTGTCGGATTACCATGCCCGTCAATATCGACATTGAAGCGCTCCGCATCAGGGTCATTGACAACAACCAGCAATACCAGAATCTGATTATTGAAGGTATCCGCCATATTGAGATACATCAAGGGGTCACGGTCTGTCGCACTTTTCCTGACAGACACCTCCATTGCACGGCTACCTTTCGGACACATATAGCGCATCTGTGGATGATCGCGTTCGGGATTGGTATCAATCTCAAAATCTTCCAGAATGTGTGGCGGAACAATCGTTTCATAGATTGACCACTTTTCAGCATCCGGCAGGCTATTAATCTCACGTATAGAGTTCGGGAATTTTGACATTTTTCAGTCTAATGATCCTTCAAAGCACGTTGAATCTGACGATTGGAGTCCCGTTTCCGCAAATCCTGACGCTTATCATACAATTTCTTACCGCGTGCCGTCGCAATTTCAACCTTTGCGATGCCCCGTGTCAGGTACAGTTTTGTCGGGACTGCCGTATAGCTAATTTCACGAATATCGGTGATGATTTTCGCGATTTCCTTTTTGTGCAGTAGCAATTTACGGGGACGAATCGGATCAGTGTGTCCGAAATGACTGGCTTGATCATACGGTGAGACATGTACATTCATGAGCCACAGTTCGCCATCACGTTCCTGTACAAAACCATCCGCAAGATTCACTTTTCCCGCACGGATTGATTTGATCTCCGACCCCATCAGTACCAGTCCGGCGTCATAAGTATCCATGAGTTCAAAATTATGCCGCGCCCGTCGATTACTGGTCACAATTCGATTGTTCGGGTCTGTATTAGAATTTTGATTTTTCTTTTTCTTTCCCATATTACCTTACTCTGTTTCTAGTTGTTGCTGTAGATAACGGATTGCTTCTCCGATTTCTACGTCACGTCCATTTGCATCGGGTATCATTTCTATATCAGGAATGAGTCCTACACTGGCAATAGGTGTGCGATTCGGTGTTAGCCATTCAGCAGATGTTACATGAATGGATGAACCATCTGACAACGTGAAAATTTGTTGCACAGTGCCCTTACCAAAAGTCGCCTGACCGATCAGAATACCCCGTTCATTATCACGGATAGCGCCCGATACCAGTTCGGCTGCACTTGCTGTACCGCCATTTACCAGCACAACCAGTGGTAATTCAGCAGCAAGACCGCCCTGGTCGGCATTAAAAGTGTGTTCATCACTCTGCGTAACTTCATAAATGATAACGCCATTGTCAACAAATTCATTGGCAACATCAATCGATTCACTCAACAAGCCGCCGCTATTGTTACGCATATCAATGACAAGTGCTTCGATGTTTGCCTCATTGAGCTCAGTTAATCCGGTTTGTAGTTCCTCCGGTGTGCGTGATGTGAAGCGTAATATCTGAACATAGCCGATGCGATTATCTTCCTCAAGCACCCGCCAGACAACAGATGGAATGTTGATAACATCGAACACGATATAGAGCGTTAACTCTTCCCCGTCCTGTTCTATTGTTAATTCTACACCATTATCATCAATCACTTCACCACGCATCAACTGATCAACGGCATCGGGCGGTGTTTCCAGCGTAACGGGATTGCCATTAATTTCAAGCAGGATTGCACCATCAAGGATACCTGCTTCTGCCGCCGGAGAGTCTTCTATCGGGTAAATGATAAATTCTCCCGCTTCATTTCGATTGACCAGCACACCAATTCCGCCATAAGTTCCGGCGAGTACATGAGCTTCGCTCTGTGCTACAGGTGGCTCAATGAAGAATGTATTCGGGTCATCGAGTGTTGTCAGGAGACCGCGAACTGCCCCGTACTGACGGGTGACATAATCCGGTTGTTCCCGCAGGTAAATCCGGTCAAGGATGCCCTGTACCTCATCGACGAGTGGATAGCCGGATTCATCGAGCGCAACAGTGACGCCCTGAACAGGCTCAGGAAAATAACCGCGTACTACAAATCCCATGATAAACGTGCTTGCGAGTACAATCCCGCCCAGTGTTCCGGTGAGAATGGGTCTAATAACACCTGAATTTTGCTTCAGAATCTTCATTAAGTATCTCTCAAGTGAAATTGATATAGAATGGGTTTATTGTAGCACGAATGATTCGCGAACTCACAGTCTAAGAGAGACAAATAGTATTTCGTTGATATACAGGGGTTAATTCCATGACCGAACAGGCTGAAACACCTACAATTCTTGTAGTAGATGACCATGCACCGGCTGCGGCAATGGTCAGTCAGATTTTTAACATGCGTGGATTCAAAGCAGTCACCGTTGATAACGGATTAGAAGCGATCAAAGTAGCACAGTCAACATTGCCGGATGTTATTTTGCTGGATGTCATGATGCCCGGCATGGATGGCTATGAAGTTATGAAAGAACTTCGAAAAATCAAAGTTACGGCGGACATCCCCATCATCATGGTTACGGCTAAAGATGCTGTCGAAGATATTGAACAGGGTCTGGGATTAGGTGCAGATGATTATATCCCTAAGCCTGTGAAACCCCGTGAGATGCTGGCACGGGTTCGGAGCAAGATTGAAGCCCGTAAACTGCGTGATGCTATCAGTAAACGCACGACTGAACTGGAAGCCTTATTACGATTCAGTCAGGAACTCAACAATCAGCACGATGTCAATTCACTACTGGATTTAATCCTTTACCTGGTACTTGACCTCGTTCAAAGTGATGCGGCGGTAATCTATCACCTCGATGAAAGCGGTAATGTACAGGATTATCGTGAGCAACAAAGTGGTATGGGAAACAACGGAAAACAAATTGATGTCGAGACACTTTACGACAACCTCAGTCGTCAATCCGGGTTAACCGTTTGGAATGAGGGTGAACTTGCAGGAAGTAACTTCCAGAGCGGGATTGCGGTTCGCCTCGAACATGGTCAACAAACACATGGCATACTGGTTGTTCTATCCAATAAACATTATGAGGAACATGATACCCGTTTATTCGAAACCATTGCCCGTCAGACAACGCTGGCACTGCGAAATGCCGAAATCTATGAAAATCTTGAAGAAATGGTTGAAAAACGCACAAATGAATTGCGTTCAGCAGAGCAATTGCTGGTTCGTTCCGAAAAACTGGCGTCAGTCGGGCGTTTAGCAGCAGGTATTGCCCACGAAATCAATAATCCTCTGATGCCTATTCGCATGAACCTCGAAATGATGCAGGAAGACCTTCAAAACGATACACCGGTTGCGGAGCGTGATATTGAAGAAACTCTGCACAGTGTCAATCGAATCAGCCGGATTGTTGAGCGACTACAGCAATTTACACGCGGACGGGGTGAAGATATTCCCGAAATGGTGCCACTTAACCTTACCGATGTCATTGAAAATGTCTTAAATTTGAGTAATACATTCATCCGGCATTCAGGTGTTGAATTGATTACCAATCTCAACGATGACATCAAAATCTTTGGCAATTCTGACCAGCTAGAGCAAGTTTTCCTCAATATCATTTTGAATGCCCAGGCAGCAATGGATGGTGGTGGGAAGCTCAATATCGAGACAACTGCCAGCGGAAACGAAGCGCATATTCGTATTTCGGATACAGGTCATGGAATTGAAGCGGATATGATTGAAAAGATTTTCGAGCCTTTTGTTTCGACTAAAGAAAATGGCTCGGGACTTGGATTATTTATGAGTCATAATCTCATTCATAATCATAGTGGACAAATCGAGGTTGAGAGTGAGGTTGGCAAGGGCACAACTTTCCAGATTACCCTGCCAACCCTCCGTCAGGAAACGACTTAATTTACACGCTGGAGCGATTGTTGTAGTTCTGTGGCATCAATTTCCCCTGACCAGTAATCTGCGGCTGTGTCACTGTCAAATCCGAGCGCTAAACGCACGGTATCAGTGGCACAGTCTGTAATTTCAAAAGAGAAACCATCCACTTCTTCAAGATCATCAGCAACTGCGGCTAATTCATCCATAATCGCTAAGATATTTTGTGTCGCGACAGGACCCGGTTGTGTACAGGTCGTGATGATATAGGTATCTCCGAAAGTTTCTGTTTCACCGACGACAATGCCATCTTCCGGCACATCAGCATCTTCCAACTCATCATATAAATCAGCAATCGGGTCTACCGGAGCAGGTGTTTCTGTCGGTGGTTCATCTGTATCGGTCGCCGTTGGTGGAATATCTGTATCCGTTGGCTCTTCTGTCGGCGGTTCATCGGTGTCAGTTGGTTCTTGCGTTGGTGTTTCTGTAGCCGGTTCGTCCGTATCGGTTGGCTCGACAGTTGGTTCTTCTGTTGATGCTTCAACATCTGCTGTCGGGATAATCGGTTCAGGTGAGGGAGAGTCTGTTACTTCTGCGACCTGTGTTGGTGTTTCATCCCCGCCACCGCTTAAGATATTGGTCAGGAATATGAGACCCAGAATGATAACGACCACCGCGACCAGTGCTAATCCAACGTAGATTAACCAATTATTGCCACCACTGCCCGATGGGGGAACACTATCGAATTCATCTTCTCCCATGTCATCATAATATTCTTCAACATCGTCTGTTGATGGAGATGGAACAGGAGGACGTTGAAGTGGCTGGATAGCACTAGACCCGGGATAGGAACTAATGATTTCATTGCCCTCAGAGAAATTAGATAAACCGGGGTAGTTGGGCGCAAGTTGACGCACGCGGTCTACGGCAGCGAGTCCGTCTGCTTTATTTTCTACTGCATGTGCATAGACCCACCAGAAATCCGGGTTATTTTCGTTATCAGGGCGAATGTCATCCAGTAACTGCCGCGCCGATTGTAAATCGCCAGATTCAATAAGGTCATATGCTTCTTGTAATTGTGGGGCGGCATTTGCCATTATGTATTCTCCAGAAAGATGAAAAAGCAAGTCTTCACAACAGGAAGTTTACATCGGACAAGGAAAGGTCGCAACTACCATAAATGCCTATGAATCAAAAACACCCGCTTTTCAGCGAGTGTTTGTGTGCCCTGAAGAGGACTCGAACCTCCACCCCGTTAAGGACACGGCCCTCAACCGTGCGCGTCTGCCAATTCCGCCATCAGGGCAATTCATAATGCGTTGAGAATTGTATTGTTTTACGCCTGAATGTCAAGGCTGAGATTATCATACATTCTTTTTGAGTTTGCGGTACACTTGTGGCATATCATCAAAATTGAAGGAGAAATCATGAAAATTGTGGTCGATGCGATGGGGACAGATGAGCGTCCTGTTGCTGATGTTGAAGGTAGTGTGATGGCTGCGCGGGAATTTGGCGAAACTATTATTCTCGTTGGTGACAAAAAAGCAGTGGAAGCAGAATTAGCCAAACACAACACCACCGGATTAAATATCGAAGTGATTAATGCTTCTGACGAAATTGCAATGGGCGATAAGCCTTCGCAGGTGATGAAATCAAAGCCGGATTCACCGATGCACGTTGGTATGAATCTGGTCAAAGAAGGCAACGCAGATGCTTTTGTTTCTGCTGGCAATACCGGAGCAACCCATGCGATAGCAACACTCAGCACACTGCGACGCATTCCGGGGGTGAAACGTCCGGCACTCACAGGCATCTACCCCATGAATAAACGTAACTTGATTATGCTGGATGTTGGCGCAAATGCTGATTCTAAAGTGGAATGGCTGGAACAATTCGCCATTATGGGCAACATTTACGCGAAATCGACACTCGGAGTAGCCAATCCAAAGGTTGCGACCCTCTCCAATGGTGAAGAAGAAGGCAAAGGCAATCAACTCACCCGTGAAGCCGCCGACCGTATCAAACAACTGGATTTGAATTATGTCGGGCATATCGAACCTAAAGAACTGACAAAAGGTGAAATTGATGTTGTTGTGATGGATGGATTTGTCGGAAATATATTTATCAAAACCTTTGAAGCGGCTGTGTCTTATCTGACAGGTAATCTGCGGAAACAAATTCGTGCCGATGTCATTTCGACAGCTGGTGGATTGCTTGCACGGGGCGCATTTAGTCGGTTGCGCAGTGAAATTGACCCGCGTGAAGTCGGTGGTGCGCCATTGCTGGGTGTGAATGGTGTTGTCATTGTTGCTCACGGAAGTGCTGATGCTTACTCGATAAGAAGCGCAATTTTACAGGCTAAAAGGGCTGTCGAAGGCAAGGTTGTCGAAGGCATTCAAAATGCTCTGGCATGATTTCCCCTTGTGAGAGACTTATTCGTCAATAAAATCATGGATTACACCGTGAACAAAGTAGAAAGTACGTCAAATGAGCGATGAAGTCATCGTCATTGGTGGTGGTTTAGCCGGAACAGAAGCCGCATGGCAACTGGCTGAACGGGGTATCAAATCCAAACTATACGAAATGCGTCCGAAGGTCAAAACTGGCGCACATGTCACAAATAACCTGGCAGAACTGGTTTGCAGTAATTCGCTCGGTTCTAAGATACCGGATAGAGCAACGGGTTTACTGCAATATGAACTACGGATGCTCAAATCATTGTTGCTGGATGCTGCTGAAAAAACGAGCGTTCCGGCAGGTGGTGCATTAGCTGTTGATCGTGAGAAATTCGCTGAAATTATCACCACGAAAATCGAAAATCACCCGAATATTGAGCTAATTCGCGAGGAAGTCAAAGAAATCCCGCAGGATACGCCGACGATTATCGCGACGGGTCCTCTGACATCGGATACGCTGGCAAAAGAAATTTCTGCGTTATCAGGACAGGATTATCTCTATTTTTATGATGCGATTTCACCGATTGTCGAATCAGAGACGATTAACATGGAAATCGCTTATCGTGCCAATCGTTATGATCGAGGCGACACTGAAGAAGGCGATTATATCAACTGCCCTATGAACAAAGAGGAATATCAACGCTTTGTTGCAGCGCTCGAAGGGGCAAATATCATTGAATTACGGGACTTTGAACTGGATGACCCGAACTTCTTCGAAGGTTGTATCCCGATTGAGCAACTGGCGAAACGTGGTGAGGATACATTACGCTATGGTCCGATGCGTCCGGTTGGTCTCGATGACCCGCGTACAGGTCGCTGGCCCTATGCTGTTGTGCAATTGCGGCGCGATAATCTGGTAGGAACGTTGTATAACATTGTCGGTTTCCAGACCAATCTCAAATGGAATGAGCAACGGGAAGTGCTGCGTTTGATTCCAGGCTTAGAAAATGCGATGTTCGCACGCATGGGACAGATGCACCGCAATACCTTCATCAATGCACCGACCTTACTGAACGCAACTATGCAATATCGTGAGCGTGACGATTTATACTTTGCAGGTCAGATAACAGGCATGGAAGGTTATATGGGCAATGTTGCGAGTGGCTTGCTGGCAGCAGTCAATCTAGCACGGTATTTAAAGGGACAATCAGAGTGGATTCCACCGGAAACAACAATGCTCGGGGCGCTGGCACACTACATCACCCATGCTGAGCCAAAAGATTTCCAGCCAATGAAAGCGAATTTTGGTATTATTCCAGAATTGGAAAAGAAAATCAAAGGTCGCCGTGAACGCAAACAGGCTTATGTCAGACGTGCCTTAGCTGATATGGAACGCTCTATTGCGGGTATCAGCGATGATGACTATCTTGCTGAATTCGATGTGCCGGAAGTTACATTTCGCGAATATACTTGATTTGTCGGTCTAATTGGACATTGTCGGGGTAGATGAATACAGTCTACCCTTTCTATTATTTATATATACAAAGGACAGTTAATAATGCCAGTTATTGCAAAACGTTTAAATAATTTACCGGAATACGTTTTTGCCCGGATTGGACGGCAGGTACGTGAGATGCAAAGTTCAGGTGCGGATGTTATTCGCATGGATATGGGCAGCCCGGATTTGCCGCCAGCAGATTTTGTTATGGATTCACTGGATACATCAGCGCGTGACTCATCACATCACAGTTATAGTGGCTACAAGGGGATTCCTCGATTCAGAGAAGCCGTTGCCCGCTATTATCAAAAACGTTTTGAAGTTGACTTGAACCCTGAGACCGAAGTGATGCCACTCATCGGCAGCAAAGAAGGTATTGTCAATCTGACTCTAGCTTATATTGATAGTGGCGATACTGTGCTGGTGCCTGCTATCGGCTATCCGGCGTATGCGATGGGTACACGCCTTGCAGGTGGTGACATTTGCTATGTTGATATGCCGGAAGAAAAAGATTTTTTACTGGATATGAGTTCAGTTTCGCCGGAAATTGCAGACAAAGCGAAATTACTCTGGTGCAATTATCCGAATAACCCGACCGGAGCAGTCGCATCCCTCGAATTCTACGAAGAACTGGTGGCATTTTGCAAAAAACACGATATTTTGCTGGCATCGGATAACCCGTATTGTGATGTGACTTTTGATGGCTATCGCGCACCATCTGCATTACAGGTTGATGGCGCAAAAGATGTAGCGGTTGAATTTATGTCGATGTCGAAAACCTTTAATATGGCAGGATGGCGTTTAGGTGCGGCTGTCGGTAATGCGGAAGCCCTTAGCAACCTGCTCAAAGTGAAGAGCAATGTCGATAGCGGACATTTCATCCCCGCATATGATGCCGGAGTCACCGCGATGGACAATATCACCGACGAATGGCTTGCCGGACGCAACGCAATCTACCAGAAACGACGTGATATTATTTTAGATAATCTTGCTGCTGCCGGACTATCGGCTGCCAGATCAAAAGCGAGTTTGTATATCTGGGCGAAAGTTGATCCGACGTTATCAATTACGGCTGAGGAATACGTCGAACAGGCACGGCAACATGCGCACGTTTCACTTGCGCCGGGTGCTGCCTATGGACCGGGTGGTGATGCATTCATTCGTATGAGCATGACCATCCCTGATGATCGTTTAGAAGAAGGCATGAATCGTCTGATAAAATGGAATCAGAGTAGATAAGTAATTTTTCATAGTTTAAATCGAGGAGATATGACCTCAGAACAATTCCAAACAAATAATCAAGCACCTGAACGCGCTTTTCTTGTCGGGGCGCATGTACGGGGTGAAGAACCTGTATTATCACTGGATGAATCGCTGGAAGAGCTGGCAATGCTGGCAGAAACTGCCGGAATGGAAGTGGTTGGACAGGCAACACAAAATTTGCATAGCATTGAACCATCAACCTATATCGGGTCAGGTAAAGTCGCGGAAATTATCGACGAAATCAAAGAACTTGATTGTAAAGCAGTTATCTTTGACGACGAGCTATCTCCCCGTCATCAACGCGAACTCTCTAAAATTTTCGGGGAAGAAGTCAATCTATTAGACCGTTCGGCACTGATTCTCGACATCTTCGCGCAACATGCGAGTACCCGCGAGGGGGCTTTGCAGGTTGAACTTGCACAATATGAATACCGTTTACCCCGTCTGACACGGGCATGGACTCACCTTGCGCGTCAGGCAGGTGGTATGGGAGGCGCAGGTGGTGTCGGTGTGCGTGGTCCCGGTGAAACGCAGCTTGAGGTCGATAGACGGGAAATCGGGCGTAAAATCACCAAACTCAAAGAAGAACTTGAGAAGGTCAAGCAACATCGCCGCAATTATCGCGCAAATCGGCGGAAATCCGGCATTCCGATTGTTGCGCTGGTTGGATATACCAATGCGGGTAAATCTACCCTGATTAATGCCCTGACCGATTCAGATGTGTACGTCGCAGATCAGCTATTTGCGACCCTTGACCCGACAACACGTAATGTTGCTTTGCCATCAAATCGCGAGATTCTAGTCAGTGATACAGTCGGGTTTATTCAGAAATTGCCGACTACCCTGGTTGCAGCGTTTAGAGCGACGCTGGAAGAAATCCTGGAAGCCGACCTGATTTTACACGTTGTGGATACCTCCCATCCAAGTGTCTTATCTCACATTGAGACGGTTGAGGATACTCTGGCAGAGATTGAAGCCAGTGACGTACCACGTATCTTAGTCTGGAACAAAATTGACAGAATAGTCGAAGATATTCCACCTTTGCTGGAAGATACTGATCCATATGAATCAGAAGTACGCATTTCTGCCGTGACAAAAGAGGGCTTTGATGATCTGTTTGAAGCAATCTCAAATACACTTGCGTCGCAACTCAAGCAAATGAAATTGCTTTTACCCTATAGTCGTGGCGATATTGTGTCACATTTGTTTGAAACCGGGCGAGTCATCAAGCAGGAACATGTTGCTGATGGTATTGTATTAGATGTACAGATGCCTGTGTTTTTGTATGAACGTTATAAAGACTATGAGTACCCGGAGTTTGGACTATGAAACAAATTGACCAATCATCATTTTTGATTAACGCAATTACCGGTTTATCTCAATGGCTGGCAAAGCAACGGGGATTACCAATTGTGGTCGGTATCATCTTCATCGCAGGGGGTGGTGTTCTCGAATTTTTGAATATTTTCTTCGCGAATCCCTATGTCTCGATGGTTGAGGTGATATTCCGCACTTTTGGCTTGATTACTGCACTGGTGGGAATTGCATTATTAGAACCGCTAGGCACATAATCGAAATGTCCTTATAGGGGTATGGCGCACCATACCCCTACGGTGTATATAAATTCTATGGATACAATTCAAGCCAGTAAATTTCCGGGCGATAAATCGTATGCACGAAGAGACGCATATCCGGTGTGATTGTTAGTCCGGCAAGCGGTGCGGTTAATTCAGTGAACAGCACGATTTCGACCTGTTCATTGCTGCAACCACCATCACGACATTCTTCTGGATTCACACGTCCGACAACCCCGCGTGTACCGAGGGCATAACTGAAGTAGAGATAACCATCATCTGCGAGAACGAGGCTGGATGTGTTTTGTAAGCCTGTTACCAGTGGTTGTGTGATACCTTCGACAACTGTGATATTTCCTTCATCGTCGATATCGAGGTCATCAATTGCAAACCATTCAATTGCACGACGTGCGCTGCTGTTATTGGCAACATAGACATAATCCCCATCAACAATCAATCCGGCTGGCGCACGCAAACCTTCAACAGCAACCTGAGAATTCCCCTGTGAATCCGCGATAACGAGATTATCAGCACGCAAATTACTAATCAGGAATTGTTCCTCACCCAGATTTGCAATACCCCAGGGTCCATCAAGATTTTCCCGTGTAATAAGGGCAGGAGCGGAAGCAGTATGATCGATTCGCATAAACTGGTCGGTATCAAAGTCAGGAATCCAGAGATTGAAGCCAAATTCTGTGGTTTCTGAAACCATCTGATGGGCGTTTCGAATACCAAAAACATAGGTAATCGTCTCCCCTGTGACTGAATCAATGCGGTACATTGTCCAATCGCCATTACAGGCAGTAAACAGATAGTCGTCAATATAGGCAATCCCATTCGGGCGCTGAACATTACCGACAAGTACACTTAAATCTTCCTGTGTGTATGAGCGTGGTAATGAGCTTAACTGGGGAACAGCCGAAATATCAGTAGCTGTTTCGACAGATTCAGTTTCTTCCGGGACGGGTGTTTCTGAGGGAGATGGTGTTTTTGAGGGACCGGGTGTAGCTGTTACATCGTCCTGTGCAAAACTCACCATACTAAAGGCAAAAGCGAACACTATAATCAAGGCAAATAAAATCCGAAAACGCATAACACTCTCTTAGATTTGCAACTATGGATATTTATGTTGGCATATTCACCTGCCGTGTAATAGCAGGGACTGTGATATGGAAAGTCGTTCCGATATGGAGTTGACTGCGTACCCATATTTGTCCATTGTGACTTTCAATAACTGCTTTTACCAGACTCAATCCGAGTCCTGAACCACTGATATGTTCTGCACCTGCTTGATGTCCGCGATAGAAGCGGTCAAATATCTTTGGTTGCAGGTCAGCAGGAATGCCAATGCCATCATCGCTGATAGTTATAAAGATTTGATTACCACGATTATTCGCCTGGATGAGAACTTCGCCACCGGGTGAATTAAATTTGATGGCATTTTCGACAATATTGACAATTGCCCGTTTGAACTGGTCGCTATCGCCCTGGAACTTTGCGATTTTGGGGTCAATATCCGCACGGAGTTCAATGCCCTCATCTTTTGCAATGTCGCTCAGTTCTTCGATTGCATCATCAATAATCCCGGCAGGTGAACAAACCTCATCCAGCGTTGAGCCGACGCGCACACGTTCAAGGTCGAGAATGCCGCTAATAATCCGGTGCATTTTATTCAGTTGACGTTCGATATTGTCTACCGATAGTGTAATTTCATCATCACCGATAGTTTCAACATCATCCCGTAGCAATTCGAGATTTGCGAAAGCTGCCTGTAAGGGATTTTTCAGGTCGTGACTGGTCATGCGAACCATTTCACTCTTGATGCGGTCAAGCTCTTTGAGTTCGCTAACATCATTCATCACAGCGACAAAACCTTCCGGGCGTTTTTGATTCCCGAGGCGTGCAACCTGGCAAAGATAAGTCTCATTATTGATGTCGATTTCGTAGCGGTAGTAGCCTCTGGTTCTGATAGAATGCAGGGCTTCTTTATAATTGGAAGGCAGTGCATTGCCAGGGACAGCTTTGTTGAGGTTTGCCCTGCTATGGATTGTATCAAGCCGGAATAGAGATTCTGCGGCAGGATTGGTAAAAATCAGATTGAGTTGTCTATCAACTGCTAAGACAGGATTTTCAGTACTTCTGAGCACAATGTCGAGACGATCATTGACCGAAGTTAAGCGCGTAGCCAGCGTGCGTTGTTCTTCAAAGAGATTTGCTTGCGAGATGGCAACTGCTGCTTGCGCTGACAACAATTCCAGCAAGCGTACATCATCTTTTTCGAACAATGTTCCATGAATACCACTGAGAACAGTCAAAACACCGATGACTGAATTACCATATGCCAGAGGCACACTAATAAGAGACCCAAATGTTTCTCTGGCGAATTCAAATTCATCTTCGTAATGCCAATCGCGTGAATAATTTTCTACGTAAACCGATTGCCTGGTTTCCGCGACCCGTCCGGCGACACCGCGCCCCAGTTCTATCTCTAAATCTAAAACAGGTCCCGGTAAATTATGGATGGCAACCAGATTAAGCACATTTCCGCGTTTAAGGAAAATACCTGCTGCATCGGCTTCCAACCATTGAGCAGCACGTTCAGCGATGCCTTTGAGAACGGAATCAGTCGCGAACTGACTCGTAATTGCAAGACTCACCCCGTGCATCGTTTCCAGTTGATTACCGCGTTCCATTAACGGATGAATTAATTCTCGCCGGACAATTGCAAAACTGATCGCCAATGCTCCGAAGGCACTAAATGTTGCTGCAAGTGCAACAATTCCGAGATCAGGATTCAAAAATGTAATGCCCTGCCCCGCCACAAACAGAAAATTACCTGTGATAAGTGTGATGCTGTTAAATTTCCGTCGATAACGCCAGGTGACGTACAGTGTCAGAAAATCGAAGCCGACAAAAAACAATCCAGCAAACAATCGAGATTGCAGAGTCAATTCTGTCGTATCGGGTGCAACAGGTGCTGTCAGTGAGTAGCTAACTCCGATGAGCAGATAAAAAGCTGTCAACACACGGAATCGACGGGGTTGAACCCCGGTGACAACCATCATCAAGGCATAGAGACTCACACTTGCACTTACAAAACCTGCCTGGGAAATCGCATAACCGGCACTGGATAGGGCATCGGGGGCTTCCACGAGGTCAGCGATTTGCATAATAAAAAATCCGACATTCCAGAGAAGCACAAATACAAGGAATACCGCAAAGTATTGATTAACTTCACGCTGAATGTCATACCAGAGGACAATTAAGAGGAATGCCAGCGCCAGTGCGAGAGAAAAACCATTGATAAGACTGATGATAATCGGGAATTCAACGGTCATGGTCTCGCACTATGCAGGCTTTCAGTCAGTTGATGGAGGACGAAGTTGTTTTTCAAAACGGTATCCGACACGATGTTCGGTCAGGATGTACAATGGATTAGACGGATCCTGTTCAATTTTGCGACGTAGCTGGCTGATATAGACACGCGGATAATAGACATCATCAATGTATTCGCGACCCCATACCTGTTCCAGTAAATCGCGTTGTGCGACAACCCGCCCCGCGTTTTCCATGAGAACAGCAAGCAGCTTAAATTCTGTTGGTGTCAGATGCACTTTTTTCGATTTCACGTAAACCTGGCGACGATGCAAATCAACGTTGAGGTATCCGTCATCGTAAACCTGGTCTGTTTCATTGGTTGCTATCTGGACACGGCGCATCACAGCATTGATACGGGCTACAGATTCATTGAGGCGCACCGGCTTGATGAGATATTCATCTGCTCCGGCGTTGAGACCTTCTACGACATCATCTTCGGTGATTGCCTGGGCAGAGAGCATGATAATCGGTGTATCAGCCAGATCGCGAATTCTACGGCAAACTGTATAACCGTCCATCCCGCCAGCCATGACAATATCTAAAACTACGAGGTCAGGGCGCTCGGAGTGAAATGCACGCAAAGCACCTGCCCCATCTTCTGCAAGCACGACATCTAAACCCTCTCGCTGGAGTTTGCGACCCAGTGCTTCCCGGATTCCTTGTTCATCATCTACAATTAATACTTTCATGATGTTAGTTTAAACCAAACTCTATTTACTGACAAGCGATACCATAGTATTGCCAGATAATAGGAAAATTGGCAAGTTGATGGACGCAAAGTATCTGCCAGATCAATGTTTGAATTCTACCAGCACACCTTCGGTATATGCCTGACTACGGAGATATGCCACACCGTGAATTTTGATCTGATGCTCATTCACCAGTGTAATGATGCCGCCTCGATTTGATAGCGTGATACCATAACCTGTTAATTTAATCGTGCGTTCTTCTCCCGGGGCAAGGCTTACACCATCAAGCGGTTCAATCCGGCGTTGTTTATCTCTCAAACTCCATCCGTCGAGACTTATTTCATTGTCTGTTGTATTTTTGAGAACCACAGTTTCTTTACCAATATCGTTGCCTACGGGGTTGATGAGCGCCGCTACAATTCGCACCGGAACTTGAGTACGTGCCGGAATGTTGTCTTTTGCAGGAGGTTCTGGATTCTCCGGTGTTGGTTCAGGTAATAATCGTTTGCCTGTTTCATCGTCGGTATGAAATGCCTGTGTCTGGAACGCGAGAAATACGGCTGACCAGCGGTCTTCTTCCGGGTAGTAGAATATAAGCCCGCCATCCTGCCAGATACCATTATCATATGCCCATTGCTGCACATTACCCTGATTCATATGGATTTTATGAACTCCGAGCGCCGGATGAAACTGGAAATAGCGATCATCTTCGCCCGGAATAGGCCCCCAGCGATCTCCAAAAGCAAAAACTAGCGGATGAGTATCATCACTCTTGAGAACATAATCAATTTTATCGTCTTTTTGGGGCAACATCGGTTTAATATATTCTTCAAGTTCGTAGTGAAGGTCGTTGTATTTTCCCTCGTAGTCATTAAAGCTCGGTATCATCATCCGTGAAGGGGTAAAAATGTTATCACGGATGTAATCGAGTGATTCATTATCAGGGTCACTGTCCAGTTTTGTGTAGCCAATTCGCATTTTTTTTAGTTGATCCGTGATAGGATGTTCAAAATCAGGAATGCTGTAGTACAACAATTCGGACGGGAAACCCTGCGAACGCAAATTCACCGATGCGCGATATTTACGGTTTCGAGCCTGTGTTACAATGAGCATTTCATAGCGATTTTCTGTCCAGATGCGGCGGATTACCCTACCTTTTAGTACCCCGTAGTTGCGAATCGGCATAATATCTCTCGTAATTCTTATGGCTAAACATGTACCTTATATATAGTTATGTCAAGTATAACCTATTCAGGACTGATTTTCAGTCAAATCGTTGCCCGGTCGTCAGGTAGACTGCGATTTTACGGGTTATAATAAACATTACAATTAATTATTTGACACAGGAAAGGAAATCCATGCCCATGAAATTCAACCATCGGGCAAGCCTTGTTCTATTACTGGCTATCGGACTGTTGTTCGTGCTGAGTGCCTGTAATCTTGGCGCACCCTCAAACGATGACCAGGGAGAAGCTACGCTCACGACTGCTGCAGAGTTGACGGTTCAGCCGACAACAACTTCACTCGCACAGGGTGGAGTGACTGTTTTCCCGACATTTACGCCTTTTGCTTTTAGTACCCGTCCTCCAAATCCGACGGCTATCGTAATTGTTCCCAATAATCCGCCGCCACCGACCAATACACCTGCGCCAATCAGTATTGTGATCGTGTCACCCCTGCCGGGTAATATTGTCAGTGGTACGGTTCAGGTTGTCGGGTCAGCAAGTCATCCAAACTTCTTGCAATATCGACTTGAATATGCACCACAAAATAACCCGAATAATCAGTGGCTACCGATTACAGGTATTGTTCAACAACCTACTGTTGCGGGTGTTCTCGGTGTCTGGTCAACGAATACAGGCGCGACACCTGACGGAGTTTATCAATTGCGTCTGCGTGTTTTCCTGCGGGATGGCACACAACAAACCACTCTGGTCGGGAATGTACGGGTTCAGAATCAGCAAGCGACACCTGTTCCAACCAACACAACTGTTCCGCGTCCGATTGCTGCTTTCACACAGAATCTGACAACAGGTACTGCGCCTCTGGTAGTAAACTTTACCAGTCAGGCACAGGGACAAATCACCCGGCACTCATGGAGTTTCGGAGATGGTGGTAGCAGTAGTATCGTCAATCCAACCTATACCTATCGCACGCCCGGTACATATACTGTCACACTGGCAGTAACCGGACCCGGTGGTACATCCAACGTATCGCGCCAGATTACGGTTAACTCACCTGCTGCACCTGTCGCTGCGTTCACTGCCAGTACAGTGAGTGGTGAACCGCCATTAACGGTCGATTTTACCAATGGCTCAACGGGTCAAATCAACACGATTGAATGGGATTTCGGTGATGGTTCAACCAGTACCGAACAGAATCCGACTCATATTTTCAATGACCCTGGTACGTATAATGTCATTTTGACTGTGACAGGCAATGGTGGCTCTAGCTCACTGATTCGTCAGATTACAGTTGAAGATAATACAGTTGAAGCACCAACAGCATCATTTAACGCCAGTGCGACTGAAATCGAAACAGGTGATACTGTCACATTTACCAACACGACCACAGGTGAATCAACATCCTTCCTGTGGGATTTCAATGGTGATGGCATCACAGACAATACAGATATTTCGCCAACGCACACATATAACAGTGCCGGAACATATGACGTTCGCCTGACAGCAATTGGTGCAGGTGGTCAATCGGATGCAGTTGTAACAATCACTGTTTCTGACCCGCCGGATGCTCCATCTGCCAGCTTCGATGTTTCTGTAGATAACAACATCGCCCCTGTCGTCGCAAGTTTCACCAACACAACAACAGGTGACGCGACTTCCTATGAATGGGATTTCGGCGATGGTCGAACCAGTACAGAAGAAAATCCTCAAATCACCTATGACGCAGCCGGGACATATCTCGTTACGCTGACTGCAACAGGTGATGGTGGTTCAACTACTTCCGAAGAAGTTGCTATCAATGTTGAGACACCGCTTGAGGCACCGACTGCGGATTTCACAGCCGATACACAATCCGGCACAGTGGAATTAACAGTCAATTTCAGCAATGCGTCGAATGGTAGTCAGTTAAGCTATCTCTGGGATTTCGGGGATGGTTCTGCAACTGTCTCAGATGAAAATCCAACGCATGTCTTTACATCAACAGGCTCATTCACTGTCACAATGACGGTCACTGACCCGCAGAATCAGTCAGATAGTGCAACGATGCAAATTGATGTGAGTGAGGAAGTGGTTATAGCGCCACCTGTTCCGGCATTCATCTTTGCACCTGCGACTGGCACAGTGAATCAGGACATCGCCTTCACAAATCAAACGACAGGTGATGCAACATCCTATGAATGGGACTTTGGTGATGGTTCAACCAGTACAGAAGTGAGTCCGGCACATGCTTATGCGACATCCGGTACATTTACAGTCACACTGACTGCAACCAATTCAGGCGGGTCTCAGTCTACAACACAGGATATTCTGGTAAATGATGCCGCCCCTGCTCCTGAACCGGGATTCTCTGTCAGCAGCAATCCGGCTGAGGTCGATCAAGACATCACCTTTACGAATGACTCTCTCAATGCAGATAGCTATGAGTGGGATTTCGGGGATGGTTCACCTGTTGTCACCGATGTTGATCCGGTTCATGCCTACACAGCATCCGGCACATACACCGTTACACTGTCAGCTACGGGTGAAGGTGGAACATCATCTGCGACACAACAAATCATTATCAATGACGTAGCGATTCCTGCTCCGGTGGCGAATTTTGCTGTGGATGTTGCATCGGGTACAGTGCCGTTAACGGTGACCTTCACCGACCTCTCCACCGACGCTGACACCTATAGTTGGGATTTCAACGGGGATGGTGTTGAAGACGCGACAGGTGCGGGACCGCATCAGTTTGTTTATGATGTTGCAGCACAATACACCGCTTCGCTGACAGTGTCGAATGGAAGTGGGACAAGTGCGCCATTCACCACGCAGATTGATGCCCAGGCAGTTGCAGTCCCATTGCCAGTAGCGAATTTTGCTGTGGATGTTGCATCGGGCACAGTACCTTTGACGGTGACGTTTACTGATCTCTCTACCGATGCTGATACCTATAGCTGGGATTTCAACGGTGACGGGGTTGAAGATGCGACAGGTGCGGGACCGCATCAGTTTGTTTATGATGTTGCAGCGCAGTACACCGCTTCGCTGACAGTCTCGAATGGAAGTGGCACGAGTGCGCCATTCACCACGCAGATTGACGCCCAGGCGGTCGCAGTCCCATTACCAGTGGCGAATTTTGCTGTGGATGTTGCATCGGGTACAGTACCTTTGACGGTGACCTTCACTGACCTCTCCACCGATGCTGATACCTATAGCTGGGATTTCAACGGCGACGGGGTTGAAGATGCGACGGGCGCGGGTCCACATCAGTTTGTTTACGATGTTGCGGCGCAATACACCGCTTCGCTGACAGTCTCGAATGGAAGTGGCACAAGTGCGCCATTCACCACGCAAATTGATGCTCAGGAAGAACAAGTTTCTGCCCCGACAGGTGCTCTGGTCTATATCTCGAATGAACCGGGTAATCTCGACATCTTCGTTGCAGAAGCAAATGGTAGCAATCCGGTTAACATCACCAATACAGCGTTCAATGAAGTTGAACCTGCCTGGTCACCGGATGGCACAAAAATCGCTTACGCATCAGATGAATTCGGGGACTATGACATCTTCGTATTTGACCTGAATACCATGTCATCAACCCAGATTACAACAAGCGGCGCAAATGATCGTCAACCTGCCTGGTCACCGGATGGCTCACAGTTAGCATTTGCCTCGGATCGGAACAACCTGAATGTGAACAATGACGTATTTGTCGTCAATGTATCTAATTTAGGTGCAGGATCATTCAGCCCGACTGTTTTATTGTCAACTCCGGCAGATGAACAGCAACCGACATGGTCACCGGATGGTTCACAAATTGCTTATATGTCAGATGCAGCAGGTGACGGTACGAATAACATCTATGTCGCTAATGTTGCTGACCCATCAACTCCTGTACAGATTACAACTTCACCGGAAACGGCGAATACCAGTAATCAACCGGAATGGTCAGGCAATAATGTAATTGTGTTCTCGGCTGACCCTGATGCCAATGGAAATCGCGAAATCTTCACGATCAACCCGGATGGCAGCAATCAGGTTCGCCTGACAACCAATGGCGCAAATGACCGTATTCCATACTGGTCACCGGATAATTCAAAGATTTACTACACCTCTAATCTGGCAACAGATGGTAGCGGTAGAACGATTGATTTGAATATCTGGTCAATGAATCCAGACGGCTCGGGTCAAAGTGCTGTAACAACCTCCGGCAGTGATGAAGCAAACGGTAATACGCGCTAATCATCTGCGAAAACACAATGAAAGCCTCTATCT
>ENA-OWNT01001028-OWNT01001028.1-seawater-metagenome-genome-assembly--contig:-NODE-1028-length-42351-cov-4.681767_pt1 | contig 42351 bp, 45 predicted proteins | sample MGYA00238136_ERZ651165 | MGnify/ENA primary metagenome ERZ651165 (study PRJEB26861, sample SAMN08777766) | seawater metagenome | isolation source: coastal seawater | place: USA: Florida | collected...
CGAGCGTGGACTTGGAGCTCTGGGCTTCACCACGCGCTACACGGGTCGGGAGGCAGACCTGATTCTTGAGGATACCATTCTAGACACCGCCGCAGGGATCGAATTTCTCCGCTCCAGGGGATATTCTCGGGTCGTAGGTATCGGAAACAGCGGCGGGGGCGAGATCATCGCCGCGCAGCTGCGGGCGGTCGGCATCGAGACCGAACTGGTCAATGTGGAATGGGGCCAGTGGCTGTCGGATGTCTTCAAGGGCGACCATGATTTCGACCTGACCATCGTCAGCCACACGGAACCGATGGATATCAACATCTATGGGCGTGATGACTACTACTTCCAATATTCCTCGGAGGCCTTCAACGCGGTGATGGAGGACCTGAATGCCACCACCGTCCCGGGCGGGCGGTCGGCGCTCTTGCAACAGGCGCAACAGATCATCGCCGAGGATTACGTGAACGGCTACCTGTTCCAGCTGGCCAAGACCGGCGTCGCCAATGCCGATATCGAAGGTCTTTGGGAAAATTCGCCCACCCAGGCCATCGACCTGACAGGGGTGCACTGGACCGACTGATCCTTTCCCCCTTCCGATAACCCCCGCCACGAGGCGGGGGTTTTTCGTTGCCAAGGTGCCCGACAATGACCCCGCCCCCTTCGCCCCGCGTCAACAAGGTGCTGCCCGGCGTGCTGCTCAGCCTGCTGGCAATTCTGCTGTTCGACCTGATGGGGCTGGTCATCAAACACCTCTCGGGCAGCTACGGCGCGGCGGAACTGTCGGCATGGCGGAACCTTTTCGGCTTAATCCCGGCGGGCATCGCCCTGTGGTCATCACGCGCCTGGCACGAAGGCGGACGCAAGATGCGGCTCAGGCAATGGCAGATCCCGCTGATCCGAGGGCTCGCCGTCACCGTGGCGCAGTTCTGCTTCTACCTGGCGCTCGGGCGGCTGGCCTTCGCCACGGCGGCCACGATTTCCTATTCCAATGCGCTCTTCATCCTCGTCTATTCCGTTCCGCTTCTGGGCGAACGCGTGGGCCTGTTCCGCTGGTCCGCCGCATTGGTCGGCTTCGCGGGCGTCATCTTGGTGATGGGCCCGGGGCGGGGCAGTTTCTCGTGGGAGGCGCTGCTGCCGCTGTCCGCCGCATCGCTTTACGCCTTCGCGGGCGTGTCCTCGCGGATGATGGATGAGAACGTGCCGAGCCCACTCATTAACCTGTGGTCCTCATCCGTTTCGGCGATCGGGGCCTTCGCGCTGGCCATGGCGCTTGGCGGCTTCACCGCTCCGGCCTCACTGGCCGACATGGGGTGGATTCTGCTGATGGGGCTGTGTGGCGGCTCGGCGGTGCTAAGCATGGTCATGGCCTATCGCATGACAGAACCTGCCAATCTCGCGCCCTTCGCCTATTCGGGCATTCCCACCGCCTTCGTTCTGGGCTGGCTGTTTTTCGGGGAAGCCCCGTTTTCCGACCTGTTTCCAGGGGCCATGCTGATCATCGCGGGTGGGCTGATGATTGTCTGGCGGGAACGGCGTTTGGCGCGCAAGGTCTGATCCGGGCGGGCCAAATTCCTTGCAAGGAATTTCCAAGGATCTTGCAAGATCCTTCCCCGCTCAGACCGCCACCGGTGCGCCCTGATCCTCCCCCGCGACATCCAGCACCACCGCCCCGCGCCGGTGCCGCCCTTCCACATGGGCATAGCCCTCGCGGATCTGATCAAACGGATACACCCGGTCGATCAGTGGCCGCAAATGCCCCTCGACCACCAGCCGCCCCAGCATCTCCACGCCTTCCCGGCTGTCTCCATTCACATGCAGCGTCATCCGCGGCCCGCGCCCCAGCCTGGAACAGATTGCCCGGGGCACATCGCCCAGCCCGAAATTCAGCGGCAGGAACAGACCCGAAGGCGCAAGCACGCGTTTCGCAGACCGGAAATCCAGCGCCCCCACCGTATCGAATACCAGATCGAACATCGTCTCGCGCCGGGTGACATCCTCTTGCCGGTAATCCACCACATCCGTGGCACCCAACCCCTGGACAAAGCCTGCATTCTCGCCGCTGGCCACGCCCGTCACCTCGGCCCCCAGCCACCGCGCGATCTGCACCGCATAGCCCCCGACCCCGCCAGAAGCACCGACCACCAGCACCCGCTGGCCCGGCTGCACATCCGCCACATCGCGCAGGAACTCCAACGCGCAGAGCGCCCCGAAGGGCAGCGCCGCCGCTTCCTGATCCGACAGCCCGCCGGGGATGGCGGCAATCGCCCCCTCGGCAGAGATCGTCAGATAGTCCGCATGGGCCCCGAAGCCGCTGAACCCAAAGACCCGGTCGCCGGGGGCAAAGCGGGTCACGCCCGCGCCCACGCCCGCCACCACACCGGCAAAATCACCGCCTAAAACCGGCCTACGCGGGCGGAACAGCCCCGTCATCAACCGCCCGGCCAGCCACAGCCCGCCAGGAAAGGCCGAGGCGCGCAGCCGCCAGTCGGCGGTGGTGATCCCCGCGGCCCGCACCCGCACCAGAACCTCGCCCTCCCCTGCCTCGGGCCGGGGCAGGTCGCGCGGCATCACCACGTCAGGGCCGCCATAGCTTTCGTAGATCATCGCTTTCATCGTCGGTCTCCTCTCGTGTCGGTGCGGCCGGAATAGAGCAGGACAAATCATGCGTAAATTGAGATATTTTGCATTGTTACCATACGCAGATGCATAACGGCAGCCGAACGAAGAAAAGCCCCCCGCCAGATCGCACCGGCGGGGGGCCTTGTCAGACCTGGGTCAGGTCCGGGTCAGATCCAACCGATATCACATCGGCGGCAGGGAAAAGAACATCGTCTCACCCGAATGGTCATCCACGCCGTCATTGTCGGTGGACACCCACATCGTGCCATCAGCCATGATCGCCAGCCCCTCGACCTTGTCCAGCACATAGCCGCCAGTCGCCGTCAGGTAGGGGATCAGGTCCACCACCACTTCGCGGCTGACCAGCGGCAGGTCACCGCCCAGCGGCGCCGGCACCATTTCGGCCAGCGGCACGCGGGTGATCAACTTGGTCACAGCTGCCGCGCCGATCTGGTTATCGCGCTCGATCAGGTAGACATAGTCACCATGGACCACGATTTCCGACAGGCCGACCCAACCGGTATCCGGTGCGGCGGTCTGATAGTGAACGGCCCCCCATTCCTCGGTATCGGTGTTATAGGCCACCAGCTTCACAGTGTTTTCCGGGTCATCGTCCCAGCTGCGCTGAACTGCCATCCACAGCGTGTCACCGATCATGGTGATCCCTTCAAAGCCAAAGCGGCGCTGGACCGCATCCAGTTCCTCGGGAAGGGTCACATAATCCTCGATCTCGCCATCGGCGCCAACGTGATACAGCGCGTGCGGCACCAGGCGTTCGGGGCGTCCTTCCGAGGAAATCCAGAAACCGCCCTCGCCATCCAGCGTAATGCCTTCCATATCCAGCAACTGCGCCGGGTGACCACCCCGGGTGACGCGGATCGCGTCGATGATCTGCGACGGACCATCGGTGGAGGGATCGATCACGAAAATCGTCGGCTGCAGGGCATAGAAGCTGTCATTCACCGCATAGATCAGCCCGGTGTCCGGGTCTGCCACCATGCCGGAAATCGCGCCCCAGCCGGTCAGCTCATCCATGGTTTCCGAGGTCAGTTCCGGGTAGGCGGCGGGTGCGTCCTGATACTCGAAAATCATGACATGGCTGCGCGCCGCGCCATCTTCCAGACCGTCCACCTCATTGGCGCTGACCAGCAGGCCACGCTCGGGGATGGTCACGTACCCTTCCGGCCCGATGCCAGAGGGCAACAGCTGTTCCAGAACCGGGTTGCCCGGGTCGGTCACATCGTAGACGCCCACCACACTGGCGCGTTCGGCCCCGACGAAGACATAGGGCGTGTCGCCGAAGACACCGAAGGTCACCGACTCAGGCTCCACGCCTTTGTTGCCGGAGCGGCGTTCGGGGTAATGACCGATCTGGATGATCGCCCGTTCGAACGAGGTGCCGGATTCGTACACCACGGTGCCGTCCTGATGGAAGATGGTCCAGCCACGGCTGCCGCCATCCATGTCACCTTCATTGGCAATGGCGAAATGGCTGTCGTCGATCCAGGTCACCGCATCGGGTTCGCGCACGCGGCCCATCTGGACACCGTCATAGACGAAGGCGCGTTCTTCATCGACGTCGATCCCTTCCAGGTCCACCGACCCGGCCGAGAAATGGTTCAGCACCTCACCGGTCGCGGACAGAACAACCATGTGGTTGTTTTCCTGCATGGTCACGACGATCTCGTTTTCGCCATTGATCGACACATATTCCGGTTCCGGGTCTTCGGGCGAAACCTCGGCCAGACCGGTGACATCGGCGGTGATGATCCCGTCGCAATTCATGATCCCGTCGGCAAGCGGCACGATGGCCACAAAACCCGCGGGCATCTGGCCGGTGCGACCATCGCCCAGATCTTCGTCACGCTCATTCTCGATCGCCACGGCGATAAAGCTCGCGTCGGGGGCCACGGCCACGCTGTCGGGCTGACCGCCCAGATCACAGGACGCCAGAACCGACTGGTTCGGCACATCAACCGCCAGCAGATGGCCCGAGGTGTTGATGTAATCCTCAGAGGTGTTCACACCGGCATAGGCGGTCTGACCGATGATAGCGACCGAGGTCGGCTCGCCATCCAGATCCAGCACGCCAGCGGCCAGCGGCGAATGCGGATCGGTGATGTCGATGAAGCCCAGCGCCTCGGCCGGGCTGTCAGTGTAGACCAGCGTCATACCATCGGCGGTGGCGGCGATGATCTCGGCCGAGGTTTCCTCGGCCTCCGGCAGGTTCTCTGCCACGGGGAACGAAGCGATGCGGTTGAAATTCATGTCTGCGAAGGCGGGGCCGCTGAACAGGGCCATGGCGGTGCCAAGCAGAAGGAAGCGATGCGTCATGTGAGACTCTCCCGGGGTTGGTGTTCTCTCTCACGTGACGGGTGAATGTAACAACAGACGCACGGTTTCATGACAGCGCAGCAAAAAGGCGTAACCGCCGCGCGGCCACCGGCGGCGCGACGTGTTGAAAAGTCGCCCTCCTCTTTCAGCCCACGACGTTAAAGCCGGGGCCGTAGGGGTAGCCGGTGATGTTCTCGGCCCCGTCCTCGGTGATGATCAGGATATCATGCTCGCGATAGCCACCCGCGCCGGGCTGGCCTTCGGGGATCGTGATCATGGGTTCCATGGAAATCACCATGCCCGGTTCCAGCACCGTGTCGATGTCCTCGCGCAGCTCCAGCCCCGCCTCACGCCCGTAGTAGTGAGACAGCACGCCGAAGCTGTGACCGTACCCGAAACTGCGGTATTGCAGCAGGTTTCGTTCGGCGAAGAAGTCATTGATTTTATGGGTAACATCCGAACAGGAGGCGCCGGGTTTCAGCAGGCTCATGCCGTATTCATGGGCGCCGACATTGGCCTCCCAATAGCCCAGCGAGGCGTCATCGACCTCCTTCACGAACATGGTGCGTTCCAGCGCGGTGTAATAGCCCGAGATCATCGGAAAGGTGTTTAGGCTGAGGATATCGCCCCGCTGCAACACGCGGCCTGTAACCGGGTTATGCGCGCCGTCGGTGTTGATACCGGACTGGAACCAGACCCAGGTGTCGCGGTATTCGGCATCGGGGTAGCGGCGGGCGATTTCCAGCTCCATCGCGTCACGGCCCGCCATGGCCACATCGATCTCTCTAACCCCTTGTTTTACGGCGTCTTTGATGGCGTATCCGCCCACGTCGGCCACAGCGGCCCCGGCCCGGATCAGCGCAATCTCGGCGGACGATTTACGCATCCGCTGCTGCATGGTGTGGCCCGCGAGATCAACCTCGGACGCCGGGTTCAGGAAGGACCGCATCTTGCCCTGTTGCAACAGCGTCAGGTGGTCGGCCTCATAGCCGATAATCTTTCCTTCACCTGTCACATGTAAGATCGCCCGCCAGAAGTTGTCCCGCTTCCAGTCGGTATAGGTGATGTTGTCGGTCGCGCCCCGCCGCCAGGGCTGGCCCGCATCGATCCCCGCGCTGATGGTCACAGCCTGGGACGCGGTCACCACCAGCGCATAGGGCCGCCCGAAGGCGCAGTAAAGAAAGCCCGAGTAATAGGCGATATTGTGCATCGAGGTCATGACAGCGGCATCGACGCCATTTGCGTCCATGATCGCGCGCAGGCCCATCAGGCGGGCGTCATATTCCGCTTGGGTGAACTGCAGGGCGGGTTTGTCGCCATTGTGCAGGCGGTAGAATTCGGGACGGTCCATGGGAAATTCCTTCATATGACCAAGGCCCCGGCGTACAGGGCGGTCGCGGGGAGGGCCCGCAGGCAATCGGCCAAGCCGCCGGGACGACGCCATCGCCCCTGCCTGTCCTTGTCGATAATCTGCCCCTTGAGTCGAGGCAAGCCCCTTGCCGTTTCACCTGCGCTCGGCTTTGCTGGGATCAGCCACATGACGGGACACCAAATGACGCAAGAGCGCGATACCCCCCAGCTTCCCGGCTGGACCCACGTGCCCGACGTGCCCATTCAGGTGTCGCCCTTCTTTTCCTGGCCACCCGACCCGGCCCATATGGTCCGCTGGATCGCCGCGCGCTGGTTGGGGATCGCGGAAAACGTATTGGTGCTGATCCTGGCCACGATCAGTTGGCTCTGGTTCCAGCCACCATTGGAGGTCACGGCCACATTGGCACCGAGCTGGATCTTCGGCCTCTGGATCAGGAACATGGCGCTGATGATCTTTGTTGCCGGGTCGCTGCACTGGTTCTTTTACATACGCAAGGGACAGGGGGACCGGCTGAAATACGACCCGCGCGATCTGATGATCCGGGGCAAGCAGTTCACCTTTGGCGGGCAGGTGCGCGACAACATGTTTTGGAGCCTTAGCAGCGGTGTCGGGGTCTGGACCGCCTATGAGGTGCTGATGTTCTGGGCCATGGGGAACGGCTATGCCCCGCTGTTGTCGCCGGCTGACCACCCGATCCTATTCGCCCTGTGGTTCCTGCTGACACCCGTCTGGATCTCGTTCCACTTCTACTGGGTCCACCGGGCGCTGCATTGGGGGCCGCTCTACCGGCTGGCCCATGCGCTGCATCACCGCAATATCAATGTCGGGCCATGGTCGGGCCTGTCAATGCACCCCTTGGAACACCTGATTTTCTTCAGCTCGATCCTGATCCATTTCATCGTGCCCGCGCATCCGCTGCACATCCTCTTCCATATGCAGCACCAGGCGCTGACGGCGGCGACATCCCATACCGGGTATGAAAACCTGTTGGTACAGGACCGAAAACGCCTCGCGCTTGGAACGTTTCACCATCAAATGCACCACCGCTATTTCGAGGTGAACTACGGCAATCTGGAAATGCCCTGGGACAAATGGTTCGGCTCGTTCCACGATGGCACACCCGAGGCGCATGAGCGGCTGAAATCCCGGCGCGGGCGGCGCGTATAGCCCCTTTCCAAGCCCGCGCGTTGCTCTAATGTGGCGGCCATGCTGCGCTTTATCCTTGGCCGCCTTATCTCGCTGAGCCTCAGCCTGATCGTCGCGAGTCTCGTCATCTTCACGGTGATCGAGGTCATCCCCGGCGACCCGGCGGCGTTTATGCTTGGCCTCAACGCGGATGAGGCCACGGTGCAGGCGTTGCGCGCCGATCTGGGGCTGGATGGGTCCAACGCACAGCGGTATCTGGCATGGATCGCGGGGATGGTGCAGGGCGATTTCGGCACCTCCTACACCTATCGCGTCCCGGTGGCCGAGCTTGTGGCGGACCGGCTGTGGGTGTCGCTGCCGCTGGCGGTGCTGGCGCTGATCCTGTCGACGTTGATTGCCTTCCCGGTCGGTCTGTTGGCCGCAGCCAACCGGGGGCGGGTGGCGGATTACGGGATCATGGGCGGCACGCAACTTGGCATCGCGATCCCGAATTTCTGGTTCGGGATGCTGCTGGTGCTGGTCTTCGCCGTGAACCTGCGCTGGTTTAGCGCCGGTGGCTTTCCGGGCTGGGAAACGCCACTGCTGGCGCTGAAATCACTGCTGTTGCCGTCTGTTGCGCTGGCTTTGCCACAAGCGGCCATTCTGGCACGCGTCATGCGGTCGGCCCTGATTGAAACGCTCGCGCAGGACTATTTGCGCACCGCGCGCGCCAAGGGGCTTAGCCGCCGTCAGGCGCTGTTGCGCCACGCATTGCGCAATGCGCTGATCCCGGTTCTGACCATCATCGGCTTGCAGTTTTCCTTCCTGCTGGCGGGTGCGATCATCATTGAAAACGTGTTCTTTCTGCCCGGTCTTGGGCGGCTGATTTTTCAGGGCATCACGCAACGTGATCTGGTGGTGGTCGAATCCGTCACCATGCTGCTGGTCTTCGCGGTGATTGTGGTGACCTTCCTTGTCGATATCGCCTATGCGGTGGCCGACCCGCGCCTGAGGCGCCGCGCATGAAACGCCTGCCCATCCCCCTGATTGTCGGCGCGATGCTGTCCTCAGTCTTCCTTTCCATGGCGCTGATCAGCTTTGTCTGGACACCCCATGACGTGGAACAGCTGGTGATCGCCAGCCGCCTGCAACCTGCGTCAGCCGAGTTTTGGCTTGGCACCGATCAGTTCGGGCGCGATCTGCTGTCCATGCTGATGGTCGGCGCGCGGGTGTCGCTGGCGGTGGCCTTGGTCGCCGTGGGGATCGGTGCGGGCATCGGCGTGCCGCTTGGCCTGGCCGCCGCCGCCACGCGCGGCAGCCTGCTGGATGAGGTCATCATGCGCGGCAATGACCTGATCTTCGCCTTCCCCAGCCTTGTCATCGCCATCCTGATCACCGCAGTTTTCGGCCCCTCGGCCTTCAATGCGATCATCGCCATCGGCATCTTCAACATCCCGGTTTTCGCCCGCGTGGCACGCGGCGGCGCGCTGAGTCTGTGGACGCTGGACTACATCCTGGCAGCCCGCGTTGCGGGCAAGGGCAATGCCCGGATCAGCGCCGAACATATCCTGCCCAATATCGCCAACCTGCTGATCGTGCAGGCCACGATCCAGTTCTCGCTTGGCATCCTTGCCGAAGCCGCGCTGTCCTATGTGGGCCTGTCGGTGCAGCCGCCCACCCCAAGCTGGGGTCGAATGCTGTCGGACGCGCAGACGATGATCTACACCCACCCGATGCTGGCGGTACTGCCGGGACTTGCCATCGTGCTGATGGTGCTGGGGCTCAATCTGATGGGCGACGGGCTGCGCGACATGCTGGACCCAAGGCTCCGGAGGGTCCGGCAATGATCGAGGTGGGTCACCTGTCACTGGATATCCACGACACACCTATCCTGCGGGACGTGTCCTTTGCCATGCGGCCGGGGCGGACCTTCGGGCTGGTGGGCGAAAGCGGATCGGGCAAGTCGATGACGGCGCTGGCGCTGATGCAACTGCTGCCAGACGGATCGCGGACCAGCGGCCATGCCCGCCTAGACGACATCGACCTGTTGACCCGGCCGGAACCCGAGATGTGCGCCCTGCGCGGCAACGAACTGGGCATGATCTTTCAGGAACCGATGACCGCCCTGAACCCGGTGCGCACCATCGGGGATCAGGTGGCCGAGACCCTGCGCATTCACGGGGCTGCCAGCCGTGGCACGGCGCTGGACGTCGCGCGCCAAAAGCTCGACCGCGTGGGTCTGCCCCAGATCGCGCTGGACCGCTATCCGCACGAACTGTCCGGCGGACAGCGTCAGCGCGTCTGCATCGCCACCGCAATTGCCCTGCGGCCCCGCCTGCTGATCGCGGATGAACCCACAACCGCGCTTGACGTCACCACGCAGGCGCAGATCCTCGATCTCCTGCGCGGGCTGGTGGAGGAAGAGGACATGGCGCTGCTGCTTATCACCCACGACCTTGCCGTGGTGGCGGATATGGCTGACCACGTGGCAGTGATGAAAACCGGGGAAATTGTCGAACAAGGCGCGACCCTGGACGTGCTAAGCCAACAGCGTCACCCTTACACGCAAGCCCTCTTTGAAGCCTCTGGCCATCGGCCCGCGCGGGGAACACGTCCCGTGGGAGTGCCCCTGCTGACGGGCGAGAACATCGACCGCCACTATCCCGGCCCGCGCATCGGGCTGCTGCGCAGGGGCGATCCAGTCCGCGCCGTGGACGGCGTCAGCCTGACGCTGAATGAGGGCGAAAGCCTTGGCCTGGTCGGTGAATCCGGCTGCGGGAAGTCCACGCTGACCCGCGCCGTTCTGGGGCTCGACCCTATCCAAGGCGGCGAAATCCGGGCCCTGGGGAACACGGTCAGCCCGAAGATGCCCCAGGCGATGCGCGCGGGTATTCAGGTCGTGTTCCAAGACCCCTATGGCAGCTTCAATCCACGCTGGACGGTGGAACACCTGGTGGCCGAGCCCTATCACCTGCTGTCGGAAAAGCCGTCGCGCAGCGAACGGCGCGAACAGGTAGCACGGGCGCTGGACGCCGTTGGCCTGCAAGCCAGCGACATGGACAAGTACCCGCATGAGTTTTCCGGCGGTCAGCGTCAGCGCATCGCCATTGCGCGGGCACTGATCACCCATCCCAAGATCCTGGTGCTGGACGAAGCCGTATCCGCCCTGGATGTTCGCGTTCGCGCCCAGATCCTCGATCTGCTGGCCGATCTTCAGGATCGGATGGGTCTGAGCTATCTGTTCATTTCCCATGACCTGACGGTCGTGCGCGCGATCACCGATCGGGTGATGGTGATGCAGGCCGGTGAAATCGTGGAACAAGGCCCGACCGAACGCGTCTTCGACACCCCCGAACATCCCTATACGCAGGCCCTGCTGGCCGCCGCGCCGCGCCTGCCCGATTATGCAAGAAAGGACTGACCCATGCAGCTTTGGTTCGACCCCGCAGAAGTGTTCATCGGGGGCCGCTGGTTCCTGCCCGCAAGCGGCGAGACGCTGCCGCTGGAAGACCCGTCAACCGGCAAGGAAATTGGCCGCATCGCGCGCGGCAACGCGGAAGATATCGACAACGCAGTGTCAGCAGCTGAGGACGCGCTGGCGGGCGAATGGGGCGGCCTGACCGCCGCTGAACGGGGCCGCATCCTGATGCGCCTGTCCTGGCTGATCACCCAGAAAATCGACGCGCTGGCCGAGATTGAGGCCACCGATGTGGGTAAGCCGCTGGCGCAGGCGAAGAACGACGCCATCGCGCTGGCCCGCTACATGGAGTTTTACGGCGGGGCCGCCGATAAGGTGATGGGCGAAACGATCCCGTTCCAGAACGGGTTTACCGTCTATACCCTGCGCGAACCGCATGGGGTAACGGGCCATATTGTGCCGTGGAACTACCCCATGCAGATCATCGGGCGGTCCGTCGGCGCGGCGCTGGCCATGGGCAATGCCTGCGTGTTGAAACCAGCGGAGGAGGCGTGCCTCTCGGCACTGGCCTTCGCCGATCTGGCGCGCCAGGCAGGGTTGCCCGACGGGGCACTGAACGTGGTGCCGGGATTGGGCGAGGAAGCCGGCGCGGCGCTGACCGCGCATAAGGGCGTGCGGCACCTGTCTTTCACCGGATCGGTCGGGGTGGGCAAACAGGTGCAGACGGCAGCGGCGCAGAACATCGTGCCGGTGACACTGGAACTGGGCGGCAAGTCCCCGCAGGTGGTGTTCGAGGATGCGGATCTGGAAAAGGCCCTGCCCTTCCTTGTCAATGCAGGTATCCAGAACGCCGGCCAGACCTGTTCGGCCTCGTCACGGATTCTGGTGCATGAAAGCCTGTATGATGAGCTGTGCACCCATATGGCGGCAGCTTATGACGGGTTGAAAGTTGGGCCTGCCTTGTCCGACCTGAACGTAGGACCCCTGATTTCCGCACGTCAGAAAGAGATCGTGGAAAGCTTCCTCGCGATGACCGATGAGAACCACATCCTCAGCCGCGGGCGCATCGTCGAGGACGCGCCGGAGGGCGGGCATTATGTGGCCCCAACCCTGATCTCTGGCGTGGGGCCGGATCACAGCCTGTCGCAGGACGAGATCTTTGGACCAGTGCAGGTGATCATTCCCTTCCGGGACGAAGATCACGCGGTCGAGATTGCCAATGGCACGGACTACGGGCTGGTCGCCTCGGTCTGGTCGACAGATGGCGGGCGCTGTATGCGGATGGCGAAGAAACTGCGCGCGGGGCAGGTGTTTATCAACAACTATGGCGCGGCAGGGGGCGTGGAATTGCCCTTTGGCGGCGTGGGCCACTCCGGTCACGGGCGCGAAAAGGGGTTTGAGGCCCTCTACGGGTTCTCCGTCCTCAAGACCGTCGCGGCCCATCACGGCTAGGCGCGGGGACGGGCTTTGGAAAGCCCGTGACAAGCGGTTTCGAAACCGCTTCCTACGGCTTTTCGAAAAGCCGTCCACCGCCCTTGATCAAACCGCGCGCGGGCGCTAACCCCGCCGCAACCGTTCCAAAAGGACAAAGCCCATGCCCTTCGACCGTTCCATCAAAATTGCCCCGTCGATCCTCTCTGCCGATTTCGCAGATTTCGGGGCCGAGATCCGTGCCATCGAGGATCAGGGCGCCGACTGGGTGCATGTGGACGTGATGGACGGGCATTTCGTCCCCAACCTCACCTTCGGTCCGCCCGCCGTAAAGGCATTCCGGCCCCATGTGAAAACCTTCATGGACGTGCATCTGATGATCGCCCCGGTCGATCCCTATATCGAAGCCTATGCCGAGGCGGGCGCCGATATGATCACCGCCCATGTGGAAGCCGGGCCGCATATCCACCGCACCCTTCAGGCGATCAAGGCTACGGGCAAAATGGCAGGCGTCAGCCTGAACCCCGGCACACCGTTGGACAGTATCGAACATGTGATGGACCTGATCGACATGGTGCTGATCATGACCGTGAACCCCGGCTTTGGCGGGCAGAAATTCATTCACTCCGGCGTCGAGAAGACCCGCCGCTGCCGCGCGATGATCGGCGACCGGCCGATCCATATCCAGATCGACGGCGGCGTGACGACCGAAACCGCACCCTTGGTGGCTGCGGCGGGGGCTGATGTGCTGGTCGCGGGGTCTGCCGTGTTCAAAGGTGGGGCCGTTGATCAGGCAGAGGTCTATGGCCAGAACATCCGGGCGATCAGACAGGCCGCGGAGGACGCGCTGTAGCGCTTATCCCATTGCATCCAGCTTATCTTGTGCGGCCTTGATCATTGGCAGGAACCGGTTGAAGGCCGCCTGCCAGCTGCGGTGCGTGGCCGGGTCAAAATCCTCACCCAGGGTGTCCTGCAGCGCGCCAAGGATCGCCTCGGCCATATGTTCCAGTTGCCCGGGCCTGAGATGAAACTTCTGGTGCGACCGCGCCAGCCCATCTGCAATGCGTGCCAATTCCTGATCCGAGGACATGGCCCGCACGGTAAAGGACAAGGCCCGCGTGATCTTGGCCCGTTGCTGTGACAGGTCGGCGGGAAACAACCGCCTGACACCCGGTTCGAGTGCGAAGAACCGGTTATAAACCCGATCCGCCAGTTCCGCCTTGCCGCGCAGGGCACGGGTGAAACTGGTCTCGATCAGGGATATCTGGTCGGGACCGAGCGGCGCGGGAGGATCAAGGGAAACTGACATGGCCCTGCCAGACTGGCAGAGCCGCCTTTCCGAACCCTTAACGGGCGGTCAGTTCATCGCCAGCCCGAACGGCGCGTCCCCGGTCGCGGCACGATACCAACGGCGGATCAGGGCGCGTTCCTCGTCCTCCATATAGGACAGATTGGCCGGTGGCATCGCGGTTGTCACGCCAGCCTGAAGGTAGATCTCGCGCGCGGAGCGGGCAATATCGGCGGGTGTTTCCAGAACAATCCCGCGTGGCGCCTGCCGGATACCGGGCCAGGACGGTTCCCGCGCATGGCACATGGCGCAGCGGCCGGGGATCGTCCAGCTGACATCCTCGAACCCGTCTGCGGCCATCAGCATCTCTTCGCGATGCGTCAGGTCGCGGGCCTCGCTTTCCTCGTAACTGTCATATTCGCTGCCCACCGTGGACAGCCACGCGATGCAGATGAATAAGATCACCGTCACCGCCCAGGTCCACCAGGGCATCCCCTTGCGGGCGTGCATCGAATTGAAGAAATGCCGGATCGTGACCCCCATCAGGAACACAAGCGCCGCAATCAGCCAGTTATACTCGGTGGCAAAAGTCAGCGGGTAGTGGTTGGACAGCATCAGGAAGACGACCGGAAGGGTCAGATAGTTGTTATGGGTGGACCGCAGCTTGGCGATCTTGCCGTATTTCGGGTCCGGCGCACGGCCTGCCTTCAGATCCGCCACCACGATGCGCTGGTTGGGCATGATGATGAAAAAGACGTTGGCCGTCATGATGGTGGCGGTGAACGCGCCCAGATGCAGCATCATCGCCCGGCCTGTGAAGATCTGGTTATAGCCATAGCCCATGGCCACCAGCAGCACGAACAAAAGCAGCATCAGGGCCGTGGGCTTCTCACCCAAACCCGATTTGCACAGAAAATCGTAGATCAGCCAGCCCACAGTCAGCGACGCAGCCGAGATCAGGATGCCCTGCCAGGTGGACAGATCCGCCTTGGCCGGATCAATCAGATACAGCTCGGCCCCCGCCCAGTAGACCAGCATCAGCAGCGCCGCGCCCGACAGCCATGTGGAATAGCTTTCCCATTTGAACCAGGTCAGGTGGTCCGGCATCGCTTCGGGCGCGACCAGGTATTTGCGGATATGGTAGAAGCCGCCGCCATGGACCTGCCATTCCTCGCCATCGGCACCGCGCAGGTCACCCTCGCGCCGCAAGCCAAGGTCCAGCGCAATGAAATAAAAGCTCGATCCGATCCAGGCGATGGCGGTGATGACATGCAGCCACCGCACGGCTGTTTCCAGCCAATCCCACATGATCAGGAAATCCTGCATCCCCGCACCCTCTGCTTTGTTTGGTTCCAACTTAGACCTATCGCAGCGCGCGTTTAACCAGTATTGCAAGAAATTACCGAGCTGTTTCAAAAATTGGCTACGAATTCACATGGCGTACCTGGATAATGTGCGAACTTTTGTGCGGGTTTTCGAACTCGGGTCGATGTCGGCGGCGGCGAGGGATCAGCGCATTTCGGCGGCGGTGGCCTCATCGCGAATCTCTCAGCTTGAGGAACACCTGAATGTGCGCCTCTTCTTGCGCACCACGCGGCAGCTGAACCCGACCGAACAAGGGCTGATCTTCTATCGCGGGGCCTGCAAGATACTGGAGGCGGTAGACGACGCCGAGGCCGAGATAAACAAGGTCACACTGACCCCGCGCGGCACACTTTATGTCGCGGCCCCGCTTGGGGTGGGGCGGCGGCTGATTGCGCCCGCAGTGCCCGGGTTCAAGGAAAAATATCCCCTGATCGACATCCGCCTGCGCCTGTCCGACCGGCGTCTGGACATGGCGAAAGAGGGGCTCGATGTGGCGTTCTTCCTTGGGGTGCCGGAGGATAGCACCCTGCGCATTCGCAAGATCGCGGATTGCCCCCGTATTCTGTGTGCTTCACCCGATTACATCGCCCGCAGGGGAATGCCACAATCGGGGGCCGAACTGGCCGGGGGCAAACATGATTGCCTGAATTTGCGTTACCCCGGCGCACCGGAATTTCAATGGCCGCTGGAAACCACCGAAGGCGTGCGCCGCTTTGCCGTCAAGGGGCCGTTCGAATCCGATGACGGGGATGTTCTGACCGGTTGGGCCGTGTCAGGCCAGGGGATTGTGCTGAAACCGCTGTTCGAAGTCGCGGACCATCTGGCCTCGGGCGCGCTGGTGCCGGTGCTGGAAAACGAACCGCCCGTGCCGATCCAGATGGCCTGCCTGTATATGCACCGCAAACGGCAGGACCCAAAGGCGCGGCTGCTGATCGACCACATGGCCGACCATATCCGTAACGAGCTGCCCTGAAGGCCGGGCGCGCGCAAGGATCTTCGAAGATCCTTGTAAATTCCTTCCAAGGAATTTGGCGCCTAGCTGCCCCGGTAGGTCGAATAGCCATAGGGCGACAGCAAGAGCGGCACGTGGTAGTGCGCCTCTGGATCGCTGATTCCAAAGCGGATCGGGATCTGATCGAGGAACAGCGGCTCCTCCCCGGCCTGGCCTGTCGCGTCCAGATATGGACCGGTAAAGAAGATCAATTCGTAAGTACCGGTCTTGAACGCGCCTTCCGGAAGGATCGGTGTCTCAGTTCGCCCGTCGTCATTTGTCACGGCCTCGGCGATCTTGCGATGGGAATTGCCTGAAACGCGATAAAGCACGATCTTCAGCCCCGCAGCTGGGCACCCCCGCGCGGTGTCCAGCACATGTGTCGTCAGATATCCGGCCATTGCCCTCTCCTTGTTCTTACCGCCTGTTTATGCAGCGCTGCGGCAAGCTTCGCACCGCCTGTGCTGCAACAGCAGTTTCAAAAAACTCGAGAAAGTCAAAGGACCTTCCCTATTCTATGCTGGCGCGAACGCGAAAAGGACAGACCAGACGTGACACGCTACCCCAGAGATATGCGCGGCCATGGCCCCGCGATGCCCGATCCGAAATGGCCGGGCGGCGCGAAGATCGCGGTGCAGATCGTATTGAACTACGAAGAAGGTGGCGAGAACTGCATTCTCCATGGCGACGCCGCGTCCGAGGCGTTCCTGTCCGAAATCGTCGGCGCCGCGCAATGGCCGGACCAGCGGCACTGGAACATGGAATCGATCTATGAATACGGCGCGCGGGCCGGGTTCTGGCGGCTGCACCGGCTGTTTACCGGAATGGGTATTCCCCTGACCGTCTATGGCGTGGCCACGGCCCTTGCCCGCAGCCCCGAACAGGTGCGCGCCATGCAGATGGCGGGGTGGGAGATTGCCAGCCACGGGCTGAAATGGGTCGAACACAAGGATATGCCGCAAGACGAGGAGCGCGCGCAGATCGCCGAGGCCATCCGCCTGCATACCGAGGTGACGGGCGACCGCCCGCGCGGCTGGTACACCGGGCGCTGTTCGGTGAACACAGTCGCATTGGCCGCTGAGGCCGGGATGGACTATATCTCTGACACCTATGCCGACGACCTGCCCTACTGGGTCAGGATCGCGGACAAGGATCAGTTGATCATCCCCTATACGCTCGACTGCAACGACATGCGCTTTGCCACGCCGCAGGGGTTCAATTCGGGCGATCAGTTCTTCGCCTATCTGAAAGACAGTTTCGACGCGCTTTATGCCGAAGGCGAGGCCGGGCAAGCCAAGATGCTGTCGATCGGGCTGCATTGCCGTCTGATCGGCCGTCCGGGCCGGGTCATGGCGCTGAAACGCTTCCTTGACTATGCCGCCGGGCATGAGGGCGTGTGGTTTGCCCGCCGCATCGACATTGCAGACCACTGGGCGCGGGAACACCCCCCGGTAGATCGCCCCCTGCCCTCGCAGATGAGCCGCGAAGACTTTGTCGCGGCCTATGGCGGCATTTTCGAACATTCCCCCTGGGTCGCGGACCGGGCCTGGGGGCTGGAGCTCGGGCCCGCCCATGACTGCGCCGCCGGGGTGCACAACGCGCTGGCACGCGCCTTCCGCACCGCGAGTGACGAGGAACGGCTTGGCGTGCTGCGCGCCCACCCCGATCTGGCCGGGAAACTGGCGGCGGCGAGTCGGCTGACGGCGGAGTCGACCTCGGAACAGGCGGGTGCGGGGCTGAACATGCTGACCGATGAGGAACGGGCGGCCTTTACCCGGCTCAATACCGAATACATGGACAAGCACGGCTTTCCCTTCATCATCGCGGTGCGCGACCACGACAAGGCGTCGATCCGCGCGGCCTTTGACCGGCGCATCGGCAATGACACGGACACCGAGTTCGCCGAGGCCTGCCGCCAGGTCGAACGCATCGCAGAGTTTCGGCTGATGGATATGTTGCCGTGACCACGCTGACCCCACGCCCCCTGACACAAGCGGATTTCACGGCCTTCGGGGACATGATCGAATTGAAGGACACACCCGACAAGATCATCAATCAAGGGATGTGCGGGCGTCACCATGACCTTGCAGCGCTCGACTTTGCGGACGGCCGCGCCGGGATCAGCCTGTTCGACGCTGCGGCGCGGCACCTGCCCTGCAAGGTGGCGATGGTAGAACGCCACCCTCTGGGAAGTCAGGCGTTTATCCCGATCTCGGGCACCCCGTTCCTTGTTGTCGTGGCCGAAGATGACGGCGGAACCCCCGTTAACATCCAGGCCTTCGTCACCCAACCTCGCCAGTCCGTGAACCTCCATCGCGGGGTCTGGCACGGAGTCCTGTGCCCACTTGGGGACCGTGGGCTTTACGCCGTGGTCGATCGGATCGGCCCCGGCGACAACCTGGAGGAACACTGGTTCGACACAGCACTGACCGTCGGACCAATGACCTGAACCCGCCGACAAGAGCGGGGCTAAGAACATGACCCAACAGAAGGAAGACAAGTGATGGCTGACACGTCAATCGGAACCGCAGAACAGCTGCGCGATCCGAATTATACCCCGCCGCTGGCCAAGGCGGTGCCTCTGGGCATCCAACATGTGCTGGCGATGTTCGTTTCCAACGTGACACCGGCGATTATCGTCTGTGGTGCGGCTGGCTTCGGCTTCGGCTCAAACTCTCCCGACTTTCCGCAGATGATCTACATGATCCAGATGTCGATGTTCTTTGCGGGCCTTGCGACCCTGATCCAGACCATCGGGATCGGCCCCGTGGGCGCGCGGCTGCCGATTGTGCAGGGCACCTCCTTTGCGTTTATCCCGATCATGATCCCCCTTGTCGTCGGGCAAGGTGTCGACGCTATGGCCGTGGTGATGGGTGGCATTGTGGTGGGTGGCCTGTTCCATGCCTGCCTTGGGCTGTTCATCGGCAAGATCCGATTTGCCCTGCCACCGCTGGTGACCGGGCTTGTGGTCACGATGATCGGTCTGGCGTTGGTCAAGGTCGGCATTCAATATGCCGCCGGTGGCGTGCCCGCCATCGGAACCGAGGAATACGGGTCGCTACTGAACTGGACGATGGCTGGTGTGGTGATCCTGGTGACCCTGGGGCTCAAGTTCTACACCCGCGGGATGCTGTCTGTCTCTGCGGTTCTGATCGGTCTTCTGGCGGGCTATGTCGTGGCCTTCGCCTTTGGTCAGGTCAATCTGGGCAATGTGGGCCGGGCCGCTTCTTTTGCGCTGCCCAACCCGCTGCATTTCGGGCTGGAATTCAGTGTGGCGGCGATTGTCGGCTTCTGCCTGATGAGCTTCGTGTCCGCCGTGGAAACCGTGGGCGATGTCAGCGGCATCACCAAGGGCGGCGCAGGCCGTGAAGCGACCGATAAGGAAATCCAGGGCGCGACCTTTGCCGATGGTCTGGGCACCGCCGTGTCGGGTCTCTTCGGGGCGCTGCCGAACACCTCGTTCAGCCAAAACGTCGGCCTCATCGCCATGACAGGCGTGATGAGCCGCCACGTCGTTACGATCGGCGCGCTGTTCCTGATTGCGTGCGGCCTAATCCCCAAGATCGGCGCAGTCATTTCCTCGATCCCGATCGAAGTGCTCGGCGGTGGCGTGATCGTCATGTTCGGCATGGTTGTGGCGGCGGGCATCTCGATGCTGTCCGAGGTGAACTGGAACCGCCGGAATATGGTGATCTTCGCGATTTCCCTGTCGCTTGGGCTTGGGCTGCAACTGGAACCCGGCGCGCTGCAATATCTGCCCAGCACGCTGAAAGTGCTGGCCACCTCCGGTATCCTGCCCGCCGCACTGATCGCGATCGTGCTGAACCTGGTGTTGCCGGAAGAACTGGCCGCTGAGGCCACCGATGAAGTATCGGGCGGCATGTCCGGCCAGGGCAACTAAGCCAAACGCGCTTCACCAGACAGAAAGGGCCGCGCCTGGCAACGGGCGCGGCCCAATTTTCTTGGAAGAAAATTAAAAGGATCTTGCAAGATCCTTCCACCGCCAAGATCAGATGTCAGAGCACCGCGTGACGGTTCACATCCTTGTACAACAGGTAGCGGAACGGCCCCGGGCCACCTGCGTAACAAGCCTGCGGACAAAAGGCGCGCAGCCACATGAAATCACCCGCCTCGACCTCGACCCAATCGCGGTTCAGCCGGTAAGCGCCCTTGCCTTCCAGAACGTAAAGCCCGTGTTCCATCACATGGGTTTCCAGAAACGGAATGACCGCCCCCGGTTGCAGGGTAACGATGGTCACATGCATGTCGTGGCGCAGATCGTCATGATCCATGAACCGTGTCGTGGCCCAGGCCCCGTCGGTATCGGGCATGACATTTGGCGCGATCGCAGCCTCATTCGCCACCACAAACGGGCGGGGCGCCTCCAACCCCTCGACCGCCTGATACGCCTTGCGAATCCAGTGAAACCGCGCCGGAACACCGGCCATGGCGTGCAATGTCCACGCAGTACCGGCGGGGATGAAGGCAAAGCCTCCCGTACCGACCTCATAATCCGTGCCGGCGATGGTAAGGGCCAGATGACCCTCCATCACGAAAATCGCAGCCTCGGCGCGCGGATCGGCCTCGGGGCGGTCACTGCCTCCGCCGGGCTGCACCTCGGCGATATATTGCGAAAAGGTCTCGGCAAAGCCGGACATGGGCCGCGCAATGACCCAGAAGCGGGCCTTGTCCCAGAACGGCAGCTGCGATGTCACGATATCGGACAGGCAACCGCCGGGGATCACCGCATAAGCGTCGGTGAACACCGCCCGCCCGGTCAGCAGTTGCGATTGGGGGGGCAAACCGCCCGCGGGGGCGTGATAGGTGCGGGGGGGCATCTGCTGCGGGCTCCGGGGGTGTGGACAGTCAGGGTCCATCAAACCCGATGCCCGCGCCGCTTGCCACAGACAAACCGTGCCGGAAATGGCTGAAGGTTTGACTGGCAGAAGTTGAAAATCAATCCCTTGACCAGTCAGATCCCGGCAGCCTCAACCAGGTTCAGCCCGCCGATCCGGGCGATCTGATCAACGATCTGATCCACCCCTTTACGGTGGCGAAGCTGAGCGAACAGGAAGGGCCGCCCGGCCCGCATCCGGGTCGCGTCGCGATCCATCACATCCAGGCTGGCCCCCACATGGGGGGCAAGGTCGGTCTTGTTGATGATCAGCAGGTCGGATTTGGTGATGGCAGGCCCGCCCTTGCGCGGAATCTCCTCGCCCGCCGCCACGTCGATGACATAGAGCGTGATATCCGCCAGTTCCGGGCTGAAGGTGGCCGACAGGTTGTCGCCACCGCTTTCTATCAGCACCACGTCGAGATCGGGAATGCGCGCGGTCAGATCAGCGATGGCGGCCAGATTGATCGAGGCATCTTCGCGGATCGCAGTATGAGGGCAGCCGCCGGTTTCGACGCCCACGATCCGATCTTGCGGCAGCACCTGCAGGCGCATCAACGCCTCGGCGTCCTCCTGCGTGTAGATGTCGTTGGTGATGACACCCACGGACCAGCGGTCGCGCATCGCCTCGCACAGGGCGGCGGTCAGGGTCGTCTTGCCGGCGCCGACAGGGCCGCCGATACCGACGCGAAGGGGGCCGTTCATGGTCATGATCTGAAGATCCTCGAATATAGGGTTTCGTGGCGCATCGACGCGATGTCAGCGAGAAAGGCGCAGCTGCCGATATCGTCTGGCGTGTCTTGCAGGGCATCGGATGCAAGGGATGGGCACAAATTCGACAGACGCGCCAGCGCCAGCTGCCCCTCGGTCTGGCCAAGCGGCACGATCCGGATGGCCGCCGACACCAGATTGGCCGCGAAGGCATGAAGGTAAAGCGTGGCGACCGTGGTCAGGGGAAACCCATGCAGCCCCGCCGCGCGACCGACGGCCACGGGATAGGTCAGATCGGGCAGGTCACCGCCCCAGATCGCTGCCGTTGTCCGGGCAAAGGACCGGCCCTGCTGAACGGTTTCCAACAGCCTTTCCTTCGACGGCGCCAGCGACCGGGACAGTGCGTCGATCTCTTCCGTTTCCTTCACACCGGCATGATAGGCCGCCCCCAAAAGCGTGACATCGGTGCGCGGCCCACCATGGGCCAGAACATCGCCGATCCACGCCTCGGCGCTGGCGGCGTCGGTGACCTGCCCCTCAGCCACCGCCTGTTCCAACCCGTGGGAATAGGCAAAGGCCCCGACCGGGTAGGCGGGCGAGAACCATTGCGTGAGGGTCAGGAGCGTCGCGGGGTCTGTCATCGGGGCTCAGTGCGCGTGGTCATGGGCGGTGTGGCCGTGGTCATGGCTATGCGTGCGCCCGTGGCCATAAGCACCACCCTCTGGGGTAAAGGGTTCCTCCACCTCATGCGCCGTGGCCCCGAGGCGTGCCAGCATATCGGCGATGACATGATCGCGCTGGATCAGCAGCCGGTTCGTCTCAATCTGGCAGGGTGTGTGGCGGTTGCCCACATGCCAAGCAATCCGGATCAGGTCCGGCGCGGTGATTTCCAGCAGCGGCTCGGGCGCGGCCTCGATGGCGATCTCGCCCTCGGGCGTGATCAGCACACCGCCATGATCCAGCGAGGTCGTCTTCGGCAGATCGACCAGCAACGCCCGCCCGTCTGTCATGGTCAGCACCTTGCGGCGCATGAACCGGCCCTCGTAATCGAGCCGAACAGTGCCCTTGGGCGTCGCGTGGGCGTGGGCGTGATAGGCGCTGGCGGTAAGGGTCATGGAGAGATGTCCTGCAAGGCCCGGTCCGGGATCGGCGGGCGGTTAACCAAGTCTTCACGGCCATGAGGCAAGCTGGCCCCATGACGAACAGATATCCCCCAGCCCCGCATGATCTGGCAGATGCCCTTGGCGCGGTCCGCGATCAGATCAAAGCGCTCAAGGCCCAGGAAGCCCAGCTTCGCGCGGCCCTGCTTGATACGCGGATGAACGGGCCGGTGGCGGGTCGTCGCTTTGCGGTTTCGATCCGGGAAAGCACCCGCCGCAGCATCGACATAAATGCTCTGCCGGACGCCATTCAATGCGATGACCGATTCTGGAAAATCAGCACCACGCGCACCGTGGTCACCAAAGCCCTGCCCCCGGCCGCACCGCCACCGAGGGAGGAAGATATCGAACTGATCGAACGCTGGTGACATCGGCCCGTCTCAGAACAGGAAATAGCGCTGCGCCATAGGCAGCACCTCGGCAGGCTGGCAGGTCAGCAATTCGCCATCGGCACGAACCTCGTAGGTTTCGGGGTTCACTTCGACCATTGGCAGCGCATCGTTCAGTTTCAGATCCCGCTTGCCGATGCCCCGCGTGTTCACAACCGGCAGCGTGTCTTTCGCCAGCCCGAGCGTCTTGCCGATCGCCTCCTCCTGCGCGGCGGCGGAAACGAAGGTAACGGCAGAGCGTTCGACCGACCGGCCATAGGCCCCGAACATCGGTCGGGTATAGACCGGCTGCGGCGTGGGGATCGACGCATTGGGATCGCCCATCTGCGCCACGGCAATGGTGCCGCCCAAAAGTACCATCTCGGGTTTGACGCCAAAGAACGCCGGTGACCACAGCGCCAGATCGGCGCGCTTGCCTTCCTCGATGCTGCCCACATGGGCACCGATCCCGTGGGCAATCGCCGGATTGATCGTGTATTTCGCGATGTAGCGGCGCACCCGGAAATTGTCATTCTGGCCGGTTTCATCCGCCAGCCGTCCACGTTGTTTGCGCATCTTGTCGGCGGTCTGCCAGGTGCGGATCAGAACCTCACCCACCCGGCCCATGGCCTGGCTGTCGCTCGCGATGATCGAGAACGCCCCCATATCATGCAGGATGTCCTCTGCCGCGATGGTTTCGCGCCGGATGCGGCTTTCGGCGAAGGCCACATCCTCGGGGATGGATTTGTCGAGATGGTGGCAGACCATCAGCATATCGAGATGCTCTTCCAGCGTGTTCACGGTGAAAGGCCGCGTCGGGTTGGTCGAGGAGGGCAGCACATGTTCCTCACCGCAGATCTTGATGATGTCCGGCGCATGACCCCCGCCCGCGCCTTCGGTATGAAAGGCGTGGATGGTGCGGCCCTTCATGGCGGCGACGGTGTTTTCCACGAAACCGCTTTCGTTCAGCGTATCGGTGTGGATCATCACCTGAACATCCATTGCATCGGCCACCGACAGGCAGCAATCAATCGCGCCGGGCGTCGTGCCCCAGTCTTCGTGCAGCTTGAGGCAGGAGGCGCCTGCCAGAACCTGTTCCTCCAGCGCCGCGGGCAGCGAGGCGTTGCCCTTGCCCGCAAAGGCGAGGTTCATCGGGAAGGCATCAGCCGCCTGCAACATCCGCCCGATATGCCACGGCCCCGGCGTGCAGGTGGTGGCCAGCGTGCCATGGGCAGGCCCGGTGCCGCCGCCGATCATGGTGGTCAGGCCCGAATGCAGCGCATCCTCGATCTGCTGCGGGCAAATGAAATGGATATGGCTGTCGATGCCGCCCGCCGTCAGGATGCGCCCCTCGCCTGCAATGGCCTCGGTCCCCGGGCCGACGATGATGTTGACGCCGGGCTGGGTGTCGGGGTTGCCCGCCTTGCCAATCTTGTGGATGCGTCCGTCCTTTAGGCCCACATCGGCCTTGTAGATGCCGGTCCAGTCCACGATCAGCGCATTGGTGATAACAGTATCGACGGCACCATCAGCCCGCGTGGTCTGCGCCTGCCCCATGCCATCGCGGATCACCTTGCCACCCCCGAACTTGACCTCTTCACCATAAAGCATCGCATTCGCGCCAGAACCGCCCGTTGCCGCCGCCCCCGCAAGCTCGGCGGTCAGGTCGCGTTCCACTTCGATGATCAGATCGGTATCGGCCAGCCGCAGCCGGTCGCCGACGGTGGGGCCGAACATGGCAGCATAATCACGGCGAGAGATCGTGGCGGGCATTCGGTGCCTCCTGTCAGGGCGTTGTCAGGTCGTCGGTCGTCATGCGCAAAAGGCCTCGTCCACGGGCACTTGCAGCATATTGGCCAGCGCATTGGTGCTGCTGGCCATGGCCACGACTGACATCAGTTCGTTGTACATGTCCGGTGTCATCCCCTTGGCGCGGGCGGACGCCGCGTGGGAATGACAGCAGTATTCGCAGGCATTGGCGGCGGAGACAGCGATATAAATCATCTCTTTCATCAGCGGATCCAGCGCGCCCGGCCCCATGACCGGCTTCAACCCTTCCCACGTCGCCTTCAACTGCGCGGGGTTATGGGCCAGCGCGCGCCAGAAGTTATTGACGTAATCCGTACCGCGCGTGGCGCGGATATCGGCAAAGACCGCCGCCGCCGTAGGCGAAAGCTGGTCGTCGGTCAGAAGGGGTAAAGTGGTCATCAGAGATCTCCCATCACCTGTTGGTTAAAACCGAAGACGCGGCGGGCGCCCCCGATGGAGATGAGATGAACCTCGCGCCGCTGTCCCGGTTCGAACCGTACGGCGGTGCCTGCTGCAATGTCGAGCCTTCGCCCGCGCGCGGCGTCCCGATCGAAATCGAGCGCGCTGTTGGCCTCGGCGAAATGATAGTGGCTGCCCACCTGAACCGGCCGGTCACCGGTATTGGCAACCATCAGCGTGATCGCCTCGCGATCCGTGTTCAGGGTCAGATCGCCCTCTGCTGGAAACAGCTCTCCGGGGATCATTTGTGAACCCGGCCCACCAGATAACCGCCCACCAGCCCAAGCGCCACCAGCAGCGCGCCCGCGAACCAGCTATTGGCTTCGTGCGGATGCAGATGGCCGCCCTCATGCGCCTGCGCGGCGGTGGCGACAAGGATCGTCAAAAGGGGCAGTGCGTATTTCATCGGATCGGTCCTTTTCAGCGAATGGGGTTGTGGACGGTGACCAGCTTGGTGCCGTCGGGAAAGGTGGCTTCGACCTGCACTTCGTGGATCATCTCGGCGATGCCCTCCATGCATTGATCCTGGGTGATCACATGGGCGCCGGCCTCCATCAGGTCGGCGACCGACCGGCCGTCGCGCGCGCCTTCGACGACGGCATCGGTGATCAGGGCGATGGCCTCGGGGTAGTTCAGCCGGACGCCCCGCGCCAGGCGCTTGCGGGCAACCTCGGCGGCCATGGAGATCAGCAGTTTGTCTTTTTCACGGGGGGTGAGTTGCATGTCACAGCATCCATGTTCGGGGCAGCTCGGCCCGGTGCAGAAGGGTGATGATTGGGATCAGGCTGGCGCGCAGGGCAAAACTGTCTTCGGCCAACAGGCGGATGAACAGCAGATCGGGCCGGATCAGACTGGCGCCGCCGGTGTCGGGCAGCAGATCGCGGACGCTATCCAGCAGCGCTTCGGCCCCCGGCGCCGCAAAGACCACGGTGGCAAGGGCGGTCGCGCCCGCCCCGGTGGCCTGGCCCTGCATCAGCCCCGGCACATCGCCGGTGACGCGGGTGGCGTCGGTAAAGGCCAGCGCCCCACCCCGGCGGATCTCGATCCGATCCAACAGGCGAATATCGCGCAGCACTTCGCCCATGGCGCGGCGACCGAAGACCAGCGGTTCCACCAGCAAAAGGGTCGCGTCCTGGGCCATATCCACGCGCAAGCGGCGGCGCAGGTCGGACCGCTCGAACAAGATGGTTTCCTGCGGCAACCAGTCGAGCCTTGCGCCCGCCCCGACGATCAACTGCGTGTCCACCCTGCCGGTTTCACCTGGCTGTGCGCGGTAGATGCGTTCGGCGGCCTGCGTGGTTACGGTCAGCCGCGCGCCGGTCTGCGCCTCAACCTCGGTGGTAAATCTATCGCCACCCGTCACCCCACCCGCGGTATTCAGCAGAACCGCCTGCGGCCAACCGGGCGTCTGGCGTGGGAACAGCACCCGCATCGCCCCGGACTGCCGCAGCCCCCGCAGGCCCGACGGCCCGGCCACGACGCGTGCGGCACCGATCGCCCTTGGTTGGGTCGAGACCCCGGAAAGGTCTTGCGCTGTCACCGGCTTGTTGATGGGGGCCTCCGTCAGATTGTCCGCTACCAGAGGTGCCCTTGAAGCCATCAGAGTCGGAAGACAGAGCGCGACCGCCACCACCCCCGCCGAATGCGGTCGCACGTTAATGTGGCTGCATTCTAAATATTGCACAAAATTTAATCAGTAACAGAATTGGTCAGGTGAATTTACGGAACAGCCGGGTCATATCAAAAAGCTCATCCAGCCGGTCATAGCGATCCTTGGTATCAGGCCAGCTTTTTTCCTGCGTGGCTGCGATCAGGGCCTCAACCAGCATCATCGTGGCGATGTTGGAATCCCAGGCGGACGGGATTTCCACCCAGCAATTGAATACCTGCCCCGCCACCTTGGCGACGGGCGAGGCCCATTGATCGGTGATCAGGATGATGTTCACCCCGCGCGGGGCCACCAGATCGGCCAGCCGTTCCAGATTGGTTTCATAGCGGCGCACGTCGAACATCAGCAGCGTGTCGCCCTCAACCATGTCCAGCACGTAATGCGGCCAGGTAGCGGAGGACGAGGTCATATGCGTGACGCGGGGGCGAATCGCCTGAAAGTGGGTGAAAGAATAGTCGGCCAAGGCGCGCGTGATCCGCCCGCCGACAACGTAAAGCCGCCCAGAGGTATCCGACAGCCGCTCCACCGCCTGATCGAACTTGGCGGTATCCACATTCTCAAACGTCTGACCGATATTCTGCTGAACGGCCTCGGCAAAGCGGTTCAGCATATGGGTGTCCGGGGCCGCTGCCGCCCATGTCGCGCGGCGCTGCGTGGGTCCCGAAGCGCGCGCCTCAAGCTCTTTCAGCAACGCCTGATGAAATTGCGGATAGCCCTTGAAGCCAAGCTTTTGCACCATCCGCGCCACCGTAGGTGTCGAGACCCCGGCATTTGCCGCCACAGCGGTGATCGAGGCCAACCCGGCAGAGGGGTAGTTTTCCAGCAAAGCGTTGGCGAATTTGCGCTCTGACTGGGTCAGCGCGGCATAGTGTTCGCGGATCAGCTCCCGGACGGTCGTTGCGGCCATGACGTCCCTCCACCAGACAGGTTCTGCCGAAATCCCGGGCAGGTTGGCCACTGTTCTTAGCAGATGGCGCTATCCGCTCCAAGCTTTCTGGAAAAATATTGACAGAAACAAAGTGTAAGGAAACTATATTTACAGAACTGGGATGGAATCGGCATGTCTGCGGCACTCGACCTGACACAGAGTGATGCGGTTGAGGTGATCAACCGGGGGGGCGCGGGCCCTGTCGTTTTGCTGTGCGAACATGCCTCTTACCATATACCCGACCGCTACCTTGGCCTTGGGCTGGCGCCGCCTGACCGGCTTAGCCATGCCGCATGGGACCCCGGCGCGCTTGGCGTTGCGCGGGAATTGTCGCGGCTGCAAGACGCCCCCTTGGTGGCCAGCCGCGTGTCGCGTCTCGTTTACGATTGCAATCGCCCGCCCGAAGCCGCCAGCGCCATGCCGGTTCGGTCCGAGGCGATAGATGTGCCAGGAAATCACGATCTTTCGCCAGCCCATCGGGCCGAGCGGGAGGCATCGGTCTACCGCCCCTTCTGCGATGCGGTTGGGGCGGTTCTGGACGGTCGCCGGGTCAGTCAGTCTCCCACTGCGCTGGTGACCGTCCACAGCTTTACCCCGGTGTTTCACGGGCGCACCCGCGCGGTTGAAATCGGCATTCTGCATGACAGCGATCCCCGCATCGCCGACATCATGCTGCAATATGCACCGACCCTGCCACACCGGCGGGTCCTGCGGAACGAACCCTATGGCCCTGCCGATGGCGTCACCCATTCCCTGCGCCTGCACGGGATCGACCGGGGCCTTCCGAACGTGATGATCGAGATCCGCAACGACCTGCTGGGGACCGAGGCCGACCAGGCCGCGCTTGCCGGTGAAATTCACCAGTTGCTGCTGCCTGCGCTGGCCGGTCTTGGCCTTGCCAACACGGAGGCCGGGAATGCCTAGAGCCATCCTTGCCTATATCCGCGCCATCGACGCCATGAACCGCTTTATCGGGCGGATCGCGATGTATCTGATCTTTGTCCTGATCGGCATCCTGCTGTGGAGCTCGATCTCCAAGACGTTCTTCACCCCTTCGCAATGGACGCTGGAAACCGCACAATTTGTGATGGTCGCCTATTACATCCTTGGCGGACCATATTCTGTGCAGCTTGGGTCGAACGTTCGGATGGACCTATTCTATGGCAATTGGAGCCCGCGCACCAAAGCCTTTGTCGACGCCTTCACGGTGCTGTTCCTGATGTACTACCTCGTCGTGCTGTTCATAGGCGCGGTCAGTTCCACCGCCTATGCGTTTGGCTATTTCGGGATGGAACCCTTCACCTTCTTCCGCGATCTCTTCGTCGCCTTCCTGACCGGCGGGGTCAGCGGCGCGGGCGAGGAGATTGGCTATCTCGAACGCAGCCCCACGGCGTGGCGTCCCATCCTGTGGCCCATCAAGGTCACGCTTTGCATCGGTGTATTCCTCATGATCCTTCAGGCCTCGGCTGAGTTCTTCCGCGATATCGGCCGTATCCGCGGGGAGGATCTGTAATGTCCTACGAACTGATCGCCGTCATGATGTTCAGCTCGATGATGCTGATGCTGTTCACCGGGCAACGCGTGTTCGGGGCCATCGGCTTTGTCGCGGCGCTGTCGGGCGTGTTGCTGTGGGGTGTCGGCGGCATTGAAATTCCCTTTGCCAATGCGATGAAGCTGATGCGCTGGTATCCGCTGCTGACGCTGCCGATGTTCATCTTCATGGGCTACATCCTGTCGGAATCGAAGATCGCCGATGACCTCTACAAGATGTTCCACGTCTGGATGGGCCCGGTTCGGGGCGGGCTGGCAATCGGCACGATCGGGCTGATGGTGCTGATCTCGGCCATGAACGGGCTGTCCGTTGCGGGCATGGCAATTGGTGCCACCATCGCACTGCCGGAACTGCTGCGCCGGGGCTATGACAAGATCATGGTGACGGGCGTCATTCAGGCCGGGTCGTCGCTTGGTATCCTCGTGCCGCCCTCGGTCGTGCTGGTGCTTTATGCGATGATCGCACGCCAGCCGGTGGGGCAGCTTTGGCTGGCAGGTGTCCTGCCCGGGCTGATGATGGCCGCGATGTTCATCATCTACATCTATATCCGCTGCCGCATTCAGCCAGAGCTTGGGCCCGTTCTGCCAGAAGAGGAACGCAATGTTCCGATGTCCGAGAAGCTGCGCCTGCTGCGCGCCGGGCTGCTACCGCTGGTGATCTTCGCCACCATGATGATCCCCTTCGTCAATGGCTGGACGTCGCTGGTGGAAAGCTCTGCCATTGGTGCGCTGACAGCCTTTGCCGCCGCCGTTCTGAAGGGCCGGATGACGAAAGAGGTCTTCGAAAATTCCGTTCGCAACACGCTTGGCATTTCCTGCATGTTCATGTGGATCATCCTGGCGGCACTTGGCTTTGGCGCCATTTTCGACGGGCTTGGCGCGGTGAATGCAATTGAAAGCCTGTTTACGGAACAATGGGGCCTTTCCCCCTGGATGATCCTGATCCTGATGCAGCTTTCCTTCATCGTGATGGGCACGTTTCTGGATGACACCGCGATGCTGGTGATCGTGGCGCCGCTTTACGTGCCGCTGGTTGATGAGCTTGGCTTCAACCTGATCTGGTACGGGGTGCTTTACACGATCACCACGCAGATCGCCTATATGACACCGCCCTTTGGCTATAACCTGTTCCTCATGCGTGCCATGGCCCCGCCCGAGATCGGCCTGCGCGATATCTACCAATCCATCATTCCCTTCGCGCTCGTGATGGTGCTGGCCCTGACGCTGGTCATGGTCTTCCCGCAGATCGCGCTGTGGCTGCCCGACTATGTTTACAACCGATAGAAACAGATCCCGCGAACCGGGACGCCCCCCTCAACAAGGAGAAGTGACATGACGACAAGACGCAAGTTCCTGGCTACCGCGGGTGTCGGCGCTGCTGCCGCTGGCCTCGCCGCCCCTGCCGTTGCCCAAAGCACCATCCGCTGGCGGATGCAGACCTATGCGGGTGCCGCGCTGGCCGAACATGTGATCACCCCGGCGATCAACATGTTCAACACCATCGCGGGCGACCGTATGCAGATCGAGCTGTTCTATGCCGATCAGCTGGTCCCCACGGGTGAGTTGTTCCGCGCCATGCAGCGCGGCACCATCGACGCGGTGCAGTCGGACGATGACTCCATGGCATCGCCCACCGAAGTGACGGTGTTTGGCGGCTATTTCCCCTTCGCCTCGCGCTACTCGCTCGACGTGCCGGTGCTGTTCAACCAGTACGGCCTGAACGAGATCTGGGACGAAGCCTATTCGGCGGTCGGCGTAAAGCACATCTCGGCCGGGTCCTGGGATCCCTGCCATTTCGCCACCGTCGATCCGATCCGCAGCCTTGCCGATCTTCAGGGCAAGCGGGTCTTCACCTTCCCGACCGCTGGCCGCTTCCTCAGCCAGTTTGGCGTGGTGCCGGTGACGCTGCCCTGGGAAGACATCGAGGTTGCCGTGCAGACGGGCGAGCTGGACGGCATCGCGTGGTCGGGCATCACCGAGGATTACACCGTCGGCTGGTCCAACGTGACCAACTACTTCCTGACCAACAACATCTCGGGCGCTTGGGCCGGGTCGTTCTTCGCCAATATGGACCGCTGGAACGAACTGCCCGAAGACCTGCAAACGCTGTTCCGTGTCTGCTGTGACCAATCGCATTACTATCGCCAGTGGTGGTACTGGGGCGGCGAGGCCGCGCTGCGCGTCCATGGCACCGATATGGAACTGACCTCGATCCCCGATGAAGAATGGGCACAGGTCGAGGCCGCCGCGCAGGTCTTCTGGGAAGAGATCGCTGCTGAGTCGCCCACAAAGGCGCGTGTGGTGGAAATCTTCCGGCAGTATAACGCCGACATGCAGGCCGCTGGCCGGCCCTACCGCTACACCTGATCTATCCTTGCCTCGGCCCGCACCAGGGCCGGGGCATCCCTACCGCCTTACAGGAATACACCATGCCCGCCATCCTGAGTTTCGATGCCCTGAAAGACCAAGTCGCCAACGGCGCGGTGGATACCGTGCTGGTCTGTGCGGTCGATATGCAGGGCCGCCTGATGGGCAAGCGCTTCCATGCCGTGAACTTCGTCGAAAGCGCGTGGAAGGAAACCCATTGCTGCAATTACCTGCTGGCAACCGATCTGGAAATGGCAACGCCCGATGGCTACGCCTCGACCAGCTGGCGCGCGGGCTATGGCGACTATGTGATGAAGCCGGACCTGAGCACGCTGCGCCCGGTGCCGTGGCTGGAAGGCACGGTTATGGTGCTGTGCGATCTGCTGGATCACCACACGCATGAGGACGTGCCCCATTCCCCCCGCGCGATCCTGAAACGCCAGGTCAAGCGGCTGGAGGCCATGGGCTATGATGCCATGATGGCGACCGAGATTGAGTTCTTCCTGTTCGAGAAAAGCTTTGACGAGATCCGCAAATCGGGCTTCCGCGACATGCAGCCGATCAGCGGCTATAACGAAGATTACCACATCTTCCAGACCACCAAGGAAGAACATGTGATGCGGCCGATCCGCAATCACTTGTTTGCTGCTGGCATCCCTGTTGAAAATTCAAAGGGTGAGGCCGAAACCGGTCAGGAAGAGCTGAACATCCGTTACGGTGCAGCGCTGGATACTGCCGACAATCACACCATCGCCAAGAACGCAGTAAAGGAAATTGCCTGGCAGCACGGTCATGCCGTGACATTCCTGCCCAAATGGCATCACGACAAGGTCGGCAGTTCCAGCCATGTCCACCAGTCGCTGTGGAAAGACGGCGCTCCGGTCTTCTACGATGAAAACGACCCGCTCGGCATGTCGGATCTGATGAAGCACTACATGGCCGGGCTGATCAAATATGCCAGCGACTACACCTGTTTTCTGGCCCCCTATATCAACAGCTACAAGCGCTTCCAGAAAGGCAGCTTCGCCCCCACCCGCACCGTCTGGTCGGTGGATAACCGCACCGCAGGCTTCCGCCTGTGCGGCGAAGGCGGCAAGGCCGTGCGCGTGGAATGCCGGATCGGCGGGTCCGACATGAACCCCTATCTGGCGATGGCCGCAATGTTGGCGGCCGGCATCAAGGGGATCGAGGACGGGCTGGAACTGGAACCGCCCTTCAAGGGCGATGCCTATGAGGGCGATGTCGGCCACATCCCCGGCACCTTGCGCGATGCCGCGGAAACACTGCGCAATTCGTCCATGCTGCGCGAAGCCATGGGCGATTGGGTGGTCGACCACTACACCCGCGCCGCAGAGGTGGAGATCGAGGATTTCGACCGTGTTGTGACCGATTACGAGGTCGCGCGCGGGTTTGAACGGGCCTGACCCGATGACCGCCCGTGCCCTGCTACAACAGGTGTTGGACGACTACCTCGTTGCCTATGCCACCCATGACTCCGCTGCCTGCGCCGCCGCCTATACGCGCGACGGCCAGATCTTTTCGTCTTACGGTCCGCCCGTAACCGGCACCGCCGCGATCACCGCCACGCATGAAGCCTGGTTTGCCGAAGGCGAAACCGACAAGAAGATGACCATATTGGAGGCACGCGCCGACGGGGGTGTCGCATTCTGTTCGGTGATTTATTCGGCAGAAATCCCCACCGAGGACGGCGGCGCAATGCGGCTCTTTGGCTCCAGCCTCAACACCTTTCTCCGGCAGCCCGATGGCAGCTGGAAAATCCGCCACACCAGCCTCAATGGACTTGAGGACGATCAGACAGGAATCACCGAATGAGTGTTCTGAAATGCATCTCGCCGATCGACGGATCGGTTTTTGCCGAGCGGGTCACGCTGGAAACGGGTGCCGCCCGCGCCCTTGCGGATCGCGCCCGCGCCGCCCAGGCCAACTGGGCCGCCCGGCCTTTGGCAGAGCGCACCCGCCTCGTCATGGCTGGTGTCGCCGCCATTGGTGCGATGAATGACGAAATCGTGCCGGAACTGGCCCATATGATGGGCCGCCCGGTGCGCTATGGCGGCGAGTTTGGCGGCTTCAACGAACGCGCCAGCCACATGGCGGCGATTGCCGACGAGGCCCTGGCCGATATCGCCGTGGGCGAGGATGAAACCTTCAAGCGCTATATCAAGCGGGTGCCCCATGGCGTCGTCTTCGTCGTTGCCCCGTGGAACTACCCCTACATGACCGCTATCAACACGGTCGCGCCTGCGCTGATCGCGGGCAATACGGTGATGCTGAAACACGCCACGCAGACGCTCTTGGTGGGCGAACGCATGGCCCGCGCCTTCCACTCCGCTGGCGTGCCGGAGGACGTGTTCATGAACGTCTTTCTTGACCATGATACGACATCCGCGCTGATCGCGGATCGTGCCTTTGATTTCGTCAACTTCACCGGATCTGTCGGTGGCGGCCGCGCGATGGAACGCGCGGCGGCAGGGACCTTCACCGGTCTGGGGCTGGAGCTTGGCGGCAAGGACCCCGGTTATGTGATGGACGATGCCGATCTGGATGCGGCTGTTGCGACGCTCATTGACGGGGCGATGTTCAACTCCGGCCAATGCTGCTGCGGGATCGAACGGATTTACGTGCATGAAAGCCTGTTCAACGCTTTCGTTGAAAAATCTGTGGCCCTGGTGAAGACCTACAAGCTCGGCAACCCGCTGGACCCGGACACCACGCTTGGCCCCATGGCCAGCACTCGTTTCGCGGATGAGGTCCGCGCGCAGATATCAGACGCCGTGGCGGCGGGGGCCATCGCCCATATCCCCACCTTCGCGGAGGATGACGGCGGCGCCTATATGACCCCGCAGATTCTGACCAATGTGACCCATGACATGCGCGTCATGCGCGATGAGAGCTTTGGCCCCGTGGTGGGAATCATGCCCGTCAAAGATGACGACGATGCTGTCGCGCTGATGAATGACAGCGAGTTTGGCCTGACCGCCAGCCTCTGGACCGCCGATATCGACCGCGCCATCGCCGTGGGTGACCGGGTTGAAACCGGCACCGTTTTCCTGAACCGCGCCGATTACCTCGACCCCGGCCTCTGCTGGACCGGCTGCAAGAACACCGGGCGCGGCGGCGGCCTGTCGGTCATCGGCTACCACAACCTGACACGTCCCAAATCCTACCATCTCAAGAAGGTGACCAAATGAGTCTCACCGGAAACTGGTCCTACCCGACCGCGATTAAATTCGGCGCTGGCCGCATTGCAGAACTGCCGGATGCCTGCGCGCAAACCGGCATGAAGCGCCCCCTACTGGTCACCGACCGGGGCCTGCGCGATCTGCCGATCACTACCGCGACGCTGGATGTCATGGAGGCCGCAGGTCTGGGCCGCGCGTGTTTTGCCGATGTGGACCCGAACCCGAACGAAACGAACCTCGCCGCCGGGCTAGAGGCGTACCACGCGGGCGGGCATGACGGGGTCATCGCCTTTGGCGGCGGCTCTGGCCTCGACCTTGGCAAGATGGTCGCCTTCATGTCTGGCCAGACGCGGCCTGTCTGGGACTATGAAGATATCGGCGACTGGTGGACGCGCGCCGACCCCGATGGCATCGCGCCGATCATCGCCGTGCCCACCACCGCTGGCACCGGGTCCGAGGTAGGGCGCGCCAGCGTCATCACCAATTCCCAGACCCATGTGAAAAAGATCATCTTCCACCCTAAGGTGCTGCCATCTGTGGTCATCGCCGACCCGGAGCTGACCGTGGGCATGCCCAGGGCGATCACGGCAGGTACGGGCCTCGATGCCTTCGCCCATTGCGTGGAGGCCTTCAGCAGCCCGCATTACCACCCGATGAGCCAGGGCATCGCGCTGGAAGGGATGCGGTTGGTGAAGGACTATCTGCCGCGTGCCTACGCCACCGGCACCGATCTGGAGGCCCGCGCCCATATGATGAGCGCCGCCGCCATGGGCGCGACCGCCTTTCAGAAGGGCCTTGGCGCGATCCATGCCCTCAGCCACCCCATTGGCGCGGTCTACGGCACCCATCACGGCACCACGAATGCGGTCTGTATGCCCGCCGTGTTGCGCCTGAACGCACCGGCCATCGAACAACGCTTCGACCGCGCCGCCGCCTATCTGGGCATCGAGGGCGGGTTCGCAGGGTTTAAGGATTTCGTGCAGACGTTCAACGACAGCCTGGGCATCCCCCGGTCACTGTCGGACATGGGCGTGGGCCGCGACCGCATCGACGAGTTGACCGCGATGGCGCTGGAAGATCCGTCCTGCGGTGGCAATCCGGTGCCGCTGACCGCCGAAAACGTACAGGCCCTGTTTGACGAAGTCATCTAGGCGGCGGGAATTCCCGTTTGATCATACCCCCGGGGCAGGTCTACCCTTGGCCCCGGGGTTTGCATGACCGGAGACCGACAGAGATGATCAGCGTACCACCAGAAACCGGGGTCGACTGGGAAGAAGCCTTTGCCAATGCGGACCACATTCCCGGCGGCGACGGCTTCCCCGCCATCTGGGAACAACGCGCCCATGCGTTCCGCGACAGCTGGCCCCATGTGGAAACCGACATCGCCTATGGCGATACCCCGCGCGAAACGCTGGATCTGTTCCGGCCCGAGGGCCTGACCAAGGGCCTGGTCGTTTTCGTCCATGGTGGTTATTGGATGCGGATGCACAAAGGCCTGTGGTCTGATCTGGCTGCCGGGCCGCTGGCCCTTGGATGGGCGGTTGCGATTCCGGGGTATACGCTGGCGCCCGAGGCCCGGATTTCTGACATCACCGGCCAGATCGGCGCCGCCGTGACACGGGCAGCGGCGCTGGTCGACGGCCCCGTCCGGTTGTCCGGCCATTCTGCGGGCGGCCATCTGGTAACCCGGATGATCTGTCAAGGCGCGCCCCTGTCCGGGGCTGTCAGCGACAGGGTCGAGCGGGTCATATCAATCAGCGGCGTGCATGACCTGCGCCCGCTACGGCGGCATTCGATGAACGACACGCTGCGGATCGACGCATCCGAAGCGGCCTCCGAAAGCCCGGCCCTGCTGTACCCTCTGCTCGCAAAGTCGGTCACCTGCTGGACCGGGGCGCTGGAACGGCCGGAATTTCTGCGCCAGTCGCAGCTATTAACCGAGGCCTGGCAGGGAAAGACAACCGTATCACCGGCCGTCTATGAACCAGGTCGTCACCATTTCGACGTGATCGACGGGTTGAAGGACCCTGACCATCCCCTGACGCAAACGCTGTGCGCCTGACCGCAATCGCGCGCGCAAGAATCTTGCCTGTTAACGGCCGCCGATATCTTCCGGGGCAATGGCGACCGTTTTGATCACCGCGTGACAGGCATCGCCGGGACCCAGCCCAAGCGCCGCAACCGAACGGCGTGTAATGCGCGCCAGAACAGCGCCTGCGGGCGTCTGTAACTGCAAGATCGCGCCAGGCCCGTCGCCTGCCCGAATATCGCGCACGGTCGCGGGCAGGATGTTCAGCGCCGACAACCCCTCGGGCCGTGCCCGTGACAGGATCACGTCATGCGCGGCGATCCGAAGTCGCGTCACGCTGCCTGGTGGCTGTTCAATTCGGGGCAGGAACAGCGGGCATCCCCCGGCATCAAGTTCCGTCAGGCCATCCGCGTGATGGGCGGTCACCGTTGCTGTCAAAAGCGCCCCTGCGGACCGTGCCCCAAGCGGTGTGAACGCAGGGTCGGCCAGCACCTCTGCCGCAGCGCCCTGGCGAATGACCCGCCCGTTTTCCAGGGCAACAACCGTGGTTGCCAGCCGCGCGACTTCTGCCGCGGAATGGCTGACATAGAGGATCGGGATCTCCACCTCATCGCGAAGCCGTTCCAGATAGGGCATGATCTCGGCCTTGCGGGCCTCATCGAGCGAGGCCAGCGGTTCATCCGCCACGATCAGACGCGGTGCCGCCAGCAAAGCGCGACCAATGGCGACACGGCTTTTTTCTCCGCCTGATAACCCACCGGGACGGCGGTTCAGCAGATGCCCAATTCCCAGCATATCGACCACATGCGCCAGATCCTCGAGGCGTGCGCCCTTCGGGGCGAACCATCGCCCATAGGTCAGGTTCTGACGCACGGTCAGATGCGGAAACAGCCGCCCGTCCTGAAAAACATAGCCGATCCGGCGTTTATGTGGCGGCAACCACAGGCCCCGGTCACTGTCCATCAGCACCTGATCGCGCGCCGCAATCTGCCCCCGATCCGGGCGCAACAGGCCCGCCACGGCGTTGGCTATCGTGGTCTTGCCGGACCCGGACCGCCCGAACAGAACGGTCACCCCCGGCGGCGCATCGAACGCCACATCGAGCGAAAAGCCCGGCAGCCTGTGGGTTATCGCAACGGACAGTGTCATGTGCCGGACACTCGCGCTGCAAGGCGGCGCGCCAGAAGTTCTGATAGAAGAAGTGCCGCCATCGCAACCCCGACCGAAACCACCACCAGGCGCAGCGCGGCATCCTCACCGCCCGGCACTTGCAGGAACGCATAGATCGCCGACGGGACGGTGCGCGTTTCGCCCGGGATGTTCGATACAAACGTGATGGTCGCGCCGAACTCTCCCATAGCCTTGGCAAAGGCCAGAATGGCCCCTGCAATGATGCCCGGCAGGATCATCGGCAGCGTGACAGTGACAAAAACCCAGATGCGGGACGCGCCAAGTGTGGCCGCCGCCAGTTCCAGCTTGGGGTCCACCGCCTCGATCGACAACCGGATCGCACGCACCATCAGCGGAAAGGCCATGACCGACGCCGCCAGCGCCGCGCCTGTCCAACGAAAGGCCAACACGATGCCCAGCTCTTGCAACAGCCCCCCAACCGGGCCACGTGTCCCAAAGCTCAACAGCAGAAGATAACCGGTCACCACCGGCGGCAGGATCAGGGGCAGATGCACCAGGCCATTGACCAGCCCATGTCCGGGGAAACGCCAGCGGGCCAATGCGTAGGCGGTGAAGATGCCAAGCGGCAGGCTGACCAGCGTCGCCCATAGCGACACCCGCAGCGAAAGCGCCACCGCCTGCCATTCCTCGGGTCCAAGCCAGCCCATGCCCCTAGTCCCCCAACATCGTAAAGCCCTCGGCCTCGAACAGAAGGCGGGCCTGGGGCCCATGCAGGAACGTCAAGAAATCCTCCGCCCCGGTGTCTGCGGGGCCATACACCCGGGCCACGGGATAGGTGATGGGCGGATGGCTGTCCGGCGGGAAGGTGCCCACAATCGTAACGGCCGGTTCGGCCATCGCATCGGTGGCATAAACGATCCCCAAGGGGGCCTCGCCCAGGGCAACCAATGCCAGCGCCGCGCGGACATTGTCGGTCTGCGCGACAAGCGGCGCAACCTGATCCCACAGGCCGAGCGATTGCAGCGCCTCGCGGCCGTAGATCCCGGCAGGAACGGCCTCGACCAGGGCCATGGCCAGGCGTCCGGGGCCAAGCAGACCGGCCAGATCCAGATCCGCGGAAAGGTCCATCGCGTCGGCGGGGCCATGGGCCACCAAAACCAGACTGTTGCCAAGCAGATCGCGGCGGCTGTCCGGGTCGATCAGGTCGCCCGCCTGCAGGACATCCATCCACTGACGGTTCGCCGAGACGAAGATATCGGCCGGGGCCCCGAGCTGTATCTGACGCGCAAGGACCGAAGACCCGGCGAAGGACAACACCACCTCATGCGGGCTGACCGCTTCGAACTCTGCCGCCACGGCGCTTAGCGCGGTTGTCAGGCTGGCAGCAGCGAAAACCGTCACCGTTTCGGCCCGCGCGGACGATGCCGAAAGGCCCAGGACAAGGGCGTACAGAAGGGATTGGAACGGTGTTTTAGGCATCCGCTGGTTCTGGGCCTCTGATTGGATGTATCTTACTGAACATATCGTTTGCCCGCGCCCCTAGTCCCCTGCCGACCCGTCGCGCAGCATGGCCCGAAGCGCGTTGATCCGGGCGGCACCGGCCTCGGCGGTAATGTCCTCCAGCTTTCGGTAATGTGCCAGGACCTGCTCTCCGGTTTCGGTCAGCTGCGCCCCGCCCCCTTTGGCCCCGCCACGGGCGCTGGCGACCAGAGGTTGCTGAAACCCGCTATTCATCTGATCTACAAGGGACCAGGCGCGCTTGTAGCTCATTGCCATGGCCCGTCCGGCGGCGGCAATGGATCCGGTGTCGCGAATATGTTCCAGCAGATCGGCCTTACCGGGGCCGAGCATCATATCGTCGCCAAAGAGAAGGCGCAGGCGCAAGCGCGCGGGGGTACTGTCTGATGGATCGGATGATGACATATGGCGAAATAAGCCGGATGTTTCACCAAATGGCAAGCCTTCAATATATTCCCTCAGATATATCGAAGCCCTATCCACGCGACCGGGGCCACCTGTGCCCTGCCTGAAGACCGTGGTTTGTATCAGCCTGTCAGCCCGGCCCAGATCAACCGGGCCGCGATCAGCACCAGCAGAATATCAAGCGCGCGCTTGAACCCATGGTCGGTCATCCGGTTCAGCACCAGGCGGCCCGACACTGTCCCTATCAACCCCGCCCCGATCAGTGCTGCAATCACCAGCGCCCATTGACCGAAAGCAAAGCCGAGCAAGCCAAAGACCAGCACTTTCAGCCCGTGCTGAACCGTCATCAGGGCCGCATGGGTCGCCACATGTTCATGCCGGGGCAGCGCCAGGGATTTGGTATAATTGGCCACGAACAGCCCGGTGGCACCGAAGAACATGGTCAGGAAACTGGATACACCGCCAGTCAACCAGGGCCAGCGCGACAGCCACTGCGGGGCCTTTGCAAAAACGCTGTAAATCACGAAAGCGCCGACACCGATCTGTACTAAATTCGGCGGCAGGTCCACCGCCACCACGCCGCCAAGCGCGCAGCCGATACCCGACCCGGCCACGAAACCGGGCAAGGCGGCACCGTTGATCTGTCGCCAGAGCATCCCGGCCCGGCCTGCATTCGACCCCAGTTGCACCACCCCGTGCACAGGGATCAGCGCGGCAGGGGGAACAAGGCTTGCCATGACCGCCAGCAACAGGCCGCCGCCCCCAATGCCAAGTGCCACGGTGATGAAGGAACTGATGAAACTGACGGTCAGCAGCACCCAGAAGGCCAGGGCCGACAAGCCCTCCGGCAGGGTGGTCAGGATCTCGATCATCGCGCGCGTACCGCGTGATTGATCATCGTCGAAGAATGCAGTCTCGGATTTTGGTTCATTGTCATTGCCTTGACGCCTATGGGGTGCGACCCATCCCCTTGTGGGCGCAGGCGATATCTTGGCATAGCGATGCCCGACGCTGCCCATAAGGTCAACTGCCCCACGACCGGGTGGCAGGGCCGGCTACGCGGGGCAGGGCCGATCATTGGGGGGCGTTCAGCCTTCGGCCTGGAAGGCGCGCAACAGATCCATGCGGGTGATGATCCCCGCCAGTCGTCCATCCTGCATCACCGGGTAACGGCGATGGTTGCTGTCCATGAATTTCTGAGCCGCAGTAACAACACCCATGCCCGTTTCCAGCGTATCCACGTCGGCGGTCATATAGCCCGAAACAGTGTCGCCAAGCTCCTGATGGTAATGGGCATGGAGCACCGCGCGGAAGCAATCTTTGGCGGTCAGGATGCCGACCAGACGGCCCAGATCATCGACCACCGGCGCGGCCGAGATATCATACTCGATCAGCTTTGCGACGGCGCGGGTGATTTCCAGACCCGGCGACAACGTCACCAGATTGCGGGTCATATAGCGGTCTATGGTTGCGCCTTGGGTCATTCGGTGGCCCTCCGCTTTGGGCAGGTTTCACAGGCACCGCAGGACAGGCCACCGCAACTGCCTTGAACGGGTTTGCCGCCCATCATCAGGCCCAGGCCAAGCCCAAGGGCCGCCAACAGAAACACCGCCAGAACCGCCAGAAAGATACCCATCACCCAAGCCCCCCGATCTCAACGAAACTTTCAGCCGCCCCCGTGACAAAGACCGCGCCACCCTGTGCCACCAGCACGGCGGCAAGCCCGGTTTCGCGCGCATGGGCCAGCGCCCGGTCCGTTCCCATCACGAACAGCGCCGTTGCCAGCCCGTCGGCGATCGTCGCGCGTTCATGGAAGACCGAAACCGAGGCCAAAGACCCACCCGCAGGCGCACCCGTTTCTGGGTCGATGATATGGCCATACCGCCCCTGCCCGACGGTGTAGCTCTGGTCCCACAGACCTGAGGTTGCGACGGCCAGCCCCTGCAACCGCGCCACGCCCGCCAAACCACCCGCGCCGTCCTCGAGACCCACCTGCCACGGACGTCCCTCGGGGTGCTGGCCACGCGCTGTCACCTCGCCGCCCAGTTCCAGCACGAACCCACCTGCGCCTGCGGCTTCCAGCGCGTCCGCCATCCGGTCCAGCGCATGGCCCTTGGCGATGCCGCAGAGATCCAGTGTGACACCCTCAGCCTCTCGTGTCAGACGATTGCCGGACATGGCCAGCGCCTGCCAGCCCGCCTGCTCTTCCGCCCCCCGGATC